>Ga0208589_1000082_pt1 | contig 43529 bp, 35 predicted proteins | sample NGESurshal092012_2_FD_184486 | JGI IMG/M metagenome (GOLD analysis project Ga0208589, IMG submission 184486) | Arctic peat soil microbial communities from Barrow, Alaska - NGEE Surface sample F53-2 shallow-092012 (SPAdes) | ecosystem: Environmental > Terrestrial > Soil > Wetlands > Peat ...
TTGGCCGCGAGCGAGACGCGACGACGAAGCGTATTGCGGCCAAATACGCTGAGGAGGAGCAACGAAGCACGCGGCCAAAATACACGAGCATGGCCCGCGCGACTTTTGCCACAGGCTGTTAGAGCTTCTTGGTCATTTCCCAATAACTCTAAATGTAAACAATCCCGACACGACCGCACCGCCGCGTTTACAGCATGAACAAAGCGGCGGGCGAAATCGCAATTCCAGCCATTAAGGCCAGTTCGGAATCCATATCATCGGACTCCCCTCAAGTCACTAATTCTCTCGCCCCCCCGTATTAAAATGGGCGGGAGAGCCTTTATTATTGGACGGGATGGAGAATGGGCTATGAAACCAACAAGAACGGGAGAATGCGATCGTAACCCCATTAATCAATCGGCAACTTCCCGTTCGGCCCGCTCCAATGCTCGATGAATGCGCTGAAAGGTAACACCATCGGGAAGTGACTTTCCCTTCTCAATCCGGCAGAGCGTTTCGGGACGGATGCCGCTACGGCGAGCCAACTCCACCTGAGTTAAGCCGGCGCGCCGCCGATCACGGATCAGTTTGCGGGCCAGCGAAGCGCGGGCATATTCCGCGGCCGGAACGTTCCCCTTGGCATCCGTTTCAGGCAACGGCGGCCCTCCGCTATTGGCCAGCTCACGTGCCAATTCGCGCATTCGCTCATATTCATTCTCGGGAACAACCACGAATCTCTTGCCATCAATCGTCAATGTCGATGCGCTCATTATCAATCTCCGTAGAATCCGTCGCGATGTCCGATCCTCTCTACTACAACGGTCGGCCCCTGAAGACAAAACTGAACCCGATAATCGCCCGTCCGAATGCGATAGTGGCTGGCCAAATTGTGCCGGAGTGGTTAGGCGCCACTTACATCCGGCCATCGCTCAAGCCGGGCCAAAATCCCGGCTACACGGAAATGAATATCGCGAGGTAGCGCATCAATATCCCGCCGGGACTACGCCGTCAAAATCACCGTCGCGATAAAAAAAGATGGCATGAAGCCTTGTGGCGTAAGTCAATGAAATTGACTTAGTATTTCGCGTCCATTGGATGTTCAAATTCGATTGGCCTGCGATAAAACGCGATCCGTGAGTACAGCACCTGTCCCGCGCACCTTCTTCCCCCACCCCCTCGCCGTTATCATGCCTGCCGTGAACTCATCCGAACACAAAATCACACTCCGCCTCCCCGCCGGCAGCTATGACATCCTCGTGCGCCCCGGCTTGCTCGCCGATGTCGGCAATTGGCTGGCCGGACAAAGCCGCACGAAAAAGGCGGCGGTTGTTTCTGACAGCAATGTTCTGCCGCTGCACGGCAAAGCCGTCTGTGATTCGCTTCGAGCCGTCGGCATTGAGCCGATTGTGGCCACCATTCCGGCCGGCGAGGATCACAAGTCACTGGCCGACATGCTGCCGGTTTACGACGCCATTCTGGGAGCCAAAATCGAACGCTCCACGCCGGTCCTCGCGCTCGGCGGCGGGGTCGTCGGCGATATCGCCGGCTTCGTCGCGGCCACAGTTCTCCGCGGCGTGCCCTTCGTTCAGATTCCGACGACTCTGCTGGCCATGGTGGATGCCAGCGTCGGTGGAAAGACCGGCGTCAATCACAAAACCGGCAAAAATCTCATCGGCGCATTTCACCAGCCCATCGGCGTTTTGATCGATCCGCTGACGCTGAAGACGCTGCCGGCATCCGAGCTGCGCGGCGGACTCGCCGAGTGCATCAAGCATGACATCATCCGCGACGCCAATGGCTTTGCGGAGTTGGAAAACAACATCACCAAGGCCCTGGCCGTCGATGTGGAATACCTCAGCTCATTGATTGCGCACAATGTCGCGATCAAAGCCCGCGTCGTCGAAGCCGATCCGCTGGAACACGGCGAGCGGGCGCATTTGAATTTCGGCCACACCTTCGGCCATGCCGTAGAGACCGTCTCGGGGCATTCCTATTCGCACGGGGAATCGGTGGCGCTGGGAATGACCGCCGCCTGCTTCCTGGCCGCCAAACTCGGCATGTTCGACGAAACGGCCCGGCAGCGCGTTGTAAGCGTCATCGAAAGAGCGGGCCTGCCGGCGCGAGGATTGACGCTATCAACCGAGCAGGTCGTGAATGCGATGGCGTTCGACAAGAAAGTCGCCACCGGGCGTGTGCGATTTGTGCTGCCGACGGAAATCGGAAAAGTCGTGATCCGCGACGATGTGCCAAGGGAAATGGTCACGGCAGCGGTGGAAAGTTTGAAAAATGCGGTTTAGCCACAGATGAACGCAGATGCACACAGATGAAAGACCAGAAACGCGGATTTGATAATTTGAAATGGAGCATCTTAAATTTGAAATTTCCTATTTCTCATCTGTGTGAATCTGTGTTCATCTGTGGCTAAAAATCATTAAGGATCATATCCGTGGCATTGCGTGCATGGCTGCAATTATCGCTGACCGACGGCATCGGCCCGATCCTCTCGGCCCGGCTTGTCGCCGCGGCCGGCAGCGCCGAAGCCGCCGTGCGGGCCGACCGCAAACTCCTCCAGTCCATCGAAGGCATCGGCTCGGCCAAAGCCGGCGCGCTGGTCGAGAACCTACGCAAAGCTGCTATCGCGATGGAAGAACAAATCGAGCGCTGCGAAGCCGCCGGCATCAGCATTATCAGCCGCGATGAGGCGGAATATCCCGCCCTGCTCAAGGCGATCCCCGATCCACCGTCCGTGCTGTTTGTGCATGGAACATTGGAGCCGCGGGATTTGAATGCGGTCGCCATTGTCGGCAGCCGCTTATGCAGCCACTACGGCCGCGAGCAGGCCGATCGCTTCGCCGGATTGCTCGCCGGCGCCGGAATCACCGTCATCAGCGGCGGAGCGCGCGGCATCGACTCCGCCGCCCATCGCGGCGCGATGGCCTTTCCCAAAGGGCGGACGATTGCGGTCCTGGGCTGCGGCCTCGATATCGTCTATCCGCCGGAAAATGAATCGCTCTTCGGACAAATCGTCGGGCGCGGGGCGCTGGTCAGTGAGTTCCCTCTGGGCACGCCGCCGGCCCGGGAAAATTTTCCGCGGCGCAACCGCATCGTCAGCGGCATGTCGCGCGGCGTATTGGTCATCGAAGCCGACCTGCAAGGCGGAGCACTCATCACCGCCCGGCAGGCGTGCGATGATCACGGCCGTCCGGTCTTTGCGCTGCCCGGACGTGTGGACAACGCTCTTTCCGCCGGACCTCATGCACTGATTCGCGACGGCGCGGTGCTCACGACCGGCCTGCCCGACATTCTGGAAAATCTCGGCCCCCTGCCGGAAAACACCGCCCGGCCGGATTTGGAGGAAGTGGTGGAAGAGGCGGACGATGAATCCGCTCAAGAATTGTCGCGTCCAAATGCTCCCCAACAAATCGCGGCAAAGTCCGCAGCAAAATCAATCGTAGAATTGTCCGATCGTCAACGGCGTTTGCTCGACGGAATGGGCAATGAAGCGATTGATGTGGACGGCTTGATGACGCGCACGGACTTGGCCGCCGAAATCGTCATGCAGGAATTGACTCTATTAAGCCTGCGCGGCTTGGTGCGGCGCGTGGAAGGCAATACCTATCAGCGAAGATAACACAGGAAGACAACCATGCAGATTCGCCATGACCGCGTGATCGTGTACGTCGCCCGCCGCGATGAATCGGGGGCGTCGAACGAATTTTTACAACTTCATCAGGCCGTCCCCAATTCATACGGCGGATTATGGCAGACCCTATCCGGCGAAATAAAGCCGGAAGAAAAAGCGTGGGAAGCCGCGCTGCGCCTATTGCGCGAACGGACAGGGCTGCCGCCGATCACGCTGTTTGCCACCGCGAGCCTGAACAGTTTCTATTCCGCCGCCGACGACACCGCATGGCTCTCCCCGGCGTTTCTAGCCGAAGTGCATCGTGAATCGGAAGTCCGACTCACCGGCGGCCACGACGAATCACGTTGGGTCTCCCGCAAATACATCGAGACCTTATTCGCCTGGCCCGGCGAGCGGAAAAAGCTCGCGGAAATTTGCGCCGAGATTCTGGACGACGGCCCGGCGCGCGAGCGGCTGAAGATCGTGATACCGGGACGGAAGGGGAATGGGCATTGAAAGCAAGTGGCATTCACAGCAAGTTATATTTGCCTTCACTGAATGGGACTCATATCATCAAATTAGATGCAAATTTGATGCGAGGAAATTATGATCGATCTCAGCGAAGACATTCGTTCACTGTCAGACTTCAAGCGGAAAACCAGCGAACTCGTTGATCGAATGGAGGAAAGCGGGCACCCTATTGTGCTGACCGTCAACGGCAAAGCCAAGCTCGTCGTGCAGGACGCGGCGGCATATCAGAAACTCATTGACGCTCTCGACCATGCCGAGGCAGTCGCTGGAATTCAACGCGGACTTGCTGATATCAAGCACGGGCGAACCCAACCCGCGCACCAAGCCATGGCTGAAATCCGCAAAAAGCGAGGCATTCCTGCCAGGAATAAAAGATGAAATTCCAGGTCGAATTGACCGCCACCGCCAAGTGGGAAGCAGACGCGGCGTATGAATGGCTATGAGGGCGGACGACGCAATACGCAATCGCATGGTTCCGCGGGCTGGAAGATGCGATTGAAGACCTCGCCATTTTCCCCAATCGCTGGCCTTTGGCTCGAGAACACATTGATTTCAACGAGCCGATTCGGCAGATGCTCTACGGACGAAAGCCCAATGCATATCGCGTGCTTTTTGTCGTCAGGGGACAAACCGTCCACGTCATTCACGTCCGCCACGGTGCTCGTCGGGCACTATTGGCTGACGAAATAATCTGGCCGTAAATCCCCCACCCACGAAAAAACATCCTCAACAAAAAAAGCCTGACCCCATCGGGATCAGGCTTGGCAGTGGTCCTGCCGTGAGCTGCTGTAGCAGCCGCGTGAATCGCGGGGATTTCACCCGCGAAAGCTGCTTATGGCAGCACACACGTACAGTCACAATGGTTCACGGATCACCTCCCTTTCGAAACGAGCACCTGGCCAAAGGCCAAAGCCCGTTGGACCTGCCAAGCCGTCGCGGTGCGAAGGCAAACCTTCGCGCTGCAGGGTGACTGTTGGACGGTTTTTCGGAAGGCTTTGTTGCAAGCCCACCGGGAACACCGGCCTTGGTTATGCCCTGCACCTTTTGGACTATTGCAAGCCTACTCGCGTTAGCAAGTAAACCTACACTAGCCAAGCCCGCCGCCGGGCTACCACTCCCGGAAACGCCTTTCCAGGAACAATCGGTTCATGCGATGGGATACATTCGCATCAACTGGACGCCGTTATATTCGGCGACAGAAACAGTATAGCATTAAACTTTGACCGCGGCCAGTAAAGCTGCGTTGGTTTTCTGTTTTCCCATCACATCAATCAGAGATTTGAGAGCTTGGGCAGGCTGCATGTTCATTAACATCCGGCGAAGGCCGCGGGCGGCGGCGAGGTCTCGCTCACTCAGCAGCTTTTCCTCCTTGCGGGTGCCGCTGGCCGCGATATCCAGTGCGGGCCAGATGCGCTGATTCGCCAGGTTGCGGTCCAGCGTCAGCTCCATGTTGCCGGTGCCTTTGAATTCCTCGAAAATCACCTGATCCATCCGGCTGCCGGTGTCGGTGAGACACGTCGCCATGATGGTCAGGCTGCCGCCGTTTTCGATTTTACGGGCGGCGCCGAACAATCGCTTGGGAATTTCCAAAGCCCGGTTGTCCAGACCGCCGGAAAGCGTGCGCCCGCCACTGGGTCCTCCCGTGTTGAAGGCCCTCCCCAGGCGGGTTAGCGAGTCAAGCAACACAACGATGTTGGCTCCGAACTCAACCTGCCGCTTGCATCGCTCAATCACCAGCTGCGCCAGGTCAAGGTGTTTTTCGACGGTGTTGTCATTGCTCGAAGCGTAGACCGTGCCCGGCACGTTACGTCGCATGTCCGTGACTTCTTCCGGCCGCTCATCCACGAGCAGCAGCACCAACTGCACGTCGGGATGATTATGATGGATGCCCTTGGCCAGGTTCTGCAGCAGAATCGTCTTTCCACTGCGCGGCGGCGCGAGAATCAACCCGCGCTGGCCGAAACCAATGGGGACCAGGATATCCATGATGCGGGTGGTGAATTCCACCGGGTTGTGTTCGAGCTTGATCTGCGGGGCCGGATCGAGCGCCGTTCCGTCATAAATGGCCGGAGTTTGGGCATAATCCTGCGGCGGGCGGCCTTCTACCTTGTCGATTTGGCCGAGCATTCGCCCGCGTGGATTGCCACTGAGCATGAGTCCCGGCCGGAGACGAAGTTCGCGGATGAGCTGGCGAGGGACGAAGATGCCGCCGTTCACTGGACGGAGGGGGTACGCGGGGTCGCGTAGCTGTCCGTCCTGGCGCTCATCGGTGAATTGGAGTATCCCTTCCATGTTGTTATGGACCTCGTTTCCGACTGGGTGAAAGATCTGAACAGGATGACGAACCCGACGCCCAAACATCTGCGGGAAAGCGCGTCGCGCAAGACGCTGCTTAGAGCGGGGAAATCGAGAATCGCGGTCGTCCCTCTTAAGATGCCTGGAGGCCGATTGAAAACCGGATCGCTGGATCACTGGGTTTACAGATCAAAGCCCCGAAGCCCCTTGATGCGTAAATAGTATACATCAAGGTTTTGAGAATGAAAGCGGCGATCCGGTCCAATTATCGGAGATGATTGCCCCCCTAAGAAGCCGCCGGATTGCTATCCGGACGGACAATTCCGGCAACTCCATGTTTAGCCGAGGCACTTATGCCGCGGTTCCCGACCGCTCCTCCCAATGCCCCACCGCAATCCTATGAGGCGGCAAGAAACGACCCTATTCTCTCGTACAATCGCTCGATGCTCCGCGTCTGGCATTCCCACACCACCAACACCCGCCACCCGGCCCGCCGCAGTTTACGCAAATTGCGGCGATCGCGTACCGCGTTCCCCATTCGTTTCGCCCGCCAATACGCCGCATTGATTACCGGCTCCCGCCGCCCATGCCGGCAAGTATGCCGATGCCAGAAACAGCCATGCACGTTGATGATTTTTCGCAGCCGCGGCAAAACGATATCCGGCGTGCCGGGAAGATCACGCCGATGCAGGCGGAAGCGAAAGCCGAGACTGTGAACCAGCCGCCGGACAATCAGTTCGGGCTTGGTGTCGCGGGATTTGACCGCGGCCATGATGCGGGAACGTTTGACCGGTCATAGACTGCCTTCGGAATGTTTAAGCGCCTCAATCGCGTTGTCGCGATCCTCGTCATTGAGGCAGAACTCATCTAGGTGTGCCGAAACTTTGTCGGCACACGACGGGCAAAGGCCATCCCAATTGTCCCCTGAATATCTGAGGGGATTCCCACACATTTCACAGATTCCTTCAATGGGGTCGGCGTCCGCTTTATCGCCTCTATTCACGTTTCTTCAGCCTGTCGATATCGGGCACCATTTCATCACAACTGAGCGATTTGATTGGGGGCGTAGTTCCCAGATCGTTTTCTGGGAGCACGAAACTTCGGCCGTCATCAAGGAAGTAGACGCAACCGCAAGGATCGCCGCCACCGAGTGGATGTAGGAAGATGGCCCATCCTCCGGGCCGACGCTCGATCTGGATGTCGGGCGCGCGCATGTCGAAGTAATCATGCGTTCCCAAAATAATTCGAATTCCGTCTGCCGGACGGATCAGGACCGGCACGCGGGAATCGTCGAACTCAAGTTTCGCAGCATTCTCCGCCTCGGCTACATCACCATAATAGGTCGGGGCATAGACCTTCATTTCTCGCATATCCACTCCTTTTGCATCTGTACCGATTTTGGAAGCATCGTACCCCGCTTCCATGATAGGAGCAATGAGAAAATCCGTTTATTCAACGGAGTACGCCGCCCTACGGACCGAACTGCGAACCGCGAGGGCAAATGCCGGCCTCTCGCAACGGCAGCTCGCGACGCTTCTCGCTGTGCCGCATAGCTGGGTCGCGAAGGTTGAAAACGGCGAGCGACGAATCGATGTCGTCGAATGCGCTTGGTTCCTGGCTGCGTGTAATGCTGATCCGCTTCCTCTATTGAACAGAATACTGCAATCGCCCCAAAGGAATTCCAAACGCCGAGCTTCCAAAGGAGGTCGCTGATCATGTCAGCCCTACCCGACGACGTTCGACGAAAAGTGTTGCTGGCGGCCTTCCGAATGCCATCCGCGCAGACCATGGTCTCGCGGAAATCCAGCATCACCAACGCATTCGTCGGCGCGATCATCCCAGTGGTCGTGCCGACCCATGAAGAGATCGAGGAAGTTCTGGCCATTTTGGAAATGGAGCCTGACAACGTGCGCTGTGCGTTTTGTGGAGACATTTCCAGCGAATGGGATCACCTTCGCCCACTGGTCCTGAAGCGTCGCCCCACGGGATATGTTTCGGAAATCGCCAACCTCGTCCCAGCGTGCGGCAAGTGCAATCAGAGCAAGGGGAACAAACCCTGGCGCGTATGGATGGCGAGCAAGGCAAAATTCTCGCCCACTGGAAGAGGATTAAACGGAATTCCGAAGCGACTGGCCAGACTGGAGAGATTCGAGAAGTGGAAGCCGCCCACACAGGTCGATTTTGCATCTATAGTCGGCACCGAGGAGTGGGAGCAATACTGGCTGCTCTGTGAAAATGTCAATGAGGAATTGCGGAAAGCCCAACAGGTGGCAGATACTTTGCGTACGCGCATTGGCGATGCGATTGCCAAGCGGCAATCCGGTTCACTAAATTGCTAAAAGGAACACCACCTCACACCCCTCACTCTCCAGCGCCAGCCGCACCAACCCAATCCCAGCAAAAAACTCCGCAACCCGAAGCGGCGGGCGGCGGATCGGCTTCCGGCGAGATGTTCTAGCAACCAGCGTAGAGGCGGCCATCATTCTCCTTACTGCCGCATCATAGCAAGTCCCGCGACGTACACGAGCATCGTCGTCATGTCGGATACGGACGGCTTTCAGCGTTGGACACTTGGAATAATCCACCAGCCAGATTCCAATGACCCGATACGATGTAAGATATTTCCCTGAAATCACTTAAGCCAATAAATCCGCCATTTTTATCATCCCCTTCAATTGAAAAAGTGTCCAATCTGTCCAATCCCCTCGCCCTGATTCCGTCCTCCGTGCGTTCGTGCCTCACCGCCATTTCCTCTCAGTCCTCAGTCCTTCATGCTCCCCTTCACACCTTTCACACCTTCACACTTTCCTACCGCCCGCGATAGAATCGCCCCCATGGACGATTACCGCGTCGAACTCGATGTCTACAACGGCCCCCTCGATCTGCTGCTCTACCTGATCAAGCGGGACGAGCTGGACATTTACGACATCCCCATCGCCCGCATCACCGACACCTACATGATCTACGTCCGCCACCTCAAGGAAATGCGCGAGAAGCACGGCCTGGATATCAATGTCGCCGGCGAATTTTTAGTGATGGCGGCGACGCTTATGGAGATCAAGTCGGCGATGCTGCTGCCCAAGCCGCCGGCGCAGGCGGGGATGGCGGGGGCGGCCGCGGAACTGGCCGATCCGCGGCGCGAACTGGTTAAACAACTTCTGGAATACAAGCGATTCAAAGACGCGGCGGGTTTGCTGGAGAAACGCCGCCAGGAACAGGAGAGCCGCTTCGCGCGTCAGCCGGCGTGGGAAAAAGTGAACCCCAACGAGCCGCCGCCGGTTGACCTCGACGAGGTGCAAATTTGGGATTTGCTGTCGGCGTTCACGCGGCTGCTGGGCGAGATCGGAACGCGGCCGAAGAATATTCACGAAGTGGTCTACGACGACACGCCGATTGATCTGCACGCCGCCGACATCGAAGACCTCTTGCGCCGCCAGCGGCGTTTAACCCTGCGCGGCCTGCTGATCGGACGAACCAACCGCAGCGAAATGATCGGCATATTTCTGGCCCTGCTGGAACTGACGCGACAGAAGAAGATCGTGATTCACCAGGCCGAAGCCGGCGACGACGTCGAAATCCTGCCGGCGGATTTGTCGCCGGAAGTGGTTTGACCACGAACAGAACCAAGAATTAATCCACGAATGGACACGAATCCACACGAATGAAGAACTCTCACCCCGGTCCTCTCCCTGAGTACATGGAAAGGGGGAAACTCATATCACGGCAAGCGTTCCGTATGATTCGTGTCCATTCGTGTCCATTCGTGGATAATCTCTTGATTCCCTTCGTACGGCTTTGTGGACCGCGGTTCTATCCCCGACTTTCCGTATCCACAAACGCCCGCTGCGGAAAAGACGGCACAATTCCCCGTTTGGACGCTTCGATGAAGGCCAGAATCTCCACCACTTCCGGCAATTGCGGAACCTCAGCGCGAATCGCCGCCAGGGCGGTGGAACGGATGCGATGTTTGGCGAGCCGATGGTAAGCGGCGCGAATGGCGACAATCGTCGCGGGGGGCAGGCCGTTGCGACGGCAACCCACGGCGTTGTAGCCGCGTAACATGCCATTGCGGACGCTGGCGAAGGGCGGAATATCCTGGCTGAGCCCTTCGTTGCCGGCGATGATGGCCAGGCGGCCGACGCGGCAGAACTGATGCAGGCCAACCCCGCCCCCGAGAAAGCACTTTTGGCCGATGGTGCAGTGACCGGCCAGCAATACGGCGTTGGCGAGAACCGCGTCGTTGCCGATTGAGCAGTCGTGGGCGACGTGGGCGGCGGCCATGATAAAGCAGCGGTCGCCGATGCGGGTGGCGTGTTCCTCGCCGGCATGAAACGAGCGGTGGATCGTGGCGGTTTCGCGGATAACCACGTCGTCGCCGACGACAGTCCAGGTTAGTTCGCCATTGTATTTGAGGTGCTGCGGCTCAAGCCCGACGTAAGCAGCGGGGCCGATTTTGCAGCGCCGGCCGATACGAGCGCAGCCATGAATATGGGTGTGGTCATGGACGACCGTGCCCTCGCCGATATGTACTTCCCCCTTAATGATAGCGTACGCGCCGATCTTTACGTCGGCGGCTAAGTGGGCCAGAGGATCGATGATCGCGGTGGGGTGAATCTCGGCCATTAACTATTGCCTTCTTTTTTTGCGAAATCTGTTTTACCAGTGAGCGGGGCAGGTGTCGAACCAAGGAACCTAGAAGAGACGAGGACTCAGGGCAATCGCTTATGACCGCAAAATCACCTTCTTATCCCCTCTCCCTGTACTCAGGCGGAGGGTTAGGGTGGGAGTTGAGCACCATGTGTCGCCCATAAGCGATTGCCTTGGATGAGGACTGAGGACTGGAGACTGGGGACTGAGAGGAGGGAAGCGGATTCAACGCCACGATGTTAGTCCTGGTAATGTTCACCAAGAGGCAATGTACGATGACAACGCGACGAATTTTTTTGGCCGTTTTGGTTTCCATGTTTGCCGTATCCACGGGGCTTGCCCAGAACGCCCCCGCCACGCGTCCAACGACGCGAGGCTTCGCCGGGCGCGGCCGCACGCGGCCGATTCCCGCGCGCAAGCCGGGCATCCCATCGCTCTGGATCGTCGGCGATTCCACCATCCGCAACGGCCAGGATACCGGCAATAACGGCCAGTGGGGCTGGGGAAATCCCATCGCGGCATACTTCGACCGCGACCGCATCAACGTCGTAAATTACGCCCTCGGCGGCACCTCAAGCCGCACGTTCATGACGCCGGGACGCGGGCAGACGCAATCGGACTGGGATGTGGTGATGGCCAATATCCAGCCGGGCGATTTTGTCATCATGCAATTCGGCCACAACGACGGCGGCAAGCCCGACGATCCGGCGCGGGCGCGCGCCACGCTCCCCGGCAACGGTGAGGAGACCCAGGAAATCGACAACCCGATCACCGGCAAACATGAAGTCGTTCATTCCTACGGCTGGTACATGCGGAAGTACGTGACCGACGCCAAGTCCAAGGGAGCGGCGGAGGTCTATATCTGCTCGCTGATTCCGCGGAATCACTGGCAGAATGGAAAGATGGACGCGGGCCAGAAATATCCGCAGTGGGCCAAGGATGCCGCGGCGCAAGCGGGGGCGATCTATATTGATCTGCATCAGCTTGCGGCTTCGAAATATGAGGCGATGGGCGAAAAGAAGACCACCGATGTTTATTTCCCGGACGGCGAAACCACGCACACGGACTGGGCGGGGGCGATACTGAATGCCGGTTGCGTGACCGAAGGAATCAAGGCTTCCGAGCATAGTGCGCTGGCGGGATTTCTGCTGGCGAATCCGCCGACGGATGTGCCGCTGCCGCAGGGGAAGGCGCGATAGAAGAATATTACATGGCGGGAATGCGAGCGTCCTCGGTATCGGCCCAGCGGTCGTTCGGGAGAATGGGGCACCAGCCAGACCGTAGCGGGTCTTGGTCGTAAGGATAGCCGCCGAGGCGATTGTAGAGTTCGGAATATTCGGCGAGTTTTTCGCGGTTGAGTTTGACGCCAAGGCCGGGGCCTTTGGGGACGGCGATGGATCCGTTTTCGTATTTCATCAACCCGCCGCTGATGATGTCGTCGGTTAGATGATGGTAATGCGCATCGGCGGCGAAGCTGAGATTGGCGATTGTCGCGCCTAGGTGCAGCATGGTGGCAAGCTGAATTCCGAGTTCGCCCGAGGAGTGGACGGCGACGCCAAGTTGAAAAGTCTGGCAGATGCTCGCGGCTTTCACACAGGGGCGAATGCCGCCCCAGAAGGTGGTGTCGAGCAGAATCACGTCGGCGGCGGTATCCAGCACATTGGCGGCGAGCTGCTCGAAATTCACGACGACCGTGTTGGTAGCCGTTGGGATGCGAACAAACTCGCGCACACGGCGAAGGGCGTTCAAGCCATAGGCGGGATCTTCAAAATAATCGTTGTTCAGGCCTTCAATCGCCTGGCCGAATCGGATGGCCTGCTCGACAGACCAGACGCCGTTGGGATCAAATCGCAAATGATCCTTCGGAAATTCACCGGCGATTGCTCGGTAGTATTCGAGTTCGATTTCGGGGGCGAAGACTCCGCCCTTGAGCTTGTGGCTGGTGAAGCCGAAGCGGGATTTGAGGTCGCGGGCACAATTCACAAGCTGGTCAATCGTTCGCACTTCGCCTTTGCCCAAAGAATTTGGGTAGCGGAAAAACAAATACGACGCGAAGGCAACGCGGTCGCGCAGCTTGCCGCCGAGAATGTCGTGGACGGGGCAATTCCATTTCTGGCCCAGAATATCGAGGCAGGCAAACTCAAGGGCGGCGAGCAATTGCGTGCGGTTGTTGTAGAGCGACGCCGTTGGGTTGGCGATGCGGAAGGCCATCTCTTCCAGGTTCACGGGATCATGGCCGACGAGATAGGACTTGAGCGATTCAAACGCGCGCTGCGCCGATTCACCACCGCCGCCCATTTCACCGAGGCCGACCAAACCCGTATCGGTCTCAACTTCGACTAGGGTGCGCACGAAGCGGCCCCAGTGGCAGCCGTTGGCGTGGCGCAGTGGGGCTTCCAGCGGAACGGTTACAGTGGTGGCTCGAATATCTTTGATCTTCATATTTGATCTTCAGGGCCGATGCGTCTCCGGCGGGCCGAATTCCGACGCGGGGAGCGCCCCGTCGCTGACGACAAATTTTTCGAGGAGCACGCCGGGATCGACCATGAATATTTTCAGAGTGTGTTTGCCGGGTGCGATGCCGGAATGTGTGGTGTGGGTGATGGCGGTGTTATGAATCACATTCCATGACCAAGTTCGGTTGGTATCGCCGGCCGCTTGCTCAAAGCTGACCAATTGCGGCTTTTCATCGTCGATCGCCGCGGCGTATTGCAAGCCGCGCTCGGCATTAATGCGGTGTGTGGGAATGGCGTAGACCGTGACTTGCAGCGGAGCGCCGGCGGCAGTGTCAAAATCATAATCCATTTCCGGGGAATTTGCCGTGACCTGATCCGCCGTAACACTGGGCGCGGTCACGGGGAAGATGGCCATGCAATCGTGCTGGCGGCCGAGATCGGCGATGGATTGCCATTGTGCGCCGTTGCGGGGCAGGTTGCGATCATAGTGGATCGCTTCAACAGACAGAATCGCCGCAGGCTGCGTTGTCGCCGCTGCCGGCGCCGGCGGATTTCCCTGGGGCCACTTATATCCCCATGTGGTGCTCGTGGTGCCCTGTGCCGTCATGTAGTTTTTCCATTTGCCGCCAACGAGGGTGTCATTGTAATAGGCCGTCTCGTCCTTGATTTTCTTCACCGCCGCCTGACTCTGCGCGGGGTCGAGGTATACGTGACTGGATTCGGCGCACATCTCGAGCGGATAAAGAACCAGTTCAAAAAAGGCATCGCGCTTTTCAGCGGGCAGACGCGCGGAAATTTCCTGCGCGCGCTGCAAGAGCGAATCGTAATCGGCCAGCCGCTCGGCGGCCTCGGCGGCGTTGATTCCCTCGTAATCCATCGCCTCGGGCTTGCGCGCAAACCCAAGGCGGTAATACCCGGCCATGACCTGCGCGATCGGCTCCGCCTGGTCTTCGCCGAACTGGTCGCGGAAATAATCGCTCAGGAAATGCGTGATGCTCATGCGGTCGTATGCGTTGATATTCCAGCCCAGGCGCATCCAGAAATCCATCCCCACTTCGCCGGGCTTGATATCGCCGACGTTCAAGACCCAGACGCGGTCGGCGCCGTATGCGTAGGCCTTGGTCATTTCCTCCCAAATCAGCGAGGGCGGCGTGGTATTGAGCCAGACATACGAGCGCGGGCGGCCGAGATAGCTGATGTGATAGTAGACGCCGGCGTGTCCCGGGCGCTGCTGCTCGGCGGGCGTAGAGAGCTGGCGGATGTAGCCGAAATTATCTTCCGTCCAAAGGAGAGTTACGTCGTCGGGGACTTTCATGCCGGCCTGATAGAGCGGCAATACTTCCTTGTAAGGGCAGAAAAGCTGCGGAACCTTTGACAGGTCGGAGTTGACGTATTCCTTGAGCAGGTCGCGCTGGTCGGAAATCGCGTTCTCGACGATTTTTATGTCGGCGGGAACGTCGGGGCGGCCGTTGGCATTAACCGGCCCCTGCATGGCGGAGTCGTGAACGCCGCGGATACCGAGCGTCCAGACCGCCTCAAACGGCCCGCGCAGCTTGGCCCATTGTTCCCAATAGGCGCGCACGTTTTCGCGGTTGGTGTCGTAGCGCCACGGGCCGGTCCCTTCCTTCGGCCACGCGACGTTATTGCGGTTCATCGCCTCCGTATGGCTGGCGCCCATCACGATTCCCCAGTCGTCCGCCAGCGTAATATTTGCAGGAATACGACCGAATTCCATGGAAACCGGGTGCATCGCCGGCCAGAGATAATTGCCGCGCAGGCGGAGAATCAACTCGAAAACTTTCGCGTAGGTTTTGGGGCCGATGTTTCCCTGTCGCGGCTCGAAGGTCTTGGCTGCCCAGGGTTCCAGGCCCCAGTCTTCGTCGTTGATAAAAATGCCCCGATACTTCACCGACGGCGGCCCGTCTTTCGCGGTCGTGGGCTTGACCACCAGTGAATCCTGATGAGTCGGCGTCACATCGGCGAACCAGTACCACGGCGATACGCCAATGGATTTGGAGAGGTCGAAAACGCCGTAAGCGGCTCCGCGGCGGTCGCTGCCGACTATCACCAGTGCGTTTTGCACATTCGGCAGAGGTTGGCTGACAACTTGCAACTTGTAAGTTTCCCACTGCCCGCTGACGTCGGCGGCATTCACTTTGTTCGCGGCGATTAACTGATCGACCAATGCGCTGTGGCCCACCGAACCAATGATGATGGCATCTGCGCCGAGTTGCGCCGGATCGTTCACCACACGCGGCTTCTTGCCGGTGACGCGCTCGATGTCATCGGCCAGCAGCCCGGCGGCGATGGTTTCGAGTTTGGCGTCTTTCGCATCGACATAAATGTCGGCGACATTGTTGGCGAGAACGAGTTTCACCGCGCCGGGAGAATCGGCATGGTCGATGGCGAGTTCGGCGGCTGTGGCTGCATGGATTGAGAGGAGAAGCATACAGGCGGCGGCGAAAATGAACCGCCCCCATCCCAGCCCTCCCCCGGAATACCGGAGGAGGGAGAAATTGCGCGTAAATGATAATCGCTTCATGGTGCTCCAGTCGGTTGCTGAATGATTTTCTTATCCGCCAGAAATGTGAACATGGCCTGTTCGGCATCGGGCCAGGTGCCCAGCGGCACGCTGAAGCCGTGGCCGGCGCCCTGAACGACATGAACCTGTGCATCCGCGCCGACGGCCTTCAGCATATCAACCATCTTCTGATTTCCGGCCAGGCCGGGATCTTTTGAACCGATGACCGTGAGCAGCGGCGGGATATCCTTGCGGACGTAAGTGAGCGGATTCACGCGTTTGATGATTTCATCGCGATCGGCAAGCGTGAGCGGAATCCATTGCTTGGCGGCGCCGTCGTTGCGAGCCATCACACCCACCATGTCGGCGGGGCCGTAGCCATTGACGATGGCGGCGATTTTGAAATCGGTTGGATTCGTTGGACCGAGTTTCGCTTCCGGTGTGCACATGCCGACCATCAGCGAAAGATGCCCCCCTGCCGATGCCCCGTTGACAACGAATCGCGTCTTATCGACGTTGTAATGATCCGCGTGATCCCAGAACCATTTCGTCGCCGTCAGCGCGTCTTCCACCGCGGCGGGAGCGAGGGCGCTGTCGGCGGTGTAATTACCCGATTTGTCCTTGCCGGCCATGCGGTACTCGACGTTGCAGACGACGAATCCGTGGGCGAGAAAACGATTGTAAAAAGTGGACATGCTGGCTTTGGTGGTCTCGATCCAGCCGCCGCCGTGAAACATGACCACACCGGGGAGTTTGGTCGTGCCATTGGGGCCGGCGTTTTTGGGATAGATGATGTCCATCACCTGGAAGGAATGCGAGCCGTAGGGGACATTGGGTTCGACGGTGTACTTGGAATCATCGACGCGCGAGATGGGGACGGCCGCCGGTGCGGTGGTTTGAGCGCGCGCGATGGGCACAACACAACCGCCGAAGAGAAGGATGCACAACGAGAAAACCCATGCCGCCATCGGGGTGATTCTCATGCGGCGGATTATCGCCGAAGACGGCCTATTGAACCAGTCGCGCGGCAAAATCGCGGGCCGCTTCCAGCGCATCAGGCAGTTTGGCGGGGTCTTTCCCGCCGGCCTGGGCCATATGGGGTTGGCCACCGCCGCCGCCGCCGGCGGTTTTGGCGGCTTCGCGGACCCAATCGCCGGCTTTCAGGCCCTTGGCGATGAGGTCGTCACTGACGGCCGCGACGAAGGAGACCTTGGGGCCTTCGACTGCGCCCAAAAGAATTGCATAGATGGGGGTTTTCTTTTTCAGCCAGTCGATGACGACGCGCAGTTGCTCGCCGCTGACACCGGCGACTTCGCCGACAATGAGCTGGCCGGGGCCGAATGGCTTGGCGGAGGCGAGCAGATCGCCGCCGATCGAAGTCAAATCGATGCTCGATTTGGCAGCGTTTTTCTTTTCCCAGCCCTTCATACGCGCCTGTAATTCGTTCAGCGCGACCTGCGCCCGGCGGCGAGCCAGCAGCGGCAGCGGACCGGCGGCGAGCGCTTTCTGAATTTCCGGCAAGTGCGCGGCGAGTTGTTCGTCGGCCGATTGCGAGGCCTTTTGAATCAGAGCATCAAGCGCATCCCCCTGCCGGCTTGCATTGCGGGCGCTGGCGCCCGTCAAGCCGACAACGCGGCGGATGCCTTTGCTGACGGATTCCTCGGCGGTGATGCAAAAGGCGGCGGCGTTCTGCGTGTTGGCCATGTGCGTGCCGCCGCAGAATTCGATCGAGTATTCGCGCCATCGCGGATTCGCCGGCTCGGCGAGCAAATCTTTCACCGGCACGCCAATGGAAACGACCCGCACCATGGGCGGATATTTTTCGCCGAATACCGCGCGCAGGCCGTGGATTTTGAGGGCCTGTTCCTGCGGCGCGAGATCCGCATAGACCGGCATCCCGCGCGCGACGCGCTCATTGACGAGTGTCTCGACTTTGGCGAGTTCTTCGTCGGTCAAGGCTTTGGGCTGCGAGAAATCGAATCGGAGTTTTTCGGGATCGACTAACGAACCCTTCTGATCAACGCCGTCGCCAAGAACCTCACGCAAAGCCCAGTTGGCCAGGTGCGTGGTAGTGTGATTGCTTTCGGTACGGTCGCGTTCGCCGCGAACCGTCGCCGTCACGGTCTGGCCGACGGTGAGGCGGCCAGCGCGGAGGCGGCCGATGTGGAGACAATAGCCGCCGACGACGCGCGTAGTGGCTACGTCGAAGATCGTAGCGCCGTCATGAAGCTCGCCTTTATCGCCGACCTGGCCGCCCATTTCGGCATAAAAATTGGTGCGGTCGAGAATGACGGCGAGTTCCTGATCGTCACTGACGGTCGCGGGATTGACGGCCAAATCGCTGCCGTTCCAAATGGCGGCGACGCGCGCCTGCATCGGCTGCAAGATAAATTTGGCCTGGTCGTCGGTGGGCTTCACCGCCGTTTCCGCGAGTCGCCCCATCGCATTGGGCGGCAGATCGGTGATCCGCGAATCCTCCGCTTTGCCGCCGGCCCGGGCCTTTTCGCGGGCCTGTTCCATCAATTCTTCGTAGCCGGGCACATCGACCTTCATGCCGCGCTCCTCGGCCATAATTCGCGTGAGGTCGATGGGGAAGCCGTAGGTGTCGTGGAGTTTGAAGGCGTCCGCCGCCTTGATCGACCCGGCTACAGCCGCCTGATCAAAAAGTTCAATCCCGCGATCGAGCGTGCGACTAAAAGAATCCTCTTCGTCCTTGATCAGTTCCGCGACGTTCGCCGGATTCTTCTTTAATTCCGGAAACGCCCCGCTCATCGAATCCACGATGACCGGCACGAGCGTATGCAGAAACGGCTCCTGCAAATCCAACTGCTGCCGGCCGAATCTTACGGCCCGCCGCAAAATGCGCCGCAATACATAGCCGCGCCCTTCGTTACTCGGCACCGCGCCATCGGTGAGCGCGAACGTCAGGCAGCGGATGTGATCGGCGACGACCCGAAACGCGATATCATGCCGAAGCTGGGCGTCCGCCGCTTCCGCAACCGGATCAGCCGCATTGGTGCGCGGAAACTTGCCCGCATATTTAAGCCCCGACGACTGCGCGATTTTCTCAAACAGCGGCGTCCACAAATCCGTCGCGAAATTATCGCTCTTCCCCTGAATCACCTGGCAGATGCGCTCCAGGCCCATGCCGGTATCAACATGCTGGGCAGGCAGCGTCGTGAGCTTGCCGCTGGCATCGCGGTTGTACTGGATGAAAACCAGGTTCCAGATTTCCATCACGTCGGGGTTTTCGCCGTTGACGAATTTGCCGCCGGACTTGTCGGGGGTGCGATCAACATGGATTTCGGTACAAGGCCCGCACGGGCCGGTCTCGCCCATTTCCCAGAAATTATCCTTGCCGAAGTAATGGATATGCGCGTCGTCGAGATGGGCGATCTGCTTCCAGAGCGTGGCGGCTTCCTCATCGCGGGGGATACCATGCTTTTCGTCGCCCTCGTAACAGGAGACGTGAAGCCGCGACGGGTCGAGCTTCCAGACTTTGGTGAGCAGTTCCCACGCCATTTCGATGGCGCCGGCTTTGAAGTAATCGCCAAAGCTCCAATTGCCCAGCATCTCGAAAAACGTGTGATGCCGGCGGCTGCGCCCGACGTCGTCGAGATCGTTGTGCTTGCCGCCGGCCCGGATGCACTTTTGCGTGTTAGCCGCCCGCACATAAGACCGCTTCTCCTGCCCAAGGAAGATCGGCTTGAACTGGTTCATGCCGGCGTTGGTGAAGAGGAGCGTCGGGTCGTCCAGCGGAACCACGGGAGAGCTTGGCACGAACGTGTGGCCGTGACGGGAGACGAAGAAGTCGAGGAAAGCCGAACGGATTTCGTTTGATGTCATGTTGCCTGTTGCAAACCGAGCGGCGGATTATGGCCGAGGGGGCGGGTGGCTTCAAGCGGAGGCGGAGACGGTACGGCGCGATGGCGGTAACGCTGACTCTTGGCGATCTCCCCTAATTCCCCCTCTCCCCGTGGCCAGGGGGAGGGCAGGGGTGGGGGTTCTTTCTTTGAGCCGCCAAGAAAATGTGTCACACCCGGCACGAACGACCGATCACTTTGCCGAGCGATCTTTATCGAATCCCCTGGCCCTCACCCATAGTTTTCGCTCTTCCGCATTCAGCGGCTGTGTTTTGTTTATCACCATCTCCTCGTATTGGCGCGTCGCCACTGCCAATTCCGCAGCGCTCATTTGCGAGTATTTTTTGGTCAATTTCATCGTCATCCATAATTGGCCGCATATTACTGGTAGCTTGTAGGGTCCGTAGCGCTGACCCTACGCGCAAGCCACGCCCCTCATGGCGTGCTTTTCGACTTCAAGTAACTCAGCCAATTCGTCGTCCGTCATGCCGGAAGCCGAGAAGGCGTCGCGGACGGGCTTGAGAATTTCGTCGAGTAGCGGTCGTGCGGCCTCCCGACAGAGCGCTCTCTCGGCCAACGTCTCGACATTGATCCCCTCGGCCTCAGCCCGATGCTGGAGCTGCGAAAGAACCTGCGGCGGAAGGGAGATGGTTAGGGCACTTGCCATAGTACCAAATTATAGGCGGCAGAAGCATTGTTGCAAAAGGCTGAACATTTCGCCCCGTCCGTCTATAATTGTCTCCCATGCCAACCGAACCCCCCGTCGATCTCGGCCGCATCGAACGCGCGGTCAGGGAGATTCTCCTCGCCATCGGCGAAGACCCCCAGCGCGAGGGGCTGCTGAAAACGCCATCGCGCGTGGCCAGGGCCTACGCCGAGTTGTTCAGCGGCATGCGCGAAGACCCCCGCAAACATCTCCAAACCATCTTTCATGAGCGGTACGATGAGGTCGTCCTGCTGCGCGATATCAATTTCCATTCCATGTGTGAACATCATTTGATGCCGTTCACTGGAAAGGTTCACGTCGCGTATCTGCCCGACGGCAAGGTCGTGGGGCTGAGCAAGCTGGCCCGGCTTGTGGAGGGTTTTGCCAAACGACCGCAGGTACAGGAGCGCCTGACAACGCAAATCGCCGATGCGCTCATGGAGGAATTGAAGCCGCAGGGAGCGGCTTGCGTGGTGGAGGCGGTTCACACCTGCATGACTCTGCGCGGCGTGCGAAATCCGGGGAGTGTCATGGTCACCAGCGCGCTGCGCGGCGTCTTCAGGGATAACGCCGCAACGCGCGCCGAAGTCCTCGGCCTGATGAGCTGCAATGGAAAGAAACTTTAGTGAGCCGTCGCCTGGGGAAAATCCTCCTGCCGCTGCTCGCATTCCTCGGCGTCGAAGCCTGGCTGCTCATATTCAATTACTGGGGACATAACATCCACCCGCTCCTCCTGGGCGGCGGGATTCTGATTGCGTCGATTCCGCTGGTGAATCGACTCGCCTGGCTGGTGCTGGGACGCCTGCGCCGGCCGCGGGCGCTGACAAAGGCGGCCACGTTCCTGCTCATTTCCATCGCGTCTTATGCCGTGATGTACTTCTACGCCATTACATGCGGGCGCGATTTGTTTCCGATCATGCACGATGAGTTTCAATTCCTGGTGCAGGCCCGGATGCTGGCGTCGGGGCATTTGTGGATGCCGGGCCATCCGCTGCCGGATTTCTTCGATACGTTTTATGTCCTGATTCAGCCGAAATACGCCGCCCAGAGTTTTCCGGGGACCGCACTTTTATATGTGCCGTGCATCTGGCTCCACCTCGCGCCCTGGAAATGGTCGATCGGAATCGCGGCTGTTTCCGTCGGCATGATTTATCTCATGACGACGAACCTGATCGACGGTCTGGCCGGTCTGCTGGCGGCGGGGATGCTCAGCGTGTTGTCGCTGCTGCGATACATCTCAACCATGGTTTTAGCGCAGGGGCCGGCGCTGCTGCTGGGCATGACGACGATCTGGGCCTATATGCAATGGCGAAAAAGGCGTTCGGTTGCTTGGGCGGCGGCGGTCGGCCTTGTCGGCGGCTGGATGATGGTCACGCGCCCCGCCGATGGCTTGGTCTTCGCCCTCCCGATCGCGATTGATCTATTCATTGAACTCACCCGCAAGAAACAACCAGCACTGCTCACCGCCGTTGCGATGATGACGCTGGCGGCGCTGCCGTGGATGGGGATGCAACTGGTGTTTAACCACGGAGTCACGGGCGAGTGGCTGACGACTCCGTTCGCCTATTACAACCACCGGGATCAGCCGGCGCTGGTGTATGGGTTTCATATTCCGCAAAACGCGCCGCCGCCGATGACGAACGTGCCGGAAAAGCGCGATTATTACGAATCCGGCGTGATGTGGCGGCTGAAGGAACACACGCCGGGCCAGTTGCTGCATTCGTTCGTCGCCGAGCGCGGATGGATCACGCTGAAAAATGCGATGCCGCAACCCATGCTGATCGCGTTCATTCCCGTGGGATTGCTGGCTTGGTTTCGTCGTCGCGCCTGGATCGCGGCCGCTGGACTGCCTTTATTCTTTCTGCTGTATACGCCCTACCCGATCTTCACGAATCATTACACGATCATCGCCGCCCCCGCGGTGATCGTCGGCGTGCTGCTGGGCGTTGAGGCCATTTGCACCGTTTGGCCGGCGACGCGCCGCGCCGCCTGGCTGGCGGCGGCCATTTTCGTCGCCGGCGTGATGATGACTCCCATCGAAGATTACCCGATGGTCGGCTGGATGCGCGTTCACAATACCGTGCTGAAAATGGCCGATCACGACGAGGCGACTCTTTCGGCCGCCGGCAAACCGGCGGTGCTTTTGTTTACACGAGATCCGAAATTGTCGCCCGAAACTGAACCCGTCTACAACCTCTCAACGGCCTGGATCGACGACGCAATGGTCATCCGCGCCCACGACCGCGGGCGGGAAAACCTTCTGATTTATCAATACTATTCAACTCACGGCCCCGATCGCGAGTTTTACCGGTTTGATGAAGCCAGACCCGATGCCCCGCCGGAGTATTTGGGAATGGCCTCCCACCTGGCCACGCAAAGCGCAAGTCATACGAATTCCAATTGATTATCGCGCCGATATCCTCCGGTTAGCCGCCGCCCTTGGGCGGCGCGTTGGAGCCCCACACGCGCAAATCATTGTAACCCGCATCACATCTGAAGATCGGCGGCAAGCCGCAGCGCTTCGGCGACGCTCCACGCCTGGGCGAACGCCCCGACCGAGCGGTGCGGCGGGTCGCCGTCGTTGATCTCGCCTATCTGGCCGACGCAGAAGGTCTCCATGGATTCAATCAGCGGGGTCAGCCACCGGCGCGCCTGCTCGAGCGAAGCGGCCGAGCGCTTGTTGACCCGCAGATACGCCTCAAGAAACGCCCCAATCAGCCACGGCCAGACGGTTCCGTTGTGATACGCCGAATCGCGGCTGTACGGATTGCCCTGATACCGCCCGCGATAGCCGGGATTATTTCTCGCCAGCGTGCGCAGTCCCATCGGCGTCAGCAATTCGCGGCGAACCACCTCCACGACAGCGGATTGCTGGGCTTCGGTCAGCGGGCTGTTCGCCAGGCTCACCGCGAAGATTTGGTTCGGCCGGATCGACAGATCGCGCGTGGGATACGGCGCTTTCGCATCCGGCGGAACGCCGTCCACCACATCCGCGAGTCCTCGATACGGGCTGATCCAGAACGCCTGGCGGAAACTGCTGGCAACCCTGTCCGCCAGCAGGTTCTCCCCCATCAGGCGCAGGGCGTGATACCAGAGGGCGTTGATCTCAACCGGCTTGCCCTGCCGCGGCGTAAAGGCGGTGTCGCCGCATTTGGCGTCCATCCAGGTCAGTTGCGTACTCGCGTCGCCCTGACTGACCAGGCCGTCGGCGTCGTCCATGCGAATGTGATGGCGCGTGCCGGATCGGTAGCCCTCGATGATCGCCTTGCACGCGGGCTTGAGCGTTCGCTCAAACGTATCCTTGTCGCGCGAAAGCCGCGTGTATTCAAACGCGGCGTGGATAAACCAGAGGCTGGCGTCCACGGTGTTGTATTCGGCGTTACCGGTGTAATCGTCAAAGCGGTTGGGGATCATCCCTTCGCTGACGTACTGCGCAAAGACGCGCAGCACCTGCTTGGCCTGATGAAAGCGGCCGGTCGTCAGGAGAAGACCGGGCAGTGAAATCATCGTGTCGCGGCCCCAGTCGGCAAACCACGGATAGCCGGCGATAACCGTTGAGCCTTCCTGCCCGTCGGGCGATTTGCGCGCGACGACAAAATCATTGGCCGCATGAGCGAGTCGCTTGAGGGTGGGCGTCTTCAATTTGGCGGCGTATTCCTCGGAACTCTCGGCTTCCAAAATTCGCCGGCGGTTGGCGAGTTCGGCTTCCCAGTCCAGATGTTCTTCGGTCAGACTCGCCTGGAAGACGAGGGTCGCGCGTCCCTCAACATGGAATGAAAACCAGCCGGGGTTGAAGATGTCTTCCTCGCAATCCAGGCCGCGCTCGGCCTCGATTGCATAATGATGCCCGAACCACCAGTCGGGATGTTCCTGAAACGTGCCGGAGTCGGCCTGAAGGTAGACTTGCGGGCCATCGGCGCCAACCTTGATCGCGCCGCCGGCTTTGGCGATATGAAAATGCGCCGTGCCGCGGCGGAGGGAATGGAAATCGCGCAGCGCGATGAACGGAAGCAGCCGGAATTCCGCGCCGCGTCCGGTGGGCAGCGTAATGGTATAGCGAAGCAGGGCCGCGTCTTTCATCCATGGAAGCTGAAGTTCCTTGACGACGCGGGCGCCTTCGACCTCGTATTCCCACTTCGCCACGTCGCCCAGTTCAAAGCTGCGCAAATACCGATCACCGCGCGGATGCAACCGGTTGCCGAAATCATTGACGGACAATTCGTGCATCAGCTCGGCGTGATCGTCGAAGAGCAGAATCTCGCCGACGCGGGAGAGGAGCATGGTCCTGCCCACCGGCGGAGTCGTCGCCGCGCACAGCAGCCCGTGATAGCGGCGGCGATTGCAGCCTACGACGGAACTGGCGGCGAATCCGCCGGTGCCGTTGGTGAGGAGCCATTCGCGTTCAATTGCCGGGGAGAGCTGGCCGTGGGTTTCGATCCTGAAAAGTGGCATGGTTTGGAGTGTAACCAAGCGGCCGAGGGTTGACCAATGGCGCGCAGGCCAATCCGCATGTGAGAACAGGTTCACTTCTTCAAGCGACGACCAATAGAAAACCGCGCCAACCAAGCGAGGTTAGCCGCCGCCCTTGGGCGGCGCTTCGTCTGCACGCACACATTGCCCCCACTCGAACGCGGCGGCCCGACCGAATTCAGCTTCAGTGCAGCACGTCCGACGTCGGCTGGTCAATTTGCGTCCAGAGGTCGTTGCTTCGGCTGGCGAGAGCCGGAGCCGCTGGCGTGGGAATGTTGTTGACAGCCACCTTGACCGCTGCCGCCGGAGTTGGCGGGAAGCTGATGGTCTGCTTGGTGAAGGTGAGGTCAACTGTTTCAATCGGGGAAGTACCGCTGGAGTAGCTGATCTGGTCACCCGTAATGATGCTCCTGGACATGTTTAATGTGAAGTTGGTCGTCTCCACTCCGTTGGCGGGAGTGACATAGGTCGCGCTGGTCTTGGCCAGATTAACGCCAGCGTCCTTGAACACCTGCGGAATGGTCTCCAGGTCACTTGCGACAAAATGTTCCGTGTGTTTGGTTGAATTGGACTGATATTCAAGGGTGCTGGAATTGGCAAGGATCTGATTAACAAGGCCTTTTGTGGTGACTGTGCTATGGAGGCCCGGGAGGCCGATGAAGACTTGATCGCTGCCGGCAGGGACCGCCGCCGCGGGGGAGGTGGATAACGATTCAAGCACCGAATGAGTTGCGATTCTCGCGTGCAATCCCGTCGGCACATGGACAACGTCGATATCCTGGTAAGAGAGAGTAATTTGCTCCTGGGTGCGGCCGTTGGCTGCAAACACAATCTGATCGTCATCAACTGTCAGGCGATCGAGCGAAATCTGCAAGACCGACTTGAGGCCGGCGCTGGTGTTGGCTTTGACAACGGTCAATTGAAACGTCCCCAAGCCCCCCTCACCATTTAGCAGGTCGAGTTTGCTCAACAGATACGGCGTCGCGGAGTCGACGTTTTTGGTGATGACAATATCAGAATACGTATTGGGGACAGAGGGGGTCGCGCCGGCCGACGCCTTCAGATTAAAACTGTTGACCACAAACTGCCCTTCAAAGCCGGATGTCTGAACCTCGCTGGTTTCACTGGGAATTGAGAGAAAGGCCTGAAATGCGGCGCTGAGGAGCCGGCGGGTTTCGAGGTTTTCCATATACGCCGGCGACAGGACGGCTGCAGGCTTCTCGCCAAAGCGGGGGAAAATGGCGTTTAGAATGCGACGCGAAGCCGACAGAAGAGATGACATAATCCAACCCTTTATAAAAATGTGTTGAGACAAACGGCTGAGAGCAGACGACCGGGAATTTATCCACTTTAGACGAGAGCGTCTGATAATACAACGAAAAATGGAGCCTTTTGGATGATTGGGATCGGAAAATCGAGGGGGATTGGGGATTTTACAAGGCGATTTCACTCCCGGCCAATGAGTTCCAACGCCAGCTCGGCGGTTTTGCGGGAAGCGCCCCCCGCCGCCAATGGCGCGATCATTCCGACCAAACGGCGGCGCTGGTCAATTAACTTTGCGGGATTCGCCAGGAAATCCAATGCGCAATCCGCGACGGGTTTCACCGAGCCGTTCCAGGGGATGAATTCCGGGGCGATGTGCCGCCCGTCGGGACTCAAAATGTTCACCATGCCAAACGTTCTAGCGCTGATGATCCAGCGGCCAAGCAGGTTCCATGCCAGCCAACTGCCGCGGTAAACGATGATCATGGGGATGTTGTAGGCGGCGACGTGCAGCGTGGCCGTGCCGGAGACCGTGAGGCAGAGATCGCATTGCGGAACCAGGTGATCGAAGCCGTCGAGTTCAACGGTGAAATTGGTGGTGAGGTTGCGGTGCGCGAGTTCCTCCCGCACGATGGCGTCGGTATTAGGTGTGGTGGCGATGAGAAAGCGAATGCCGGGGATTTCGGCCGCGAGCAGAGCGGCGACATCAAGCTGGCGGGGGAAATTATGGCGGGCGATCGACTTCCGCGAGCCGGGAAGTATCCCAACAACCGGCGGATAACCCAGCGGCTTCTCCGCAGCGACGACAATCGGCGCAACATGATCAAAAAGCGGATGCCCCACAAACCGCGTCGGCACGCCGCGACTGGCGAACCACTGCTGTTCAAACGGCAAGATGCACGCAAGTTCATCCACGCATTTGCGCATTTTCTTCACTCGCCCCGGGCGGCTGGCCCAAGCCTGCGGGGCGATGTAATAGAGGACGGGAATCTTGAACCGTTTGGCCAGCATCGCAAAATGACAGTTCATCGCCCATGAATCGACGCAGACGTGTAGATCGGGCGGGGTCTTCTGGTAGTATTCGGTTGTCCAGTTGAGCAGTCGTTTTACTTCGACGGCACGAAGGAGAGCGCGAAGGCCCATGGCCGAGCGCGAGACGGTGTCGTGATGGACGGTCACGCCGGCCTGGCGCATCGCCGGGCCGCCGAGGCCGTCGATCCGGCAATCCGGCGCGAGTTCCATGAGGCGTTGAGCGAACTGAGCGGCGTTGCGATCTCCGCTGACCTCGCCAACTGTAATGAGAACACGCCGGGACATGCCGATAGGAAGTATAGTTATTTTTTGGGAATAGGCACGATAGGGAAATGGAGAAGAGTTTGAAGTTTTCAGTGTTCAGTGTTAAGCGGTGTCGTGGTGATTGTTGATTGTTGATTGTTGATTGTTGATTGAGGAGAAAGGGCATCGTTTCCTCTTCAATCAACAATCAACAATCAACACGGGCAGGGCTCAACGCTGAACAGCAAAATACTTAGAGTATAAAAATGAATAAACAAGCCGTGATCTTCGATATGGATGGTGTGCTGGTCGATAGTTATCGGACGCATCTGCTCTCCTGGCAGCAGATCGCCCACAAGCATGGGCTGGAGATGACCGAAGCCGATTTCACCCGCACCTTCGGCCGCACCTCCAAGGACATTATCAGCGCCCAATGGCCGGGAAAATTCAACGAACAGCAGGCTCTGGATTTCGATCATGACAAGGAAGCGGCCTATCGCGATATCCTGGGTCATGATTTTCCAGAGATGGATGGGGCGGGAGACCTGGTCGCCGCGCTGCACCTAGCCGGTTTTGCCATGGCGATTGGCTCGTCGGGGCCTGCCGAAAACGTGGCGCTGGTAAAGACGCGGCTGCCGAACGGGCAGCACATCACGCAGTCGGTCAATGGCAAGGAAGTCCTGCGCGGCAAGCCCGATCCGCAGGTTTTTCTATTGGCGGCCAAAAAGCTCGGCATAGAGCCGGCCCATTGCGCGGTCGTAGAGGACGCACCGGCCGGCGTTGAGGCCGCCCGCCGCGCAGGAATGCTGAGCATCGGCCTCCTCGGCACCGCGCCGCGCGAGACGCTGCTGATTCACGCACATAGGGTGGTCGCGTCGCTGCGCGAGCTGACGCCGGCGGGGATCGCCCGGGCTATTTCTGAGAGGCCAATGGCATGACGCGGACTGAACGCCGGCTGGCTCAAGATTCGGCATTGCTGGGGGTGTTTCTCACCGTCCTGGCGTTGCTGCTTGACCGGGTCGGCGCCACAAGGCCGCTGGAATTGGCGCTGGACGATTTTCGTGCCAAGCATTTTCAATATTTCACGCCAAAGCCAACTGACAAGCTCGTTCACCTCGATATCGACGACGCCACACTCGATTTCATCGGCAACTGGCCGTGGGATCGCGAGAAGCTCGGCAGGATCATGGACGAACTGCGCATTGCAGGGACGAAAGTGGTGTGTCTGGACGTGATGTTTCCGCAAGGCCAGTCCCCCCGACTGGATGAAAACGGGAAGACGGTCAGGGATGACGAAGTCTTCGCCAAATCGATCAGCGAATTTGGCAAATTGCCGGGGCGCGGAGTGCTCATTCCGCTCACGATCAATTTGAACAACGTCCCCGAAGGCGATCCCATTTACAACGCGATGATCGAGGAGCTGAGCAGCAACCTCGAAATTGAAGACACCGATCTGGATATGGTGCTGCAAAAACGCGGATATGGCTCGGGCGCTTCTCTTCGCGATAGCGTGGAGAAGTTCGCCAAAGTCGCCAAGGAACAGGCGATGTTTCATCGCATCCGTCACGAATTGGACAGTGGACACCCGGCGGATCTGGAATCGTTGCGAAAATCGCTTTTGCCGCAAAGTTCCAACTCCGGAGTCCGAACCGAGGCCTACCGCCTGCTGCAGAATATGCTCCCGCGCGTGCAGTCCTATGAGGCCATCGCGAAATTTGGGCGAACGGTGCCGGCCGGGCTTCCGCCGCTTCTGCACGAAGACGATGAACAATCGCCTATTCCAATCTTGGCTAAAGCCGCCGCCTTTTCAGGCTTCGTGGACCTTTGGGCGGTCGATGATTCCAAGGTGCGATCCATTCCGCTCTTTGCACTGGATCGCGGCATCATGCTGCCGCAGATGGGACTGGCGCTCGCCTGCGCCGAGTTGGGCGTGAATACCAACAATCTAATTCTCGCCCCCGACAGCGTCACCATTCCGAAACCCAACGGCGGAAAAATAGTCATTCCCGTCTATTCGCGTCAGTCGGGAAAAGGTGAAACAGTCGGAATGCTGATGGATATTCCATGGTTCGGCGACCACCAGGACCAGTCCTGGCAGACCATGTATGACTGGCCGAATTATCGCGCGGTCGGCGCGCAACATATGCCCCTGACCAAAATCTGGGACATCTGCCGAATCGAGCCGGATATCATTGCGAACAACCAGGGAGCCTTGGACGCCGTTTACAATCTTCTGGCCATATCCGACAGCTATGCCGCCGCGCGCATCCGCGCGACGCATCCGGACTTCAGTGACTTCAAGGGCTGGGACCAACTCATCCAGGACACGCTTGATAACCTGGCGCCGGGAACCCTGGATGTATTCAAGCCGCTTCTGGATCCGAAAGTGAATCCCGACACCATCAATGACCCGAAGGATCATGAATTGGTCGTGGACCTGCGAGCGGTATTAAATCGGCAGTCAGTGAATAAAAACCTGGCGACTCAGCGCGAGGAATTGAGATTGAGGGTCGCACGCGACCTCGGTGGAAAGGCCGCATTGATCGGCTGGATCGCCACCGGCGCGACCGACTTCCGCCCCACTCCTCTTGTGGCCGAATGCCCCGGTGTGGTCGTTCACGGCGCGATCTTCAATGCCATCATGATCGGCTTCTTCAAGACTCATGCCGGACTCACGATGCCGCTGATATTCACGTTGCTCATCGGGCTGATGGTCACCAGCACCTCCTCTATTTTGGAGCCGGTGCCAGGATCGATCGCGGCCGCTGTTATTATCGTCGCATACCTGCTGGGAAATTTTTATGTCGCCTATGACTGGTACGGGTTGGAGATTGCGGCGGCCGGCCCTCCAACCGCCGCGGGACTCACCTGGGGTATCTGCACAATTTACAAGTCGTATCGCCAGCAGAAGGAAAAGAAACAGATCACCAATCGTTTCCGCAGCTACGTCGATCCCAGCCTGGTCAATTTCGTGCTCGAGCATCCTGAGCAGGACACCTTCAAGGGCGAAGAACGCGAACTCTCCGTCGTCTTTACTGATCTGGCCGGGTTCACCAGCATCTCTGAAATTCTCAAGCAGGACACGGTCGCACTCCTGAACGAATACCTCGGGCGCGTGGTCCCGGTGATTACCCAGCATCGCGGCCTCGTCAACAAGTTCCTCGGCGACGGCATCATGTTCTTCTACGGTGCCCCCGAGCCGTTCCCCGGCGATATTAACGGCCACGCGCTGGCCGCCGTGGAGACGGTCCTGGAGATGCAGAAGGTGATGGTTCCCTTTAACGAGGAACTGAAACAGCGAAACCTGCCCCAGCTTACCATGCGGGCCGGCGTGAGCACGGGGGCGATGGTAGTCGGAGACGCCGGCAACCCACCCGATCGCAGCGACTACACCGTGCTGGGCGACCGCGTTAATTTCGCGTCGCGCCTGGAGTCGGCCAATAAATATACCGGCTCGCTCACTCTCATCAGCGACCGCACGGCCGAATTGCTTGGGGATAAATATCTTCTTCGCGCCGTCGGCCGGATTCAGGTGGTCGGCAAGGACGAGCCGGTCCTGACCTATGAGCCGCTCGCTCCCGTCGATCAGGCCACGCCGGAAATGCACAAACTGGTTGAATTTACAAAACACGTCACCCAACCCTATTACGACGGGAGATTCGCCGACTGCATCGGCGCCACCCACGAACTGCTCCAGGCCTTCGGCGAAAAATCCCAAGGCAAATTCTGCGCCCTTTACCGCCGGGCGTGCCTGGAGTTTTTGCAAAAGCCGCCGCTTAATTTCAGGGGGCAGATTAAGTTGGAAGCTAAATAAGGGTTAGTTTGAAGCTTTCAGTTTTCGTTTTCAGCTAAGATAAGAGGGGAAGATGCCTTGCATTAGCTGAACACTGAAAACTTCAAACTTGCCTTCGTTCCTTCAAGATATCACTCCCTCGCCGGAATTGGCCTATAGTGCAACATGTCGCCTGCAACCACACCCACGATAAAAACCTTGTTTGACGAGCCGGATCGGCTGGCCGAGTTGGAGAGAACGGATTTGATGAACGGCGAGCCGGAGGCCGCGTTTGACCGCATCACCGCCCAACTCGCTGAAATCTTTGGCGCGCCGGCGGCCATGATGAACCTCATCGACGAAGACAATCAATACATCAAAAGTCTGGCAGGCGCGCCAAGCTCCTTCGGCAACCACCGGATTATACCGCGGGGGATGAGCATTTGCGGGCATGTCGTGGATACCAATCAGGCATTGGTTGTCGAAGACCTCGCGCTCGACGAACGCTTCCGCGATATGCCCTTCGTGAAGGAAAAGGGCCTGCGATTCTACGCGGGCACGCCGCTCCGTTTCGAAGAAGGCGGCGCCCCGATTGGAGCGCTGTGCATTGTGGACTTCAAGCCGCGCGCCCTGTCGCAAAGCGAACGAAAACTCCTCAAGCTCGTCGCGGCCGGACTGATGACCGAAGTCAAACTGCGGCGCGTCTCAAAAGAACTGATTCAGCGCACCCGCACCATGGAACGCGATCTCGCCGCCGCCCGAGCGGTGCAACGATTTCTCCTTCCGCCGCAACGGCAGGAGGGAAACGGCTTTATATTGTGGCACCAGTATCATCCGGTTGACGCCATCGGCGGCGATTTTGTGGACGCGCAAGTGCGCACCGACGGATCGCTCGCGGCGCTGGTGGCGGATGTCACCGGCCATGGCGCGTCCGCCGCGCTCACCAGCGCGATGGTTAAAACCGTCTTCCAGCACGCCGCCCCCGAGGCGCTCGGGCCGGCGGAAATCCTCAGCAGCGTCCAGCGCGACCTGAGTCATGCCGTGGAAAACGGCCAGTTTCTAACCGCGGCGGCGATGACCTATGATCCCAAGCTTCGCCAGGCGCGCCTGGCGCTGGCGGGCCATCCGCAGCCGATTCTTTTGCGCAATCGCATTGCCCAGCCGGTGACGACGGTCACGGACCTTCCGCTGCTGGTTGAGATGGATCAGATTTACAATCGAGATACCGCACTGCAGCTTTTCGCCGGCGACCGCTTGCTTCTGTACACCGACGGCGCGCCCGAATCTACCGACGCCGGCGGCCAGATGCTGGAGATGAAGGGCTGGCTGCGCATGATTACCGATCAGTCGCACTTGACCGACGGAGGGTTTTTGCGAACACTCTTTCATTCCGTCCGGTCGTTTGCCGGCGGCAAACTGAAAGATGATGTGGCCCTGATGATGTTGGAACTGACATGACCGGATCACCGCCGCCGATGCCCGCCGCGCAAACTTTGCGCACGCCGGTGGGGTTGATCGCCATCGACGTCGACGGAACCCTGCTCTGCCCGCGCGGTAAGGTGAGCGCCGCAACCCGCGCCGCCATTCACCGCGTCAGCGCCGCGGGATTTGCCATCTGCTACGCGACCGGCCGAAGCTGGCGGGAAAGCCGAAACGTCATCGAGTCGGTCGGCCATCAGTCTTGTGCCGTCTTCGTGACCGGGGCGCTGGTCGTCGATACGCAGACCAGCCGCATTATTCACCGCAAATTGATGGGCGCCGAGCTCGCGCGGCAGACCTGCGCGGTGCTGGAATCCCATGGACAGGCGGTTTTGGCCCTCCAGGACATCCATTCCGACGGCCCGATTCATCAACAGCCAATTGTGGATTACCTGGTGACAGCGGCGACTGAATTAAACCCCGAGACCAAATACTGGTTAAATATGACCCAAACCAATGTCCTGCGCCGAAGCGATCTGGCGACGGCAGGACATGAGCGCACCCTGCGGGTCGGTCTGGTGGCCGACGCCGAGAAGGTGCGGCAATGCCAGGAGGAATTAAAGAGCCGGCTCGGCAACCGGGTTTTCTGCCACTGTTTGGTGGTCCCCTCCAGCGGCATGCGCGTTTTGGAGGTGTTTGATCCGGCCGTAAACAAATGGGACGGCGTGATGCGCGTGGCCCGCGAACTGGGCGTGTCCGCATCCGAGGTGATCGCGGTCGGTGACGACGTGAACGACCTGCCCATGATCCGCCAGGCCGGCCTTGGTGTGGCGATGGGAAACGCGCCGGAGTTTGTGCAGGCGGCGGCGCATCGAGTCATCGGCCATCACCGCGACGACGGACTGGCCGCGTTTTTGGAAGAGATCGCCGCACGGTGACCTTCGGCAGGAAAATGCTCCAGCGGAATGTGCCAAAGGAACGCGCCTGTGAAATGTGATGGTGAAATGCGGAGGTTCGCCTCCGCTAAAAGTGGCCAAGGGACTGGCACTCCGGGCGACCGGCGTACATGACGCGCGCCGGTCGCACCGTTTTTCGGCCACGGATTTTTTTAGCCACAGATGAACACAGATTCACACAGATAAAGGCCCGAGATTAAATCTGACTTCGTATTCGCAAAATTTCAAATTTTTAATTTCAAATTTTGAATTCCCCCTCTCTCGGTACTCTGGGAGAGGGCCGCGGTGTGGGCTCCCATCTGTGTTCATCTGCCTTTTTATCTGTGGCTAAAAAATCCCCGCTCATTTCATCCGCAAGCTGACACTGGCCGCATGGGCGTCCAGGTGTTCGGCGTTGGCCAGCGTCACGATCGCCCCCGCGTCGGCGGCCAAGCCGGATTGTTGATAGCAAACAACGCTCGACCGCTTGAGGAATTCATAAACGCTCACGCCGCTGGCGAAGCGCGCGGTGGTATTGGTTGGAAGGCAGTGGCTTGGGCCGGCGACGTAATCACCGGCCGCCACCGGAGACCAGGGGCCGACGTATATCGCGCCGGCGTGCCGCAGTTTGCCAAGAATGCTCGCGTTGTCGCGAGTCTGGAGGCTGATGTGCTCCGGAGCGAAGCGATTAGCCCAGTCGATCAACTCATCCATCGAAGTGCCGACGAATATCGCGCTATGGTTTTGCAGGGCGCGCTCAATGGCGGCGGCGCGTTTCAATGCGGGCATCTGCTTTTGAATTTCCGCCACAACGCGGCCGGCAAGACTTTCCGAATCGGTCAGCAGAAAACAGCTCCCGGGATCATGCTCCGCCTGCGCGAGCAAATCAGCCGCCACAAAATCCGCACGGGCGGAATCATCGGCGATCGTCAGCACCTCGCTTGGCCCCAGGAATCCATCGATTCCGACACAGCCGGCCATCATCTGCTTGGCGAGTTGCACATAGGCGTTCCCCGGGCCGAGGAGCTTGTCCACGGGTTTGATTGATTGCGTGCCCAGCGCCAGCGCAGCAACCGCCGCGGCGCCACCGACACGATAGACCTCGGTTAATCCCAGTTCATGATAAGCCGCCAAAACGATATCGCTTGAGCCAAACCGGCCTGGCGGAGAAACCACGACAATTCGCTTCACGCCCGCCACCTGTGCCGGCACGGCCAGCATGATGACGCTCGACGGATAAGCCGCCTTTCCGCCCGGCACGAGCAGCCCAACGCTATCCAACGGCAGAAACCGCATGCCCAATTCCAGGCCCTGCCGAATCACCGGCGCAGGGTCGCGCGGGAGCATATGCGATTGATACTCCCGCACCTGCGCGATTGATCGCCGCAGCGCCGCCAATTCCGCGTGCGACAGCCGACCCGCGGCGGCGGCCATTTCCTGCGGCAGCACGCGCAGCCGGGATAACGTGAACTCCGGATCATCGAACTTGCGGCAAACCTCCACCAGGGCCGCGTCTCCCTGCCGCGCGACTTCAAGCATGATCTGCCGAACCACCTTCGCCTGCTCGGCGCGCGGGCCGGACTCCAGCAGCGCCTGACGCGGATCGAGCCGCAATTCATCGAGCAGACGCTGTGCCTGATCGAGTTCGTTCGGCTGGTTTAGATGCAGTATCGGAATCATGGCAAGGGCATCATAACTGTCGGCGGCGGCAAGCAAAGGACTCGGACAAATCGCTGTCGGACAAAACTCAGAAGGGGTGTGGACATATCGTGTGCCAAGCTGCCGCCTTTCCCCCTATCCCTGTACTCAGGGGGAGGGCCGGGGTGGGGGTTCTTCCGTCGTGCCACAAAATATGGCCACACCCCACCCGGAATGTCGCACCGGGGTTCACGCCGCTGCCAATCGTTTTTTCTCAACTGATGGGCGGAGATCATTAAGGCAACGCCAGCGCAATCAACTCCGCCGGTGTCCCTCGACCGCCGGTGGCGACGACGATGTATTGCCGGTCATTCGCCATATAAGTCATCGGTACGCCGGTCGTGCTGGCAGGCAATTCCATCTCGAAAATGGTCGCGCCGGTCTTCTTGTCCAGGGCGCGGAATTTTTTCCCGCCTCCGCCGGGTCCGGCATTGAAGAGGCCCGACCCATCGGCGCCGAAGAGGAGCGTCTTAGTCACCAATAGAGGTGAACGTTCCGGTTGGCCGGCATGGCTTAGATCAACGTTGAGGCCTTTCAATGCCGGATTATTCTTCACCACATCAGGGGCATCGCCGTTGGCGACGTACCATAGATGATCGCCGGTGTTCAGGTCGATGGCGGTGATCCGGCCCCATGGCGGTTTGATCAGCGGCAAACCCTGCGGCCCAATATTGGGCCGGGCCGGCCCTTCGCCGGAGGAGAAAGTAGGCTGGCCGCCAGCCAGCGCGTTGGCCGGCCGGGTCGCGCCGCCGCGACCAATGCCAAGCGCGCCGACGTAACCCATGTCGGAGCGTTTTGGATCGGCTTTGGCGACAGCGAGCATGTCGGGATTGGTGATGGAGGAGACGTACATAATCCCCGTCTCAGGATCGAGCGCGCCGCCGGGCCAATTGGCCCCCCCGGTGTGATGCGGAAGAATCAACGAACCGATTTTGCCGCCGGCGTCGCGAAGACTGGGCGGCATGAAAAGTGGGCCGTAGCGATAATGGTTGAGAATATCGATGGCCTGGGCGCGGAGTTCCGGCGAGAAATCGATGAGATCGTCTATCGTGATGCCCTGCCGTTCAAACGGCAGCGGTTTGGTGGGAAACGGCTGGGTTGGAGAAGTCTTCTCGCCGGGCACGTCCGATTGGGGGACCGGCTTCTCCACGATCGGCCAGACCGGCTTGCCGGTAACGCGGTCGAATACAAAGACCGAGCCGAATTTGGTGACCATAACAACGGCTTTGATCTTCTTTCCATCCACCGTGATGTCGGCAAGCAACGGCGGCGAGGAAGGCTCGTAATCCCAGATGTCGTGGTGAATGATTTGGAAATGCCAGACTTTTTTGCCGGTTTTGGCATCGAGACAGACCAGGCTGTCGCCGAATAGATTGTTGCCGGGACGGGTTCCGCCGTAGAAATCGCCGGTGGGTGATTCGACGGGAATGTAAGCGTAGCCGAGTTCATCGTCGCCGCTGAGCGGGGCCCAGGCGGCGGTATTTCCGGTGTATTTCCATGAATCGTTTTCCCAGGTTTCAACGCCCTCTTCGCCGGCGTGCGGAACGGTGCGGAAGGTCCAGATGCGCTGGCCCGTATGAACGTCATAGCCGCGAATGTAGCCTGGAACATTTTCCTTTGAAGGAGGCGCTGTGCCGGAAGTGAGGGCCGCGCCGACGACAATCACATCGCGGATGACGATGGCCGGTGAACTGGAGCCGATCTGGCCGGGTTTGACGACATCGCGGTCGAGGCCGTCGGTGAGTTCGACGATGCCATCCTTGCCGAAGGTTGGAACGGGGCGGCCCGTCTTCGCATCGAGCGCGACCAACTGGAAGCCGGGCGTGATCAGGATGATGCGGCTGTCGTCTTTGCCATCGGTCCAAAACGCCAGGCCGCGATTTTGCGTGCGAACGGCGCGATCGCCGCGCTCGCCTTCATCGAGGCGGTACATCCAGAGGGTTTCACCGGTGGCGGCATCCGCGGCGACGACGTCGCGGCGGGAGCCGGCCGTGAAGTAAAGCACGCCCCCCACCATCAGCGGAGTCACCTCCCAGTTGTAATCAGGGCGGGGTCCGAAATTCTCAGCCTTCCAACGCCAGGTGACCTCAAGGTCTTTTACATTGGCGGCGTTGATCTGGTCGAGCGGAGAATATTTGGTGCTGCCGGCATCACCGCCGTAAACGCGCCACTCCCCGTTGGTGGCGCCTTGCTGGGCTTGAACAATCGCCGAGGCAGAAGAAAGCATGACGGCCAACGCCAGGAACCCGATTCGATTGAATGTCATTTTTTTTCCTGGATCAGAATTCCATTGAGAACGTCGAGGTCGGGCGCGAGGTCGCTCTGCCCGGAAGGAAAGCCATTGGCGTTCAACACATAAGCCGTTACGTCGGTGCATTGCTTGCGGCTCAGCTTGCCGGGGCCGTCCGTCGGCATTTTCTTCTGCGTATAAACAACCAGACTGCCCACTGACTTGCCATTCCACTTGTCGAGAAAATCCGCATCGACGAGTTGCGGAGCGTCGTCGTTCCCCAGCAAGGCTTCGCCGTGGCAGCGAGCGCAAAGGGAGTTGTAGGCTTTTTTCCCGCGGGCAACCTGTGCATCAGAATAAACGCCGTCCCACACCGAACGAGAAGGTTCGGTGGATGGAGAGGTTGAAGGAAGGGTAGCGCCGACGAACACCAGGGGAATGATCAGAAGTAGAACTGCTCTCATTTCTTTCCGCCGCCATTTTGAACGAATTGCGCCGTGGAATGTACGAAGCAGGGCGTGCGCGTGTCAAGGAAATTCGCCGGCGCGGGAGCCGAATCAGAGGCCGGAGGCATATTTCCGGCGTTTGAAGAACCGGCGATTGGCGCGAGTCTGCCCGGCCTATAGAATTCTTCGCGGCATTTCAGAGGAAGCGAATTCATATTGTTCCACGAAGTCAATAAAAAGTACCGCCTTCAGCCGCACCCGTTGTGGCCGCGCGCGCACCCATCTACACCACCGCAACCGGAATGTTGACCTGATGTGAGGGAACTATGTGGCAACAGAACTATCAGCCCGTGGGAGGCAGTCTTGGGCTTTCCGCGTCGGTCGCGGCGATTCCGATTGTTGTCCTGTTCTGCATGTTGGGCGTGATGCGCAAGCCCGCTTGGGTAGCGGCGCTGGCTGCACTGGCCGTGGCGTTCGCGTTGGCTCTGGTTGCCTACCACATGCCCATCTCGCTGGCCGTAATGGCGACCTTCAGCGGCGCGGCATACGGCATCTTTCCGATATCATGGATCGTCTTCGCATCGATCATGCTCTATCGTCTGACCGTCGAGACCGGCAAATTCGAGATCATCAAGGATTCGATCGGCGGCCTGACGAATGATCGCCGCCTGCAAGCGCTCTTCATCGCATTTTCGTTCGGCGCGTTTATCGAGGGGGCGGCCGGATTCGGCGCGCCGGTCGCCGTCTCGGGAGCGCTGCTGGCGGGGCTGGGCTTCGATCCGTTTTATGCCGCGGGAATTTGTCTGCTGGCCAATACCGCGCCGGTGGCGTTCGGCTCCATAGGCATCCCGGTGATCACTCTGGCCGGGATTACCGGCCTGCCGCTGCCGCTTTTGAGCGCGATGACGGGCCGTCTGGTTGCCATGATGTCGCTGGTCATTCCAACGTACCTGCTCGTGGTCATGGCGGGATGGCGGAAGACACTGGAAGTATGGCCCGCAGTGCTCATCTGCGGCCTCTCCTTCGCGGGTGTGCAGTTCTATTTCTCGAATTATGTGGGGCCGGAGTTGGCGGACATCGTGAGTTCGCTCTCCTGCATCGGTTGCACGGCGCTGGTGTTGAAGTTCTGGAAGCCGAAGACGATTTTCCGCCTCAAGGGCGATAAGCCGGCGACGTTACATCTTCATGGACATACGCCGGCGCAGATGCTGGGGGCGTGGATGCCCTATCTGCTACTGGTTGTATTCGTGCTGGTATGGGGATATGTGCCGTTCAAGCTAAGGATGGATCAATTCACCCACAACCTTCTGCCCTCTTTTCTGCCGGTGGCGCCGCTCCCGTTCGGCGTGGCGCCGAAGTCGGCGGATTTGAACGGCCTGATGATCCCCGGCTTGCACAAATTGATTACGCGAATCCCGCCGGTGACGAAGGGGCTATCGCCTTATCCGGCGATTTTCGCGTTCAACTGGCTCAGCGCGTCGGGAACGGCCTGCTTCCTGGCCACTATCGCGGCGGCGATGCAGCTTCGCGTCGGCCCGCGCCGGTTTGTCGGAATCTACAAGGCGACGTTCCGGCAGCTCGCCAAGTCAATCCTGACCATCGCGGCCATGCTGGGTCTGGCCTATCTGATGAACTTTTCGGGAATGACCTCGACACTTGGCCTGGCGCTGGCGGCGACCGGCCGCGCATTTCCATTCTTCAGTTCCATTCTGGGCTGGCTGGGCGTCTTCCTGACCGGCAGCGATACGGCGGCGAATGCACTGTTCGGCAACCTGCAAGTCGTTACCGCCAATCAGATCGGGATCAACCCCGTGCTGACGGCCTCGGTGAATTCCGCCGGCGGCGTGATGGGCAAGATGATCTCGCTGGCCAGCATCGCGGTGGCGTGCGCGGCAACGGGATTGGCCGCCAGAGATGAAGGTAAACTCTTCCGCTTCACTTTCAAGCACAGCATATTACTGGCGTGCGTGGTCGGGGTGATGGCGATGCTCTTCGCGTATGTGTTTCCGGGAGGAGTGCCGACACTGCCCGGCAAGTAGACAACGTGTACCGTTGCAGCATGACGAGCCTGGGCAAAATAAAGCCCATTCATTCATTCCTGGGGTGCTCCAGCGATGAAGCAGCACAATTATACAACGGCTGGAACGATGCCTTACTGCGCGTATCCTGTGGTCTTGGCGGCTTTTGTACCTTGGAACAGCGTGTAGCCCGGTCGATCATGCCAGCTTGACGGACCGGCCAGGTATTTGCCATGAGCCAGGACAGCTTCGCGCACAAGCTGCTCCCGAGCGTTGTAGGTCGGCGACCCGTCCCGGTCGCCGGCTTGCTGGCCGAAATCGTTGCTGGCGACCATCACGATATCGATCCCCTCGACCTCTTCCAGAATGGTATTGATCAGGCCCACGCCTTCGGGGTTTTCGATCTGGATCATGATCAGTACGTTGTTGTTGGCGTTGGTCATGTAATCTTTGCCCCAAATATGAGAGGCGCGATTGTTGCCGTTGCTGCGATGACCCCAGGGCTTGGTATTCGGAGAATGGATATTGCCGACCGGAAATTTGGCATACTTGATTGCATCATGCGCCTGTTGCAGGCTATAGACCATCGGGAAAATAATGCCCAGCGCGCCGGCATCGGTGGCTTTCTGGACGTCGCCCTCGGTGGCGGAGGGGACGCGGAGGAACGGGATGCAGCCGGCCGCGGCAATCACCTCGATCAAATTCTGCGATTCACGCCACGTCAGCGTGCTATGCTGCATTTCGATCCAGATGAAGTCCTGTCCTTCGCAAGCTTTCTTCGCGGCTTCAAGGTCGGGATCGGTGATCGTGTTGCTGAAGACCTGTTTGCCGGCCTTCAACTTCGGGATCACGGTGTTGAAGATAACGGTGCCGGGAGCCGCTCCGGGAACCTGAGGTCCGCGGCCCCGCCCTGCCGCTCCCGGCTGAGTCGCAGCAGGCGCCTCAGTCTGGGCCTGGGCAAATCCCATTTGGCCGGCTGCGGCCTGCAGAAATGGAAGGCTGAGGGTTGCGGCGGCGGTGGCCAGGAGGTCGCGACGTGAAGTTTCCATGGATGCGCTCCCTTAAAAAGCGGACAGGTGATGTGAATACCGCACAGGCGAGCCATCTGTTGCTTCTCACCGGCGGATTGTCTTGTGAATATCCCACACAAACTGGGATCGCCTGTCAAGTTTATTTTGAGATCGTGCCTGAAATCATAAATTCGGCCAACATACGAATTCAAAATGAACGTCACGCTCTGTCAATCGGAACCCATAATACATATCCCATTACGGCACAGGCTCGATGATTTCCTCCGGTTTGGCTTCCGTCACGCCGCTGGAAAGCAGCCCAACCCGGTCGGACGCGTCCATTTTTTCAAGTCGTTCAAGTGCTCCGGGCGGCAGGGATAAATCGCCGGCTTTTACTCTTGCCTTCAGCATTGCGATCTGCACTTTCATCGCCAGATGGTATTCCGCCACAGGCGCGGCAGGTTGGCCGCCTTTCAATTGCTCGACAAAGTTCTCGTCCATTGCCATGAGGCCGACCACCTTCGCCGCCAAACTCTCACATCCAGCCGAATTACCCCGGCCGATTCCAACCGTGGATGCCGCTGACCTTAATATAGAAGTGCCAGACCCGAAGATAAGGTTGCAGAATTCGCGGATTGATTACTGGTCCAAGAGGATTGCGCGCGGTCGCCCCAACGGAGCCATGCAACCGCGATTGACGGCGCATGCCCCCAAAAATCGGCCGGCTGCTGGAACCCGCCGTATCCAAACGAGATCAGAGCCCGGTCATCTGCTCCAACTTCTCTGGATATCGATCGCCTTGCACCGTGATCTGCGAAGCAGCCCCTGCGATGTCGCGTAAATCGTCGGGCGTAAGTTCAACGGCGACCGCGCCAAGGTTCTCATCCAAACGATTTAATTTTGTCGTCCCCGGATTCGGCGTACGTTCTGGCCGCGCCGACCGATTTGGCCGAATCAGGCGGAACGCTTTCGTGGACCGCGGCAACGGGCGCTTCTGACTACGATGTTCAATACCAGAAGGAATCGCCGACGGGCGTAGACACAGGATGGAATGAACTCAATTATAGCAGCGGGGCAACATTTTTGGATTACGTCCCGACACCCGTAATGGGGCAGACGTTTGAGTATCGGGTGTTCACCGTTGGAAGTTATGGCATTAAATCATCGCCATCGGATACATTGGTTGTGGCCAACCCCTACCCCACGGGTATATCCCACGTCAGCGGTCCGGAAACTCCGCGAACACTTCGATAAACCGCTACGGATCGAGGGCGTTGCGCGGGAAATCGGCATGAGTGTTTCGAGTTTTCACGCCCACTTCAAAGCCGTGACGGCTCTGAGTCCATTGCAATTCCAGAAGCAAATTCGGCTCCAGGAGGCTCGGCGGCTGATGCTCAGCGACGATCTCGACGCCGCCGAGGCAGGCTATCGCGTCGGCTACGACGACGCTTCGCATTTCAGCCGTGAATACAAGCGACACTTTGGGGAACCGCCGATGCGCGACGTCGACCTGCTACGACAATCAGGACGCGGAAGAAGCTGAAAATGCGCGCGCCTTGAATCGCCTGCGAAAGAATTTAACAACGAGATACGCCAGCGAGGTCAAACAAAACGCCAGCATCAAAACCTGGATCCATTGCGCGGTTGAGACCGACACGCCTATGCCGGTGAACAGCACGAGATAGGCTGCCACGCACATCGGACATTTAGGCATCAATACCAACAACGTAGCGGGGAGGAGCCATTGAATACCCCGCCATATGCGACGATGAAAACCGATGGGTCGTTCGCCATCGCTTGAGCTTGGGCCCGCCGAGTTTGGACCAGCGGAGTTTGGGGTTGCATCAAGATTGCAGAACGGACAATTGCTCATGACGGCTGCCCTCCGCTCTATTTTGAGTATTCATCATGTCGCCGCCACCACACGAATGGCTTGGTTCGCGTCCCGCCGAGAGGCGAGTCTTCCCATTCCTCCTGCCGGCCGAGGGGCGTCAGGTCGAGGAATGTCCAGATGTTCAGCCCTTCGACGCCGCGGCCATTGGTATGGTAGGTGCGATAGACCTCCTTGCCATCGTGAATCAAAACGCTCAACCCATAGTTCTCGCTCTTGTCGGTGGTGAGGCCGAAATCTTTGTTGAAGTCGGTGCCCTCGGACGAATACCATGAGTACCTCCATTCCATCCGCTTCTTGAACTTCTCAATGTTCTTGAGCGGCGCGAGCGAGACAAGACAGAACGACGTATCGCGCGCGTGGAGGTGCGCCGGATGTCCAAACTGGTCCGTCACCATCGAGCATCCCACGCATCCCGCATCGGGCCAGCCCGGCACCGGCGGGGCAAACATGAAATGATACAAAATGAGCTGGCGGCGGCC
>Ga0208589_1000084_pt1 | contig 43367 bp, 38 predicted proteins | sample NGESurshal092012_2_FD_184486 | JGI IMG/M metagenome (GOLD analysis project Ga0208589, IMG submission 184486) | Arctic peat soil microbial communities from Barrow, Alaska - NGEE Surface sample F53-2 shallow-092012 (SPAdes) | ecosystem: Environmental > Terrestrial > Soil > Wetlands > Peat ...
CAACATGGAATGGCCGCATCTGATGGAACAGTCCATGCGGGCCCATGTCGTGTATGAGAAAGACAAAGACTACGTCATCGAGCGCGGCAACCGCACGGGCCAGATTGAAGTGGTTATTGTCGATGAATATACCGGCCGAAAGATGGAGGGCCGCCAATGGTCGGAGGGTTTGCATCAGGCGGTTGAAGCCAAGGAAAAGGTCGCCATCAAGCAGGAGACCCAGACGCTGGCGACCATCACCCTGCAAAACTTTTTCAGGATGTACAAGGCCCTCTCCGGCATGACCGGCACCGCCATGACCGAGGCCGAGGAATTCAGCAAAATCTACAACCTGGATGTGGTCACCATCCCCACCAACCGACCGTGCGTGCGCGCGGACAACGAAGATCGCGTGTATCGCAGCGAGCGGGAAAAATGGGACGCGATCATCGAGGAGATCAAGGAAAACAGCGACGCCGGCCGGCCGGTGCTGGTCGGCACCACCAGCGTCGAAAAGAGCGAATTGCTCTCCACCATGCTGCAGCGCAAATACGGCGTCGAACACGAAGTCCTCAACGCCAAGCATCACGAGCGCGAGGCGGAAATCATCGTTCACGCCGGGCAGCAGCATAAGAGCGCCCATGACACCATCGTCGGCAATGTCACCATCGCCACCAACATGGCCGGACGCGGAACCGATATTAAGCTGACGAAGGAGGTCAACGCCGCGGGCGGCCTGCACGTCATCGGCACCGAGCGCCACACCTCCCGGCGCATCGACAACCAGCTACGCGGTCGCTCTGGCCGCCAGGGCGACCCCGGCTCCAGCCGCTTTTACGTCTCGCTGCAGGACGACCTCATGAAGATGTTTGCCGGCGAGTGGACGATCAAAGTCCTCGGCTGGATCGGCATGGAAGAGGGAATGGCCATCGAAGACAAGCGCATCAGCAAGACCATTCTCCGCGCCCAGAAAAAAGTGGAGGAGCGAAACTTCCTGGCGCGCAAGAGCCTGCTGGAATATGACGAAGTCATGGAGTACCAGCGACACGCCTTCTACGGCATGCGCCAGCGCGTTTTGCTGGGGCGCGAAGTCGATCAGGTGATCTGGGACATGATCGGCAAAGCCATCGACGACGCCGTGGAGAAGTACATCACCGAGGATTATGTCGCGGCGGTCATCAGCGAATGGGTGCGGTCCAATTTTGATGTGTTGATCGACCCGGCTGATCTGCGCGGCCATCGAGAAATCAACAACCTCGACCATTTCATCAAGGACAAGGCCCGCGCCGAAGCCGAAACCACTATTACCGCCACCCTGGGCGAATATCTCGGCGAGGAGCCGGAGAACGTCGGCGGCTGGGATACCAAGGGCCTGCAAAGCTGGGCCATGAGCCGATTCAAGCTCAACATCTCCCAGGCCCAGCTTCGCCAGATGAACGCGAGGGAAGTGGAAGACCGGCTGCGCGCCGCGGCGATCGAAAACGTAAACAGGACCGAGGTCGGCGGCCTGCTGAAATTCCTGGAAATTAATTACCAGCTTAAGGAACTCTGCGCCTGGGCGGCGGACAAGTTCGGCGTGAAGATTGAGATCGGCGATCTGCTCGCCGACGCCCGGAGCAACACCGTGAAGACGGCCCCGGAAATCATCACGCTGGTTAACGAGCGCGCCAAAGCCGCCTACACGCAGCGCGAGATTGACTACCCCGTCGAGCACGCGCTGACGTATGCATTCGGGGCACAGGAATCCTCGACAGAGAATCCGTACGCCTCCGATCACATCCGCACATGGGCGTTGGAGAAATACCGGCTGGAAATGTCGCTCGATGAAATTCGGCGCTACAACGTGCGCGAGCTGCGCGACCGGCTGGTCAGGGAGCAGGAGGATTTCCTGCACAACGGCCGCCTGGAAAAGACGGTTGACGAAATGCTTGCCGCCCACCCCGACGGTGACGCGCTGCGATTCGCCATCAATGACCGCTTCAAGATTCGTCTGACGGCCAAGGACTTCGAGAAGTGGATGAAGGACGACGCCTCACGCAACGGCCAGGCGCTGCATGACGAAAAGGCCGTCGTTCGCGAGCAGCTCATGGACATCGGCCGCCAGTTCCTGCGCAAGGAGCTGACTGATTTAGAGCAGTTTGTGCTGATCCAGATTTTCGACACAAGCTGGAAGGACCATCTTTATGCGATGGACATGCTCAAGAGCGGCATCGGCCTGCACGCATTTGCCGAGGTCGATCCAAAGGTGATGTTCAAGAAGGAAGGCTATCAGTTCTTCGAGCAGATGCTGGAAAGCGTTCGCGACAAGGTGACGGATCTGATTTTCCGCGCCCGCGTCATCGGCGCGGTGCAGAGCCGCAGCGCGTACCGGGAAACCGCGGCCGTCCACGACACCGCCGCCGGTTACGGCGTGGGCGAAACCGTTGCCCAAGCCGCGCCGGCGGAAGGCGAAAAAGGCGAAGCCGCCGCGGAAACCGCTGTTAAGCCGATCGTCCGGGAAGCGATCAAGGTCGGGCGAAACGACCCGTGCCCGTGCGGAAGTGGCAAAAAATACAAGAAATGCTGCGGGGTAAATGCGGTGTAGGAAGTGTGAAGGTGTGAAGGTGTGAAGGTGTGAAGGGTTTGAAAAGTGTGAAAAGTGTGAAGGGTTGTGAATCACCCTCTTCATACCTTTCACACTTTTCAAACCTTTCACACTTTTCAAACCCTGACCTTCCCTCTAGATAAATAAATAGACATACCCGCTCATCCCCACCGCGGCCGCGCCGGCGATGGCGGCGAGCGTCCAGAATGTGCTCTTGCGCCGAACGGCGAGTGAGAAGCTGGCGACCATCACGCCGGCTTGGGCAGCCAACATGCCGTAGAAAAATCCCGCGCTGCGGGATTTGTGGCGGTCGGATTCCACGCCCCGGCGATGGACCTGCACTTCATAAAGCCGGGCGATGTTGAGGTTGTACCCCGCCTCGCGTTCGTACCTGGCGCTGGCGAAGCGCAATCGTGCGGCCGCCACATCCGCCTGGGCGCCTTGAATCGCTGCGCCGGGAGCCGGGGTCGTGCGACTAAACTCCGCCCAAACCGCAGCCAGCCCCACCGTAGCGGAATGAAGCCCATCCAAAATAGATGCCGTCCTTCCCACCGCGGCGTCATAGGCAGTCAGATTTCCGTTTGCCGTTTGCGTCGCGACATCCATATCGTCGTCAGTTATCTGCCGCAGAAGAGGAGCCATTTGTGCTTCAGTCTGCTGCGTATCCACCGCCTTCATTGCGTCCAGAATTGCCTTACTGTTGATCAGCGCGTCTGTCGTCAGGCTGTTGATCGTTGAACCCATATTCGACGTGAGCGAACTGAAGTTCATTAACATAAGTTCTTGCGCGTCCATAGCCGAGAATTGCAATCGCAGTTCCTTCCCCAAGTCCACTGCCTGGTCGTGCAATTTTGCGTCGGCGATTACGGTTGCGGTTACCTCATCCGCCGCCGCCAACAGACGGTTTTTGTCCAGTGCGGTGGGATGGGATGTTGCCGTAAGTAAATCAATTGTGTTGGAGGCCTCCACTGCCCTGCCGCGTTTCGCCTGGTAAAACGCCCACTGATCCGAAGCCTTCGATTGGTTCTGCGACGCCAGCGCGCGAAAATATTGTGACCGCGTCATCTCCGACGACGACAGCCCCGCCAGCACCGTGGCGATCACGGTCAGCGCCACCGGCGTGAAGGAAAAGACCGTCTCCTTCAAACTCTTCGCCGGCTCTTTGCCGTCCGTCATTTTTGGCAGCTTCAAATCGTCTCCAGTTGAATCGGATTGTAACCGCACTCGGACGAATGATGCGCTTCACCCATTCGCCACGTTCTTCTGCATTATCCACAAGGCCATTGCAAATAGACACTTGCAATAGATTGATATATGGATTTACGATGATATCAACTCAAAAAGTGTCGAATGTGTCCAACTCGCTGATGCCGCTCTTTAGCTGAAAGCCGGGAACTGAGAACTTTAAACTCTCTTTCAACCTGTCATCTCGACTTATCCGACGGCGGCATATAATCCGGCAATCATGATTCGCACCTTCTTCGCCTTCACGTTGCTTTTGGCAATCTGTTCTATCGCCGCCGCCCAGACGCGGCCTGCTGATGGTGATCTCGTCGAAATGTTCACCGGCCAGACGCTGCATGGAACGCTGCTTGATTCTTTGCTCTCGATTACCACGCGGCTGGGTTCCTTCAGCGTGACCACCGCCCAGTTGTTCAGCCTTTCAAATGATCCCAACTCGCAATCCGGGCTGACGGTTGTCACCACCGGCGGCGACGTGCTGGTCGGCCGCGCTGGGGCGGAGTCTTTGCGCCTGGCGACGCCCGACGGCGGGGTCATCACCCTGCCGGCCGTTCAGATCAAATCCGTTACCCGCCCCCTTGGCGCGGCTTCGACACAGCCGGCGCAGCTGGCCGACCATTCGGCCACCGTTACGGATATGGACGGCGATTCATTGGCCGTCGAAGCGCCGGCTTCCATTTCCTTCCGCACCCGCTGGGGATTGCTTTCGCTCAAGCCCGAGCAGGTGCGGCAGATTGTTTTCTCCGACAATAACCAGGCGGCCCACCGCATCACCCTCAGCGACGGCTCGACATTCGCCGGCGTTCTGGAAATCCAAAGCCTTTCGCTCACGCCAAAAAATCTTCACTCGCCGGCCCTCGACCTGCCGGTAGGGGAACTGGCCAGGCTTTCCTTTGGTACGGCCAGTTCAAAGGAGGCGCTGGCGAAGTTGGACCTCATCGGCGGTGACACCCTGCGCGGCGCGATTGAAGGCAATCTCAACATCGGCACGCAGTTTGGCGATGTCTCCATCGCCGCGGCTGAGGTCAACAATATTTCACTTGCCCCCGATACACACGGCGACTGGCTGGTCACGCGCAACGACGCCCCGCCGCTGCAAGGGAGCGCCCCGCGCGATGCCATCGCCGTGCGACTGGCCTGCGGCGTAAGTCTCAATGTGCCGGCGGACATGATTGTGGGATATGTCCGCTCGGCGCCGTCGGGTGCGTCGTCAACTTCGGGAACCGCATCGCCGGCGCCGACCGATGAGGTCGATGCAAATATAGCGGCTCTGGTATCGCAATTGAGCGTTGGCAGCGCGGTCATACGAACACGCGCCCAGAAGCAACTCGTGCAGTTGGGAGCGAAAGCAATTCCGTCGTTGCTGCGTTTGCGACCCAATGTTCCGCAGGCCGTGCAGGGACGGATTGATACCGTCGTCGCTCAAATCCAGCAGGCGGGGAATTGAAGAGTTTGAAGTTTTCAGTGTTCAGTTGTCAGCTAAAGGCGCGGACCTGCCTGGTATTAGCTCAAAACTAAAAACCTCCTTCTCGGTTTTCACCAGCCGCTGGCGAGGTCTTCCAAAACGGCCGCCAGGCGATAGCCGGCCAGCGCGATTCGCCCATCCGCAACCGCCCGCGCGTTCTTGGCGTAATCCGCCGGCAGGGCAGGCACAGTCGCGGGATCAATCGCGTCCTGATTTTGCCCGCGCCTGGAGTGTGGCAGCGTGGCGTTCAAATAGACGGCTGTCCGTGAAAGCTCCAGACTTTCGCCGGCCCAGGCGGTCACGGACAAATTGCCTGCCTGCGCTTTGATCTGTTCAAACGGATGATCGTGCTCAATCCGGTCGGCGGCGGCGCGAATATCCCTGGGGTCCATCGACTGGCCTTCGACGCCGTCCCAATAGGAATGAAGCGGTTCGGTGATGTCGGCCGACGCGCGAACAATTTCGAGATGTCCGCCGCGATCTCCGTCGGGAAATTCCCTGGAATACAGGCTCACCGCGTGCAGGGGTTGGTGAATATCGCCGACCAGATGCTCCACCCAACAGATATCAATCGCCGCCCGCGACTTGGGCGTGGCGGGGTCTTTCAATTCGCGCGTCATTTTCTGCATCGCCTGCACAAGATTGGCGGGATCACTCGAGCCATCCCATTTTTCGTCGGGGACTTCGCCCTGGAGACCATCGAAGTTGCAGGGGTAATCGACGTAATGCCAGACGGGGTGATTTTCGGAATGGGAGAGCGGATTGGTCGGATATCGCACCATGTCCGGCCAGGTGGCCGCGCGCAAAAAGGCGGCCAGGTTGGCATCATTTGCCTTCACGTCGTCGCCGAGCAAATCCTCCTTGAGGCGCGGATGCTGATTGAGAACGGCGGCGATCTTGCCGCGTGTTTTTGGCGTGAGGCGGTCGAAGGTGATCTGCGCGACGATTTCATGCCCCGTGCTGTTCCAGGCACGGCATGGCGCGGCTGCAAAAATCAGCGCAAACAAGAACGATAGAATCAGATTTCGATTCACAATCGCCTTTCTTAACTACACAATGTTTACATTATCCACGGAACGGCGACCGGCTCGGCGATCTCACCTTGGAAACCACCGCCCCGTCGCTCATGATCGAGGTCGCGCGATCGGACGACAACGCCGCGTCGGCGTGGCCGTCGTCGTTGGACGTTTCAACCGTGACGGTGGATGCGACCGGCGGCCACGGCGCGGCGGGCTGCTTTGACGAATCCTCATACATTTTCAGCATCTGCGGCAAGACCGCGTCGATGCTGTATTTCGTGGCCATCAGGTCTTCGGCCGCCCGACCGAGCGGGCGAAACTGGCCGGGGTTTTGCAAAATCCGAACGGCTTTTTCCGCGAATTCCTGCGGATTGAAGAAATCCGCCAGAAATCCATTGGCGCCGTCGGTGATGAATTCCTTCACCGGCGTGGTCGATGACCCGAGGACCACGGCTCCGCAGCTCATCGCATTCAACATGCTCCAGGACAGCACGAACGGCACGGTCCAGTACAGGTGGAGGTCGGTCGAAGCCAGCAGCGTGGACAAATCCTCCGGCGACTGCCAGCCGACAAAATGGAATTTTTCCAGATCGTAATCGTCCTGGGCCAGCACCCATTCCTTGAAGGTCTTGTGCTGCCCGATGAAGGCCTCGTCGCCGCCGTAGGCATGTCCCTCACTGCCGACGACAAAGAACACCACATCCGGCTGGCGCCGCGAGATCATCTTGGCCGTTTGCATGAACAGATCAAATCCGCGCATCGACTCCATGCCGCGCGCGACATAGGTCACGATTTTTGTGCCCGCCGGAAGATTCCGGCCGAGCAAAGTCCGCGGGCCGCGTTCCGCGACCGGCGGCCGGAGCTTGCCATTGCGGCCGTGATAGAGAGTGCGGTCAAGCCCGTCGAAAATCGTCCGCAGCTTGTACCGATGCTCTTTGGGAAACCGGCTGAGTTGAAACTGCGTGGGGCAATACCCAAGCTGGCAATTATTCAGGTCGAGCATCAGCATCGCATTGCGGCAGCGGCTGCGCTGATAGAGGTATGGATCGAGCTTCCACCCCAGATCGCGGCGGAAATCCATGTCGCCGTCGGAATCGTGCGGGTGGTAGAAATATTCAAAAAGATTGATGACCGGCACATGCGGATAGAGTTCACGCAGGAATAATGTTGAGCCGAATCCGCTATGCCCGACGATCAAGTCGGGATGGATATCCGGCCGGTTTTTCAGGGTTTCGTAGACGCCGTCGCAATGCCAGACGGTGTTTTCAAAGGTTCGCGAGCAGTAATGGGTCTGAGCGGTGGCCCCGCCGGCGGGCTTGTACTCGACGCGATCCACGCCCTCAATGGATGGGATGGCCGGATCAAACGGCCCTTGAGAGACGATCCAGCAAGGCCAGCCGAGGTCGCGGCGCAAGCGCTGGGCGATGTGGCCGAACTGGGCGGGGAAACTCTGGTGGACGAATAAAACCTGCATGAATTCTCGTAGCGGAATATTTACCGTATTGCGGGGCGGTTCACAACGGGGAGGGCGCTGTGCAGTGAATTGCGTTACTCATCGAAAGGCCCCTGGATTGCCATCCAGGGGCTTCCTAATCGTGAACCAATATTGTTAGCTCCGCGCCCCTCACCCCGCCAGCCGGGCCGGCACGGCATCCATTTTCTCCTCGCTCAAGTTTTGTATGTATGCCTCTGCCGTAACCGAGTCCATCGGCTTGCTGAAGAAGAACCCCTGCGCCTTTTCGCAGTCCATCGCCTGCAGCATGGCGACCTGGTCGCTGGTTTCGATTCCCTCGGCCACCAGGCTCATGCCGAGATTGCGAGCCATGGTGATGATTCCCTGGATAACGGCGGCGTAATCGCGTCGCTCGGCGATGCCCTGGATGAAGCTGCGGTCTATTTTGATCCCGCCGAGCGGCAGGCGATGCAGCGAGCTTAGAGATGAATAGCCGGTGCCGAAATCGTCCATTTCCAGGCCGACGCCGAGGGCGCGCAAATCGTTCAATATGGGGATTGTGGCGTCGGCGTTGTTGATCATCATGCTCTCGGTGATTTCGAGGATGATGGATTTTCCATCGACGCCGGTCTCCTGGAAAATTCGATCGATCCGCTGCACCAGCGACGGAGCGGACAACTGCTTGGCTGACAGATTCACGCTCATCCGCAGTTTGGCGCACGACGGGTATTTGTCTCGCCAATTCTTGAGCTGACGGCAGGCGTTTTCCAAAACCCAGAAGCCAATCGGCACGATCAGGCCTGTCTCTTCACAGCAGGGGATGAAATCCAGCGGCGGGACGAGGCCGCGCGTCGGGTGATTCCAGCGCAGCAGCGCCTCAAAGCATTCGAGTTCGCCGGTAATGAGCGAGACGATCGGTTGGTAATGCAGCACCAGCTCATCGCGCTCAACGCAATGACGCAATTCGTTTTCCATCGCCAGGCGCGCCGTGACCTGAAGGTGCATCTCCTGGTCGAAGACGACATAGCGGGCTTTCCCGGCGGCTTTCGCATTGTACATCGCGGTATCGGCATCGCGGAGCATGTCGGCCGCCGACTCATAGTGCAGGTCGGTCGTTGTCACGCCGATGCTGGCGCTGCTGGAAATGCTCCGGCCCTTCAGTTCGTACGGCAGGGCCAGCACTTGCAGCAGTCGCTCGGCGATCACGCCGATGTCCCGCATGTCCTTGATGCAATCGGCGAGGATGACAAACTCGTCGCCCCCCAGCCGTGCGGCGGTCGAAGACTCCGGCGTGATCAGGGTGTCGCTGGCCCGCAGTGATTGTTCCAGGCGGCTGGAGATGGTCACCAGCAATTCGTCGCCGGTTTCGTGGCCGAGGCTGTCGTTGATCAGTTTGAAGCGATCGAAGTCCAGGAAGAAGACGGCGAATTTGTATTCGGGATGGCGTTTGTGGCGCTCGAAGGCCTGATTCAGGCGGTCGGTGAGCATGGCGCGGTTGGGAAGGCCGGTGAGCTTGTCGTGCTGCGCCGCGTGGGCCAGATCAGCCGTGCGTTCCTGCACGATCCGCTCCATCTCCTCCATCTTCAGATGAGCTTTCTCCCGCAACGCCCATTTTTCGCTCAGCGAGGCGGCGATCTGATAGACCTCCACGGGATCGAACGGCTTTTTCAGAATCAGCAGCCGGTCGGTCAGGCCCAGCTTCTGTGAAATCTCCTCCCAGGAGTAATCGGAGTAGGCGGTGCAGATGACCACCTGCACGTTGGGATCGACTTCCCAGAGCCGCTGGATGGTTTGCAACCCGTCCCAGCCGGGGGGCATGCGCATGTCCACAAACGCGACCATGAACGGATTGCCATCCGCCAGCGCCTCGCGCAGTTTTTTAAGTCCTTCCTGCCCCTGCATGGCGGACTCCACGTCGAAGGTGGGCATGACAGTGGCCACAGTCTCCGCATCGCCGAAGAGCGCAGCCTTGGCGCTGGCGAGCGAATCGGAGGGGCCGGCGTTGCCGCAAAGTGTCTTTCTAAAGTCTTTGTGAATGGCGTCGTTGTCGTCGATGACAAGGATGCGGCGCCTTTCGGGCACTATATTGGACATGGTGTCTCCTTCCGTCGCGATGCCATCATTTGTTCCGCCGCGGTCAGACCCGCGACGGGCAGATCAAGCACAAACATCGCGCCATGCCCGACCCCCTCGCTTGACGCCGTTAGCGCCCCGTCCATCTCGCGCGCCGCGTTGGCGGCGCTGTGCAGTCCGAAGCCATGACCCTCTTCGCTGGTGGTGAAACCGTGGGCGAATATCCGTGTCAGGTTTTCCGGCGGAATGCCGACGCCGTTATCCGTGACCTCGAAGCGTAATCGCCCATCGGCCAGCCGCGTGCGCAGGACGATTTTTTTGTCCGGTCGCGGCGAAGCATGCACCGATTTTTTGGCGTTGCTCAGCAGGTTGATGAGGATTTGCAAGACCCGGTGTTTATCCAGGGCCAGCGGCGTCATCGGCTCGAAATCCCGCTCGACCACGACCTTGGGATCGGCGGAGATTTCCGGGTTCATGGCAATCGCCTGCTCCATCAGCTCCGCCGGCGATACTTTCTCACGCAACACACCGGTCTTGGCGTGCTGCTGTTGTGCCCCGACGATCTGCTTGATGTGATCGAGGCCCTCTTTCACGCGCTGAAGCTCCTGCATCATGGTGTCCTGCTCTTTGCCGATGCACTGAGCCACCTCGACCAGGAAGTCCGGCAGATGCCGGCCGCGCTGGTCGGTTGAGAGGTATTGTGCGATGTCCTGTTTGTGGTCGGTCAGCAACTGCCCGACTTTGACGAGGCTGGTTACTTCGGATTTCTGGAGGTTGGACAGGGCGACGTTTGCCGAGACATTGACGCTGTTCAGAACGTTTCCGACGTTATGCAGAACGCCGGTGGCGATTTCCGCCATGCCGGCGCGGCGTGCGGTGCTGACCAATTCGTTGGTGACGGATTCCAGTCGGGAGGTCTGGCGGGCGACTTCCGCTTCGACGCGCTCGTTGGTTGCCTCCAACTGAGCCTGGCGCATCGCCAGCACGGCCAGTTCGCGCGCCCCGCGAAGGCACGACCACACCAGAATAATATCCTCGAAGACCACCCATCCGGCATGTTCGACCCAGCGCCAGGGACTGGCGGCCAAAACGCCGAACGCCGATTCCGGCCAGTAGATTCCGCGCAAGGCGTGGTCGAGCGCCACGACAAAGGTCGCGGGCACCAGAACTCGCCAATCGCGATAGAAGCTCAAGAATGCCAGCGATCCGAAGACATGGAAGTGCGTTTCGATGCGGCCGCCGGACAGATGGATCAGCATGGCTGAATGGAGCATTTGGGCGACGGCAATGAACATGCGCGTACTCGTCCGCCCCGGCCGCATAATGGCAAGCCCGATGGGCAATGCCGCGATCAGTCCGCCAAGGAACACGGCCGCCCAGATGTGCGGATGCACGTGGCGGGCCAAGCCTTCCCAGGCCCAGGGCGAAAGCCATGTGGCCATGGCGATGCCGGCCAGCCACTGGATCGCCAACAACACCGCGAACAGCCGGTCCGTCTGTTTCCAGAGCGCCACCTGGTTTTCCATGCGCAGCACATCCGCCCGCTGAGCGATGCGTTGGTCCAGCGCCTCTGGAAGAGCGAACGTCATATCCATCGTTATTTCTCCAACTTCCCGACTTTGAAGACCGCTGGGGCCATGCCGGCTGAACATCCGGTTTCAAGCGAACATCCATAGACTGGAGTGATGCTTTTGCGCGGGGTCTGGCCGTGCAGGAGCGTGAGAATTGCCATCAGCCCGTCGCTATCGCCGTCGTGGCCACGGCTTTCGGTGATTCCGCCGCTGAAGAGCAATTCGCCGGAAGTGTTGTAGAGATAGGTTTGGCCGGAATCTTGTGCGCCAAAAAGCTGGGCGTCGTGGCCGCCCTCATCAATCGCGACGCGAACGCCGGGAATCGCGTTGGCATGGCGCCACAAATCCCCCGAGGTCCAGTCCGCCGGCGCGCCTTGCGGGCGAACGAATATCACGGTGGCGGCAAGTGGCACGGATGATCTGGCGATGAGAACTTCCAGTTCATCGAGGCTTGCCCGCGAACAGGGACATTGCGGATGAAGGCACATCAAAAGTGTCGGCCGCTCGCGGTCGAACTGCATGATCGCGGCTCGGGGCCACGCTCGCGCGGCCGACGGTTCCTGGGCGCTGGTGGTATTGTCGTACCGTGCCAAGGCGACGAGGCCGCCCAACACCGCGCCGGCCCAGGCCAGCATCAGCGCAGTTACCTTCCATCCCGGCAAGTGAATCCGCCCAGTCATATAGGCGTAGTCGGCTATGCAATAGCATTCAATAACAGTGTGCTGAAGAATTGTGCATTGCGGTGCGACGTAGTTCCGATAACCGAGGTTAGTCGCCGCTTTCATTCCGTCACATGCAGCGTAACCGTTCCAACCGTCGCGGACGACGAGCCGATCATCAGATCGACATCACCCGCCTCAACGACATCGTCCATGTGAATATCGTGGAATGCCAGCGTGTCATGTGGGCCGGTTTACAACCGGCGAAGGTGGATCGGCATTTGCGAATGTAATGTGAACGCGAAGTTCTCTCCCGGGGCTGGGGAACCTGCTATAATATTTCAACTTCAAACTGGAGTGATCCGCATGTCTGTGAAACTGGAACGTCGCGTCGCGGCCTTGGAGCGCGAGATGGCCCGTCTGCGGCACGGACAGAACCTGAATGGAACCGCTGGCCGCGAATGGCTCGATGATCTTTACGGCAAATTCGCCGGAGACCCGGTCTTCAAGCAGGCAATGAAATTCGGGCGCAAGTATCGCGAATCGCTGCGTCCACGCGCCGCCAAGGCCAAGCCAAGCCGATGATCTACGTTCTGGATACAGATATTCTCAGCCTTCTGGCACACGCCGATTCTCCCCACGCCCCTCGAATACGGAGGCGAATTGCGGAGATTCCGGCCGATGATTCGATCGTCACGACGGTGATCAATTATGAGGAACAAATACGCGGCTGGATGGCTGCGCTAAGCGCGGCCAGATCGGCCCAATCCGAAATCCGAGTTTACGGCCGGCTCTTGCTGCATTTGGCCGCGTATCGCCGCATGAGTGTGCTCCCGTTTGACCATGCGGCCTCGGAAATTGTGAAAGGCCTGAGGGAGCAGCGTCTCAAGGTCGGAGCGATGGACCTCAAGATCGCCTCGATTGTGCTTGCCGTTGACGGCTGCCTTGTCACTCGAAACGTGGCGGATTTTCAAAAGGTTTCTGGATTGCAGATTGAAGACTGGTCCATTGATGATGGATATCGGCCATAAATGGCCATAGTTCATTCCGTCACCTTCAACGTCACCGTCTTCACCGTCGCAGATGACGAGCCGATCATCAGATCGACATCGCCCGGCTCGACGACGTCGTCCATGCGAATATCGTGGAACGCCAGCGTGTCATGGTTAATGGTGAACGTCACAGTCTTCTTCTCCCCCGGCGCCAGCGAGAGGCGCTGAAATCCCTTTAGCTCCTTGACCGGCCGCGTGACGGAACTGACTTTCTGACGGATGTAGAATTCGACAATTTCGTCGCCTTTCACTGCGCCGGTGTTGGTAACTGTTGCGCTCAAGACCGCCTGGCCGTGGCGATCCATCTGCGGGGAGGAAAGGGTTGGGGTGGAGTAGCTGAACGTCGTGTAACTCAAGCCGAAGCCGAACGGAAAGAGTGGCTGGGTGGAAAGATCGACGTAGCTGAAGAGCCGGGCGCCGGGCTTGTAGTCGTAGTAATCGGGAACCTGGCCGGTAGCGCGCGGGATGGAGATCGTGAGTTTGCCGGACGGATTGGCGTCGCCAAATAAAATATCTGCGGCGGCGTTGCCGGTTTCCTGGCCCATGTACCAGCCTTCGATGACGGCGGCGGCGCGATCGATCACGCGCGGGATGGCGAGGGGGCCGCCGTTCATCAGATACACAATCGTCGGCTTGTTCAGGGCGAAAATCGCATCGCACAAATCGTTCTGAGCCCCCGGCAGATCGAGGGAGGCGCGGTCGCCGAGGTGATTGGTCGCCCAGGATTCGCGGGAAAACATTTCGTTTTCGCCGATGGCGAGGATGATCAAATCCGCACCCCTGGCGGCGGCGACGGCCTGCGCGATCGACGTGCGATTGTCGGCGTCGGAAGGGAGGATCGGATCAGGCCCGTGCCAGGCGGCCAGCGAGCTTTCGGGAAGATTGGTGGCGAGTTTGCAGCCTTCGGCGTAAATCACCTGCGCGGAAGTGCCGGCGAGTTTGTCCTGAATCCCTTTCAGGAGTGAAACCTTGTAAAGCGGATCGCCGCTGTAGCTGCCGAGTCGTGCGCTGGCGGCGTTCGGCCCGATGACGGCGATGGTTTTGTATTGGTTCTTATTCAGCGGAAGAATCTTGTCGCTGTTTTTGAGCAGAACGATTGATTCCAGTGCGGCCTGCCTCGCAAGTTGTCTGGATGAATCGAGCGCCGCGAGATCGGCGGCTTTTTTGGCATCGCCGTAGGGCTGCTCGAACAGGCCCATGGAGAATTTCAGGCGCAACATGCGGGAGACGGCCGCGTCGAGCGATTCGGAAGAGATTTGACGCTGTTCGACAGCCTGCTTGAGCGCGCCGAAGGAGCGCCCGTCGGGGAGATTGATATCGACGCCGGATTTGAACGCCAAAACCGCGGCGGCCGCTTGGTCCGGCGCGACGTGGTGAACATCGGCCAGAAATTCCACGCCCTGGTAATCTGAAACGACCAGCCCCTGGAATTTGAATTCCCCGCGCAGCACATCCTGGAGCAGCCAGCGGTTGGCGTGTGAGGGCACGCCGTCCACTTCGTTGTACGACGGCATCACCGCCGCCGGATGCGCGGTGGCGATGGCGATGCGAAACGGGACCATGTGCGCGTCGTACAACTCGCGCAGGGGAACATCGCCGGGCGAGCGATTCAATCCGCCTTCCGGCTGGCCGTGGCCGACGAAATGTTTGAGCGTCGCGGCGACATGGCCGGGGGCGATGGCGCCGTCGTCGGAGCCTTGCAGGCCGCGCACAATCGCGGCGGCGAGCGTGCCGTTGAGATAGGGGTCTTCTCCCAGCGTTTCGTCGGCGCGGCCCCAGCGCGGGTCGCGGTCAATATCGACAACCGGAGCGAGGGCCATCGAAACGCCGCGGGCACGCATCTCGCCGGCGACGGCGGAATAACATCGGGTCATCAGATCAGGATCCCAGGCGCAGGCGAAGCCAATCGGCGTGGGGAATGATGTGCAGCCGATGCTGCGGAACCCGTGGCAGGCTTCGTCGTGGAAGATCGCGGGGATTCCCAGCCGCACATTTTCCACCAGATATTTCTGAGCGCCGTTGCACAGTTCGACTTCCTTTTCGACTTCATAATCCATTGGAGAAACCTGGCCGATGCCGGCGCTGAGCGTGCGCGCGGCCTTGGCGGGGTCGAAATGATTATTGGTGGTGATGCGGTCGCCGAGGTTGTTGGCGGAGCGAAGCTGTTGAATCTTCTCATCAATCGTCATGCGCGAGAGTAAATCCTTGACGCGATCGTCAATCGGCAGGGCCGGGTTTTGATAGGGCAGCGGCTGGGTGGCCTGGCCGAGCGCGACTTGTGCGATGAAAACAAATGCCGCGGCGGCGAATAAAGCTGCTGATCTCATGTTTCCCTCGCAGAGTGGGCACGGCCCGCCTCTTTCATGTGCAAAGACGGGCGATGCCCACCGTGTAATTCACACCATTTCAACGGCCAACTCTTCTTCGAGCGGATCGTGCGCCATCTCCGGGGTGGGAGTCGCAGGCGCGGCTTCTTCGACGAAAAGGTTTTGCTGCTGCAATCGCTTCATTCGATTTGCGCCGAGTCCGGCAAGTTGAATGCAGCCGCGGCCGCAGAGCGTTTCCATTTCGGCGATCATCTCCGCCGTCGGGCGAATCCGGCCCAGGGCTATTATGACGGTGCGGCCGCGCTGGGTTTGCACTTTGGCGGAAAAATCCACGCCGCCCTTGTGCTTGGCCATGATCGGCTTGAGTTGGTCGGTGATGGCAGGTTCGCGCTGCATCGTGGAGAGATCGAGCCGGACGGCGGTGGTTAATCGTCCGGAGGCGTCGGCCAATGGAATGATCTCGTTCACCACCAGGCCCGGCTTCTCGCGGCGCTTGTCGACTTTTCCTTTTACAAAGACGATGGACTCGTGTTCCAGCGCGTTGGGATAGCGCTTGAGAATTTCCGTCAGCGACTCGGCGAAGATGGTCGCTTCAATCTGGCCGTCGAGGTCTTCGAGGGTGACGATGGCCATCTGCTGGCCGGCCGATCGGCCGGTTTTGGTGAGACGTTTGCGAGCCTGATTCACCAGCGCGCCGATGGTGACCTCCGTGCCTTCATTGATGGCGGCGATTTCGCGGCTGCTGGCGGTCGTATAGCGTTCGATGTCGGCCTGCTGCTCGGTGAGCGGATGGCTGGTGATGTAGAAGCCGAGCAAGTCCTTCTCGAATTTCAGAAGCTGGGCGTTGGGGAGTTCCTGCATCTCCGGCAGTGCGCCGGTGGCCGGTTGCGAGGTCGTGCTTTCGCCGCCGCCGAACATGCTCATCTGGCCGAGGCGGCGGTCCTCCTGAGCCTGGTGGCCCATCTCAACGGCTTTTTCCAGGATCGCCAGAAGCTGGGCGCGATTGCCGAGCGAAGAGAGAGCGCCGCATTTGGTGAGGGCTTCGAGGGTCCCCTTGGTGACCTGGCGATGATCGATGCGGTCGCAGAAATCGTAGATGCTGCCGAATTTTCCACCGCTTTGGCGCTGGGCGATGATGGCTTCAACGGGTTTCTGGCCGACCCCTTTGACCGCCATGAGGCCGAAGCGAATAACTCCTTTTTTAACTTCGCGTTTGCGCTTGCCGGTGGTTTCGGTGATGTAGAGCGGCGTGAAATCTTTATCCGAGACGTTCACATCGGGCGGCAGAACCTCGATGCCGACGGCGCCGTCGGGCTGGGTAAGGTCGCCGCATTCGTCGATGTAGAGGACCATTTTGTCGGTGTCGCCCATTTCGTAGGTGAGAAGAGCGGCCATGTACTCGACGGGGTGATATGTTTTCATGTATGCGGTCTGGAACGCAACGATGGCGTAGCGCGTGCTGTGCGATTTATTAAATCCGTAGCCGGCGAATTTCTGAATCAGCTCGAAAAGCTCGAGCGCCTGATCTTTGCCGACGCCTTTGGCCACCGCGCCGTCGATGAACTGCGGCTTGTATTTGGCGATCACATCCGCCTGTTTTTTGCTGATCGCTTTCACCAGCTTATATGCGGCGCTAAGTTCGATGCCGCCAAGCTGGTTGAAAATCTGCATCACCTGTTCCTGGTAGACCATGATGCCGTAAGTGTCGATGAGGATTTTGTCCATGATCGGATGGACGCTGGGAACCTGCTCCTTGCCATGCTTGCGATTGCAGTAGGTCGGGATGAGTTCCATCGGGCCGGGGCGGTAGAGCGCGTTGGCGGCGATCAAATCATCGAGGCGATCCGGGCGCATCTTCATGAGCAGGTCCTGCATTCCCGGCGATTCAAATTGGAACACGCCGGCGGTGCGGCCGCGACAGAAGAGGTCGAGGACCTTTTTGTCGGTCATGTCGACGGCTTCGATGTCGATCTCGACGCCCTTGGTCTGCTTGACCAGATCAATCGAGCGCTGCAGGACGGTCAGGGTGCGCAGGCCGAGAAAGTCCATCTTCAGCAGGCCGACTTTTTCGACGGTGGGGCCTTCAAATTGCGTCAACAGATCGTCGCCGCTCTTGTAGAGCGGTACGAAGTTTTCCAGCGGCTGATCCGCTATCACGACGCCGGCGGCGTGGGTGCCGGCGTTGCGGCAGAGGCCTTCGAGGCGTTTGCCGATCTCGATGATCCGGGCCACTTGCGGGTCGTTGCTGCGCATCTCCTGAAGTTCGGGGATTTGGGCGAAGGCTTTATCGAGCGTCATGCCCGGCGTGCCGGGGATGAGCTTGGTGAGTTTGTCGGTAATGGCCAGCGGTACGCCGAGCACGCGGCCCACATCTTTGCAGACTGCGCGGGCGGCGAGCGTGCCGAAGGTGATGATCTGCGCGACGTGGCCGTATTTTTTGCGGACGTATTCGATGACTTTCTGGCGGCCCTCCTGGCAGATGTCGATGTCGATATCGGGCATTTCGTTACGGCTGGGGTCCATGAATCGCTCAAAGAGCAGGCCGTATTTCACAGGATCGACGTTGCACAGGCCGAGCAGGTAGCCGACCATCGTGCCCACGCCGGAACCTCTCGCCCCCACGGGGATTCCCTGCGAGCGGGCGTAATTGCAGAAATCCCAGACGATCAGGAAGTAGGAGCAGAAGTTTTTGGCGGCGATGATCTTCAGTTCATATTCCAGGCGGGTGCGAATCTCCGGGGAGACTTCGGTTGTGGTATAGCGCCAGGCCAGGCCTTTTTCGCAAAGCTGGCGGAGATAGCGCTCGTCATCGGGCATCTCGGTTTTGCTCTGTCCCTTGAGTTCTTCCTTCGGAACGCGATAGACGGGCGCGAAGCGTTTTGAGAAATCGAGAGTGAGATCGCACATCTGCGCGATGAGGCCCGTATTCTCGATTGCCTGATCAAAATGGCCCAGGGCTTCGGTCATTTGTTGGGGGCTTTTGAGATAGATTTCCTTCGGGTATTTGAGGCGGCCGTCGTCGGTGATGAGCTTGCCCATGCTGATGCAGCAGAGCACGTCGTGGGCGTGATGATCTTCCTGATTGAGGAAATGCACATCATTGGTGGCGATCAGGCCGACCCCGAGCTTTTTGGAAATCTCGGCAAGTTCAGGATTCACCTGGTCCTGAAGCTCGATGCCTTGTTTCTGGACTTCGATGAAGAAGCGATCGGGGCCGAAAATCTTCAGGTAGGTTTCGGCGATCTGCCGGGCGGTTTTGGAATCGCGTTTGATCAGGGCCGAGGGGATTTCTCCGCCGAGGCAGGCGCTGGTGCAGATGAGGCCTTCCTTGAATTCCATCAACACTTCCCGGTCGATGCGGGGTTTGTAATAAAAGCCATCGCGATAGGCGGTCGAGCTGAGCTTGAGGAGGTTTTTATATCCCGTGAGGTTCTGGGCGAGCAGGAGCAGGTGATAGGATGCCTCGCCATTGACAGAGGCGCGCTCGCGGCGGTCGCCGGGGGCCATGTAGGCTTCCATTCCGATAATGGGCTTGATGCCGGCTTTTTTGCACTCGGTATAAAAGTCGATGGCTCCGAACATGCAGCCGTGGTCGGTGATGGCCAGGGAATCCATGCCGAGTTCCTTGGCGCGGGCAACGAGATCGCTGACGCGGCAGGCGCCGTCGAGGAGGGAATAGTGGGTGTGAACGTGAAGGTGAGTGAAGGGAGCGGTTGGCATGGGATGATTGTGCGTCGGCGGGCCGCTCGCCACAAGAGAGACATGACCTCTGACAGCGGACCCCATTAGGGTGGGGTGATTCAGCGCTGAACTCGTGGTATGATTAGGACGTGGCCGGGAAATCAATAGCGCCGTCAGGACTCGAGCGACTCTGTGCCACGCTCAACCGGCGTTGGAAGCCATTGGATAGCGCGCGCGAACAAAGCGCACTAGTGCGCAAGACGCTTGCCGAGTCGCTGGAGAGGCTGATCCCCGGAGATACATCCCTTGTTGTTTACGGATCGATTGCGCGTGAAGAATACACACAGGGGAGCGACGCCGACTGGACGCTGCTGGTTGATGGGCAAGCCGACCCGGGACACTTCAACGTCGTTCATACAATCAGAAAAGTCATAGAGGGCCAGAAGCTGCACCCGCCGGGACCAACGGCCACTTTTGGATCGGTTATATTCAGTCATGAGATAGTTCATCACATAGGCGGGCAATCGGATTCAAACAAAAATACGACTCAACGCATCCTGTTGTTGCTGGAGTCGGCGCCGGTGGGCCGCGCCGAAGCATATGAGCGCGTCATTAGAGCTGTTCTTAGCCGCTACCTCGATGACGACATATCCTTTCTAACGCGATCGCGATCCGGGCTCCAATACAGGGTCCCGCGGTTTCTTTTAAACGAGGTTGTTCGTTATTGGCGGACCATGTGCGTGGACTATGCGACGAAGTTCCGCGAGCGTCTGGGAGCCGAATGGGCGTTGCGCAACGCCAAACTGCGCATGTCACGCAAACTTATTTTTGCGTCGGGGCTAATGATGTGTTTTAGCTGCTACCTCCAGCCCCCGCCGCAGTTTATTGATCTGTTCGATATTCCAAACACATTTGAACCGATGGTCATGCATCTTCGTTCATTCGTTGGACGCTCCCCAATTGACATTATGGCGGACGCTTTCTGCGATTATGCTCCTGATTCGGCGGGGATGTTTTTCGATGCCTATTCGCGTTTTATGGAGATTATTGCCGATGGAGCAAAGCGCCAGCATCTGAAGGACCTGCCGGCGGAGAACGCGAAGAGGGATGCGGTTTTTGAAGAAATTCGGAATGTTGCCGACGACTTCCAGCGCTCGCTCAATGCGCTGTTTTATGACAGCAACGAGACGAAGCTCCGCGATTTAACTCGTAAATATGGGATGTTTTGAAAATGCGATTGGGTTATTCAACCGGCGCAGTCGCCCGTGGTGATTTCCGTCTAGCCTTGGAACGTCTGAGGCCGTTTCGGCTGGACGCGATCGAGCTGTCGGCGTTGCGTTACCACGAATTGACTCCGTTAGTCGACGCGATGAAAACGCTCGATCTGCATGAATATGAGTACGTCGCGATCCATGCCCCCGGCCACTTTGCTGCCGGGCAAGAGCGGACATTGGTCGAGGCCATTTGCGAGATCGCCGAAAAAGTGGACGCAGTTGTTGTCCATCCCGACGCCATGTTCGATCCCCGACTTTGGATTCCTCTGGGCCAATCGCTCTGCTTTGAAAACATGGACAAAAGAAAACGCATTGGCAGAACTGCCGATGATTTGGGCGCAATCTTCGACCGTTTCCCTGATGCCCGCTTTTGCCTGGACTTGGGACACGCCTGGCAGGTTGATCACACGATGACCGAAGCGCGTCAGATCCTCCGACGGTTTCGTGACCGAATCAAGCAGGTCCATGCCAGCGAAGTGAATACTCAAAGCGAACATGTCGGCCTTACCTTGACGACCGTGACGGCGTTTCGGCGGGTCCTTGACCTTCTGCCGGATGTGCCATGGATTCTGGAGGCGGTTACCGCGCCGGAGAAGATCGGTCAGGAAATCCAATACGCCAGAGAATCCTTCGCTGACACGATGGAACTCATCACTGATTGACGCGAGCCACCGGAAACAATTCCAATGTCCGTCAACGACGATCTCTCGGCCTTGTTCGCCACGTTTGCCGCCCTGCTGCAGATCAAGGGCGAATCCGTCTTCAAAGCCATCGCGTTTCAAAAGGTTTCGCGCCTCCTGGGCGAGACCAGCGTTGATTTGCGGAAGGCGGCGGCGGAGGGGTCGCTGGCGGAGATGGAGGGGATCGGCGACTCCAGCCGCAAGATCATCGAGGATTATCTCGCCAACGGTAAGAGCGCAGATTTTGACAGCGTCGCCGCCAGCGTCCCGGCGGGGCTGCTGCCGATGCTGGAGATTCCCGGGCTGGGGCCGAAGACGATCGCGCTGCTATGGAAGGAACGAAACATTCAGAGCGCGGAGGAACTTTCCAAGGCCATCGACGCGGGAAAACTCGACGGAGTTAAAGGCATCGGCGAAAAAAAAATCGACCAGATCAAACAGGGGATCGCCTTGCGGGCGGCGTCCAAAGGCCGCATGGGAATTGTCCAGGCGCTGGCGGTCGCGGAAGAATTGCTGGCGCGGGTTCGTAAACTGCCCGGCGTTGAAAAGGCGGAGATCGCCGGCAGTCTGCGGCGGCGGCGCGAGACCATCGGCGATGTTGATCTGATCGCGGCGCTGAAGGATGAAAACGGCGGCGAAGCCGTCGCCAAGCACTTCACGCAGTTTCCGCAGGTAGAGCGTGTTCTGGGGCAGGGAAAGACCAAAGCCAGCATTCTCACCACCAGCGGATTGCAGGTGGATTTGCGCCTGGTGCCCATGGCGCACCTTGGAGCGGCTCTGCAATATTTCACCGGCAGCAAGGAGCACAACGTGAGGTTGCGCTCGCTGGCCAACGATCAAGGCATGACGCTTAACGAATGGGGGCTTTATCGCGTGAGCGATTACGACAAATCGGAGAAGAAAACCGGCGAGGCGCCGGCGGTGAAGCCCGTGGCGAGCAAAAATGAAGCGGAGATTTACTCGGCGCTGGGCTTGCAGACGCCCGATCCGCTGCTGCGCGAGGATCGCGGGGAAATCACGGCGGCTGCCGATGGAAAACTGCCGAAGCTGATCGAACTGGCGGACATTCGCGGCGATCTGCATTCACACACCGTAGCCAGCGATGGCAGCGACACGATTCTGGCCATGGCGGAGGCGGCTCGCGATCGCGGGTACCAGTTTCTCGCCATCACGGATCATTCCAAGAGTCAGGTCATCGCCAATGGTTTGGACGCCAAGCGGCTGTTGGCGCATGTGAAGGAGATTCACAAGATCGGCGCACAGATCAAAGGCATTACGCTGCTGGCCGGTTGCGAGGTGGATATTCTTTCTGATGGGCAGATGGATTTCGAGAACGAGATTCTGGCCGAGCTGGATATCGTGATCGCCTCGCCGCATGTGGCGCTGCGGCAGGACCAGGAAAAGGCCACGCAACGGCTGTTGCGGGCGATTGAAAATCCCTATGTGAATGTGATCGGGCATCCGACGGGGCGATTGATTCATCAGCGCGAGGGCCTGCCGCTGGATTTCGGCCCGATCTTCAAGGCGGCCGCCGAGAGCGGAACGGCGATGGAGATCAACGCGGCCTACCCGCGGCTTGATTTGAATGATGTGCACGCGCGGGCCGCGATTGCGGCGGGCGTGAAGCTTTCGATCAACACCGACGCTCACAGCACGGGCGGACTCGGCGCCATGATTTTCGGTATTGAAGTTGCCCGGCGAGCGTGGGCTGGGAGCGTTGATGTGATCAATTGCCTGGGAGTTTCAGAATTGAAATCCCTGGTGCGCCGCAAGCGGCCGCGATAACGAGGCTCTGAGTCAGGGCACCAAATCGGACGACCAATAAGCGACAATCTTCGTTGTGACGGAAGAGAGTGTCGCGATGGCTGCGGTCACGATCAGTGCCACGACCAGAACGTATTCCAGCGCTTCGCCGCCGGTTTCGTCCCAGAATATCTTGCGTAGTGATGCCACGGGAATACTATCGGAGAATCAGCCTACCCAGTTTAACGCCCGATATATTGATCGCGTAAATGTAATTTTCTGGTGATTGATTCGTAATGCTCCGCGCTTCTCGTCGTGAGAGGATATGCTATAAGCCCCGGCGGAATGGCCATTTGCTCGGCTGGAACGAGCGGGCCATCGGAAAATGGTCATTTTCAATTGGATCGAGCGGATATGCGAGTCCTTGTTGTCGAAGACGATCAGAAGATCGCATCGTTCGTCGTGAAGGGCCTCCAGCAGGCCGGTTTTGCGGCGCATTCCGTTGGTGACGGCGTTGCCGCCTGGCGACAACTCGCGGCCGAGCAATTTGACCTGCTGGTCGTGGACATCATGCTCCCCGGCATCGACGGGCTGACGCTGATCGAGCAGATGCGGCGCGAAAAAGTGAAAAGCCCGGTGCTGATTTTGAGCGCCAAGCGCAGCGTGGACGACCGGGTGCGCGGGTTGCAAATCGGCGGTGACGATTACCTGACCAAGCCGTTTGCATTTTCAGAATTGCTGGCGCGGGTGCAGGCGCTGGTCCGGCGCTCGACGGGCGCCGCGGAGGCCAGCCGCCTGTCGGCGGGCGACCTGGAAATGAATCTTCTGACGCGAGAGGTGGTGCGCGGCGGCCGCAAGATCGATCTCCCGCCGCGTGAATTCTCCCTGCTGGAATATCTTTTGCGAAATGCCGGGCGCGTGGTGTCCAAGACGATGATCATGGAACACGTCTGGGATTACGATTTTGATCCCATGACCAACGTGGTTGAAGCGCGCATCTGCAAATTGCGCGAGAAGATCGACAAAGATTCGCCGGTGAAACTCATTCACACCATCCGGGGATTCGGATATGTCGTCCGAGAAGGTTCCTAAATTCTGGCGGACGCTGGCGTTTCGCCTGACCCTCTGGTACGGCGGCGTTCTTGCCGCGGCCGCGCTGGGCTGCTTTCTCATCTCCTATTTTGTCATCGCCACCGCCATGCGACAGCGCAGTGAAGTCGATCTGACGCGCGAGGGGGCGCGATGTTCGGATGCCCTGAAGGCTGGCGGTATCACGGCGCTGAGGGCGCAGATTGATAACGACGCGCGAGCCACGGGAACCAACGATATTTTCATGATCGTCTACGATTCAAACGGCCTGGTCGCCGCCAAGTCGGATTTTGCTTCCTGGTCGGATATCACGCTGCCTCTGCCGCAGGCGGGATCGCAGCCCTCGATGACCAGCGCGCAGGGAGTCGGCCATCACGCGCTGGTGCGAATCATCACGCAAGGCATGGATGGCGGCTACATTTTGCAGGCAGGCGTAACGGTTCAGGATGACGCCCGGGCGCTGGAACAAGCCCGGCAAGGCATGGCGCCGATCCTGCTGGCGCTGATCGGCGCGGCGGTTTGGATCGGTTGGCTACTGGCCCGCCGCGCGCTTCTGGGGGTTCAGCAGGTTACGAACATCGCCAGCGATATTTCAAGAGGGGCTTTGCAGCGCCGTGTGCAGGTCAGCGGGTACGGCGATGAAATCGACCAGCTCGCCAGCATGTTCAACCAGATGCTCGGCCGAATTCAGGCGCTGGTGGACGGCATGAAATCAACCAATGACAACATTGCCCATGAGCTTCGCAGCCCGATTACACGCATTCGCGGGCTGGCTGAAACCACGCTGACCGGGCATTCATCCCTGGGCGATTTTCAGGAGATGGCCGCCGGCGCCGTGGAGGAGTGCGACAGTCTGCTGGATATGATCAACGCCATGCTCGACATCGCCGAGGCCGAGGCGGGCGTGATGAGCCTGAGGCCCGCGCCGCTGAATGCGGCGGAGATGTTGCGCAAACTGGTTGAGTTGTATGAGCCGGTCGTCGCGGACAAGAAAATTCACATGACACTCGACGCCCCGGAAATCGTAACGGTCATCGCGGATGTGCAGAAGCTGCAGCGCGTCGCGGCCAACATGTTGGATAACGCCGTGAAATACACGCCGGAAGGCGGGGAGATTGCGCTGCTGGCGGCGGCGCATGGCCCTAGCATCGAACTGGCGGTCTGCAATACCGGCATTGGAATCGCCGCGGAGGATCTGCCGCATATCTTCAAACGGTTTTTCCGGGCGGATAAGAGCCGCTCTGGGTCGGGGAACGGCCTTGGTTTGAGTTTGGCGGCGGCCATTGTTCATGCCCACGGCGGGCATATTGATGTGCAGAGCGTTCCCAACGGCAGGACGACCTTTACCGTGACATTACCGGTTGCCAGCCGCACGCCAATGCAGCCGTTCCGGCAAATCACCAACTTATAATTTTGCCGGTGTTGGCAACCATGGAGGCCCGCGAGCGCAAAAAAAATCGGACCGGAGGGGAGCCACCACCTTCGGTCCGAATCACGAATCTTACTTCGTCAACGCAAGAATACCGCGTATTTGCAAAGCGTCAAGCACGATGTGGCGACGCCTGAAGAAATGCGCCGTTTGCGCCGCGACCGGATCGGCTTCTCCGCCAACGGCGGAATTCCAGTTGGCATGAGGACCATCTGCGGGGCCATTGCCAAGATGATCCGATGAATCGAATGGGGTGAGGGCGCCAGCGGGGCGGTAGGGAGCGCGCGTTATATGCTTGGAGACGGCGACAGGCCGTCGGCGGCGTATATGTTTCCCCTATAGCATTCGCTCTCTTTCAAGTACGCGGCGAATTTCTTCGGCCTTCGCGTCAATTCTCCCTTTTGGAAAACGAATTTGTGTTACACCTTCAATATTGGAGAACTCTTCACACTCATCTTCCAACAATACTATTGCTCGATTCCAACCACACCGGCCTTGAAATAGACCGATTTCATGGATGACGTTTTGGCGGGCTCTTAGAATTCCATTCGGCGTTTCATCTTCTCCGGTCATCACGAGGAATGCCGGCTGCAATGTTACCTGCATCCACATGCGATTCCTGTCCATTCACCATATTCAAGAAGTCGCGCAGAACCTTGTCTTCTCCGCCCTGCAATAAGGCCTGAATGGTGGTTACTACCTCTGCCTTTGAAGCATTGAAAACTTGTTCCGTCGCCTTCGACTCTGCAAATAAGAAATCGCGGGGGAGACCTGCCTTCTTGAAGATAAGACCAATCAAATCCTCCATATCATACTCTGTCCAATCACCGACAGTACCGCTGATCCTGTCAAAGCCAAATTCGGAATCAAAATGTTCTCCCGGTCGGCGTGGTTGCAATCTCGCCGTGTAGACGTTGGCTTGGCAGCCAATCCAAGAGCCGGACCATGCCTTACTGATTTCGTCTGCTGAGGTGGTAAGCTTCTGGATTCTGCTTTTAGCGGATTCCGAGTCGAAAGCTTCAGCGGCGTGCTCTAAACGCACGGCGACCTCGACAAGTTCGTTCGAAAGTTCATCCATATCGGTTCAACTCTCTAGTCTTGCGGCCTATACCCAGCGATCCGAAAAGCTGGGTAGGGTGGGCGTACCCGCCCACCGCATTTTCTTGGCATGAAATGCTGGGCGGGTACGCCCGCCCTACGTGATTACGCCGCTTCCACCGTCAGCTTCAATCCCACCGCTCGGATAACCGCCACCAGTGTGGATAGACGAGGATTGCCGCGCGCCGACAGCGCACGATACAAGCTCTCGCGCTCGATCCCCGCCGCCTTGGCTATCTTCGTAAAGCCACCACGAGCTTCGGCTAGCCGCCGTAGGGCGAGCAACAGAACCTGCGGCTCCTCGGTCTCCTCGATGGCCGTCCTGAGATATTCGGCAGCGAATTCTGGGTCTTCGCGCAGATGCCGAATGACGGCCTCTTCGTTTGAAATGCTCGGTTTGTGTTTCATGGGTTTGCAGTCCTTCGTTTGTAATCGCTCAAGTATTCAACGGCGCGGCTAATGTCGCCGGCCTGCTTCCGTTTGTCACCGCCGCACGGCAGCAGCAGCACGCAGGTCCGCCAGACCATCGCATAGTAAATGCGATACCCAGGTCCATAGTCGATTCGCAACTCACAAACTCCGTCTCGCAATGGCTTGCAGTCGCCGAAGTTCCCATTGGCCAGCCGGTCGATCCGCATGACCCTCTTCGTCGCCGCGCGGGCATCGCGCAACTCGTCGAGCCATTCTCGGATTACCTCTCGGCCCGATTCGTTCACGTACCGAAGCACTTGGACCATCGCCATAGTGTAACTTATAAGTAACGTTATGTCAATCGAGATTAAGTCGCTTTGTCACTTGCGCGTAAACAGCCCGCGTCCGCTTCTCATAACGCCGCCAGAAAAACATCAATCCACCCCTGCGTCCCGCGCCACAGCCGGAACATCTCGGTCAGGATGGTTTCGCTTAACGGCACCATGAAATTCCCCGCCATGTAAAAGGGGCGGTACTGAAACTCCTGAATAAACGCGATTATTTCCGACACATCCGAGCCGTGCGCCGCCAGTGTGCGCGGCTGAAATTCCATACGGATCACCGGGCGATTGGCCTGCCGCGCGATGAACTGGCGGCCGCCTTGTAGCACTTTGATGTCGTGGCCTTCGGTGTCGATGTGCAGATAAGTTACGTCACGCACAGAATTGTCAAAAGCGGTATCCAGTGTGACGACATCCACGTCCTCCGCCGGCTTCATATCAGGATCATTTGGGTGCAGACTGTGAACGGCGGTGTTGTCGCCTTCCTTCAAGTAAAACTTGGCCCTGCCTGGCTTATCTGAAACCGCTGCGGGTAAAATCTGCACGTTCACCAGGCCGTTCAGCTCAATCGTCTTCTGCAGCAATCGCCGATTGGCGGCAGCGGGTTCAAACGCGTAAACCGTTTTGAAAAAATCGGCGGCAATCACCGTATCCGAGCCAAGATTGGCTCCCACTTCGACAAATGACCCGCCGCGCGCGGCCTGTGCGTAGGTTTGAGCCAGCGTCAGATATTCCCACGACCGGGCCATCGTGATCAGGCCCGCTTCCAACTTCGCCGACTTCGGCACGCAGACGCGCTTGGGCTTTCCGCCGCGCAGAGCGAACGGATATTCGACGATCTGGAAATTGTCATCATTCGGTAGGCCGCCCGCGGAATCCATGGCGGGCATCGTACACTAAGTTGGTTTATCCGGCCCGGCGATTCGCTCGCACCGCAGCACATAATGCCCATGCCCGCGGTCGGCGGTCCACGCCTTGGTTTCACGCGTCGGCACATAAGACTCTTTCGATTCATCGCGGATGCGATATTTGCGGCCAGTCGCGTCCTTCATCTTAATCCACGGCGTGGTCTCCAACATGACCTGCCGAACCAGCCAGGTATATGAAAGCGGCGGCATGCCATCGAGGCGATGCAGCCGCTCTAAATAGAAAAACGGATCGATGCCGATGTAAACTTCGCCTTCAACCCACGAGCCGACGAGCGCAAACGCCGGCGGCTTCTGGTTCTGAAATGCGATGATGGTTCCCGCGTCGATCACCCATGCGTCGGGCGCGACGAAGGCAATTCTGCCGCGAATCAGATAACGACTGGCGGCAAGATTGTCAGCGAGCGCGAATTCAGTCGTCGCCGGCCGCAGCGGCTGGCACGGCCGAAACCGCAAGGCGAAGCGAGCCTTATCCCCCACTGCAAAATCCCGGTAATTGCCGTCCTGAATGATCCACGCGGACACGCTGACGGAAATGATCGTCGCATTCACATCCGGCGGCGCCGCTCCGTTGGATCTGGCCGAATACGCCCACCCCACCGGCTGCAACTTCTCCAGCACTTCGCCATCGCGATGCCGCCCGACAAACGCATGCAGCCGTTCGACTGCCTGCTCTTCGCTGAGCTTCGAATAACCCTCTCTGACGAGGCAAAACGCATCGGCGATCTCGTCGGCCTCGCGCAGCAACCGAATATGCCAATTACTCTTCAGGCCTCGGTGCGTGATGCGGTAAATGAACTTCGCCAGCACTTCCGCTTCGGCAAATGAAATCCCGTCCCTTTGCGGCACCAGCGCGTAGGCCGACTCGCAGGTCGCCAGCGGATCAACGCCATCCCCGATCTGATTCAACTCGCTGATGAGATCGAGCAACGCCTTATCCTTAGAGAGGGAAAGATTGATCAGCCACTCCGGCGCACCGGAAACTTCCGTGATCCGGCGATCCGCCCAGAGCACCACATCCTGCCGGCGGACAAAGCCCATGCACAAGCCCAGCGCGAAGACGGCGGCGCAGAGTTTGTCCTCGGGAGTTGGCTCCATGATCTATTGATACGTTCGGCCAATGATAGCCGGATGTGATGTGGATTTCGCCATAGGGCTATTGTTATAGTGGGACAGTCATAAATGCGTAGGCGTGTCGTTTGCCAAAGTGCTTGTGAATTATGGAATTGATTTCTCGACAACTCGTTTTGAAGAAACTGGCCCTCTCGTTTCCCGATCCAAACGAAGCCGAGCAGGCGCTTAGTTGCCTTGATCGCATTGGCAAGCTTCCCCAATTGCCAACCTGGGATCTCGTCCATCTTGCCATCATCAAACTGAGCGAAGGAAAACTCTGGCGCTTGCGAGAACTGGTCAAGAAAGCGAGAAAGGATCCTCGAGACGTGCTTTATCCTGCAGAAGCCCCGGAAGCATGTCGGCAACTGCGCGAGCGACCTCCAGCGCATTGGGGCGAGATTAGGCTGAAGTCGGAAAAGCTTAACCCCGCAAAGGAATCGGCCATGGCCAAACGAGATCAAAAACAATGGATCGATTGGTTAAGTTCGTAGCCAAGCGCGCAGAGTAGTTGGGGCAATTGCCGAATTTCCCCAACGGCGAAATCCGAAGTTCCTCTCAGTCCTCACTCCTGCCCCCGGCTCCTCCCAATCGCCGGCGTCTTCCACGCAATCGACGGATCGGTCGGGTCCACCGCCACTCTTCTCACGCGCGGCCCGATGGTGCACAAAATCTCATACGGAATCGTCTGCCCCCACTCGGCCAGCCGGTACACGCTGGCCGGCGAGAGCGGATCATCATCGAGCAGCGTCACTTCATCGCCGATGTTCGCCTGCGGGATATTCGTCAGATCGATGACGGTCAGGTCCATGCTCACGCGGCCGACCACCGGCGCCGGCTTGCCATGAATCATCACCACCGCGCGATTGGAAAACAGCCGCAGATATCCGTCGGCGTATCCCACCGGCAGCAGCCCCAGCCGCGCTGCATTGTTCGTTACATGTGTCTGCGAATAGCCGACGCTAGAGCCTGCGGTCACATGGCGAATGCCGATCAGCGGCGCCGTCCATTTCAGGGCAGGCCGCAGCGCCCGATCCATGCTCGGCCGACCCGTCGGATCAACGCCATACAAGCTGATCCCCGGCCGCACCAAATCCAGCCGGGAAGAGGGCAGACAAAACAGCGCTCCGCTATTGGCCGCATGTCGCTGAACTTTGCCGCTGCAAAGGCAATGCGAAGTCATCTCCAGAAACAGCGACAACTGTTGAGCCGTGTACGGGTGATCCGCCGTCTCCCCGCAGGCAAAATGCGTATAGATTCCGCTCAGTCGCAACGCCGGCAGCGCCATGACCTTCGCCAGCAACTCGGCGAATTCCGCCACCGGGCAGCCGGCCCGGTTCATGCCGGTGTCGAGCATGATCTGCACATTGGCCCGCATCTCGCACGCCGTGGCGATGCGCGCCAGGTCATCCGCGGCGGCGATTGAGCCAATCGTCAGCGACCACCCGCCGCGTATCGCCAGCTCCAACCGCGAACGCTGGCGCCCCAAAAAAGCATTCTCCACCGGCCGCAAAACCAGCAGCGGCAGCGGCAATTCCGGCAGCGCCGCCGCCTCATCGAGGTCGGCCACCGCCATCGCATCCACCAGCGGCCCTTCGAGGTCGCCCGTCGAATAATTGCAAAGTGCGTCGGCGACGATCTCCGCCCCATGTCCATAGCCGTCGGCTTTGACAATGGCGCAGATTTTCACATCCGGCCCGACGGTCCGGCGGAGCAGAGCCGCGTTATGAATGAGAGCTTGTCTGGAGATCAGGCAACGAGGCTCGCCCAGAGAGTATTTGCTATCTGGGGAATATTTGGCATCCATGCCGCACCTCGCAATTCGACCGCGCCGATCCGTCAGCGCTGGTAAGCAGTATAATCTATCATCGGCGTTGTGCCAGCGGGGACGTGAATTCGGAGAATTCGAAGAGATCAGGACTGAGGACTGGGGACTGAGAGGGAAGACAAATGCGGAAAGCGCAATTGCATCTTCCTCTATTCCCCCTCCTCCGGTAATCCGGAGGAGGGCTGGGGTGGGGGCCTTTCACCGGAATTGCCGAACATTATCCCGAGGAGACCTCCGATGCACGTTTGGAAGCTGACGGACGAGGAGATCATTGAGCGCATACGCCGCGAACAAAGATACCGCTGGCCGATCGGCATAACCTGCGCAATCGTTGGTATCGCGGGACTCGTGGTCACGTTCTCTTACATCCAACTAATTGTTTCACTTTCACACGACATGACATCGCCCATGGAGCCCCCGCCGACGACGCAGCAAATCGCCCGGCAGCTCGATCAATCCCGTTTCTACGTCGGAATCGCACTCGGCTTCATACTCGCGGAGGGTCTCACGTCATTCATCGGACTAGCCGGAGTGGGCCTCTGGATGTTCCGCAACAATCGCAAGGACAAAATGCTTCTGAAATACTGGGATGCTAATCGGCCTGCCAATCAAGAATCGTAGCGACGAGCTGTGGAAATTCGTCCACCTGGTGGACGAATTTCAGCCATTTCGTGGATGATTTTCAGCTAAACTTTGTGACATTCCGCCGATCCGTTTCGTCCTCACTCTGTGCCGTAATAACGCAATTCCGCTTAGTCCAAGAATCCCAAGAGATCCTGGCTCTGGCAAGGCGGTGAGAAGGAACGAGCTGCCGTTATAATCCGGGTCATATGTTTCCGCCGGCAATTGGCCGACGATCGAGCCGATGCCGACAATATATTCTGGTGATCCATCAGCAAGTTCTCCCGAAGTTCCCGGAATATACGGTGCGTAGACGTCGGCCAGAGCATCCCAGCCCTGCGCCGTTAATCCTCCGCTAATCAGCGAGCCAAGGTCACGGAATCCGAGGGAATCACTCCAAAGAAATGCTCGCGTCCCCTCGTCCGTTGACCCCACATAGAATTCGCCTTCTCCCAAGACAACGCCAGAATCAGTCAAGATTTCCGGTTCGGTGTTAACGAACCGCTCGGTCGGTGTGCTCAATGTCAGCAATGTGGTCGTCTCGGTCTTCTCGTCGAAGAACCAGCCCTCTGTAAACCCTGCATTTCCAGTAGTGATGCCTGTCGTGTAACCAATAGCTTGCCCCGCATCGTTGATCTGCACGACAGAGGCGGAAAAGCCCGTCAAGCCAACTGCTCGTGTGCTCTTGCCATCGAAAAACCAAGCATCGGAACCAACAGCCCTTCCAGCGGCGTTCATGCGCGTGCTCGTACCGGCGACATCGCCAAAATTGTTCATGCCCGCGGGGTAACTGCTTTCATAAACATTGCCCGGGCTTGCCGAATAACTATAGCCGTTTCCAGTAAGTCCAATTGCAACCGTGTTATGCCCATTAAAAATCCACGTGTCTTGGCCTAGTGACGCACCTGAACTGGCGTATCGATTTGTAACTCCAATTACTTGGTTAGCATCATTTCCCGATGCTGTACTGCTGGATTGATAGACGCCGCCGCCAGGGCCATTATACGAATAACTGTAATTGCTTCCGAGCAAACCTATTTGTTGCGTGATTCCCCCGGTAAAAATCCATGCGTCCTCGCCCAGCGAGTTGCCCAGCGCGTTATATCGCTGGGTATAGCCAATCACTGTTCCCACAGCGCGAAGCCCACCGCCTTGGCTTGATTCATACACTTCGCTGTCGCCAGGCGGTGTGTAGCTGTAGTTTGGGCCAACCAGCCCAACCTGCTGCGTGATCCCGTTTTGGTAAAACCAGACATCCCTGCCCAACGAATTTCCAGTTGCGTCGTAGCGCATTGTCTGGCCGGCTACCTGCCCGACATCATTCATCGTAAACGCATCGCTGTACTCTTGAGTCCCTCCACCAGGACCAGTAAACGGAATCTGATATTCTGGCCCGCTCAACCCTATATTCTGATACGTGACGCCGTCAGACAACCAAACAATTTGTCCCAGCCCTTGTCCCTGACTATTCACGGGCGTGCTGAAGCCAAGTATTTGCCCCGCGTCGTTGATTCTTATGGGCATGTTGTTCGCATATGTGACGTCGCCGGTAACGCTCGACGGGCCAATCTTCCGCGTTGTAGACCCGTTGAACAGCCATGCGTCCTGAGCAACAAACGCGCCCGCAGGGCTGTATTCGATCGCGATTCCCGCTACCTCACCCGAGTTATTCATATCTTCGGTATACGATTGCTCAAATACTCCGCCGCCACTGCCGGAATACGCAAACCCATAACCCGGCCCATATAGACCTATCTGTTGCGTAACACCATCGCTGTAAAACCAGTCATCGGTACCCAAATTCTTGCCCGCCGAGTTGTATCGCGTACTTTGACCAGCAATCTGCTCGGATGAATTGAATTCGTCCACATTATTCGATTCAACTGCCAGCCCGCTGGAAGAATCAATGTAGCTATAATTCGGCCCGGAAAGTCCCAAATAGGAAATAGCGTAAATCGGCCAAATGCCCTCGAAGCAAGCAAGTAAAAACCAACACCGCCCGCGAAAACACGAATCCCTCGCATTGAACGCCTCCTAAACATCACCCATGCTCAACATCATACAGAATTTGCCATTTGCGGAAAGACAATTCCGTGCCGGAACGCGAAATTAATACATCCAGCCGCGCAGTATCGGGTCGCGTTGGCCCGATGTTCCCTTCCTTCACTGGGACTTGAATTTTAGCTACTTTTTGGTTGAAATTCGTCCACTTACTGGACGATATTCAACCATGGCCCTGCTCCACCGCAACCTCGCCCACGCCGTCAAGACCTCCCTGTCCGACAGCCCCGTCGTCTTCATTCAGGGCGCCCGTCAGACCGGCAAGAGCACGCTCGCCCGCTCGCTGGCGTCCGTGGGCCACAAGGCTCGGTACCTCACACTCGACGACGCCGCCACGCTCTCCGCCGCGCAATCCGATCCGCAGGGCTTCATTGCCGGCCTCGATGGTCCGGTGATTCTCGACGAAGTGCAGCGCGCCCCCGCGTTGGCCCTGGCCATCAAAGCCGGCGTTGACGGCGACCGCAAACCCGGCCGGTTTCTTCTGACGGGTTCGGCCAATGTGCTGCTCCTGCACAGGATCGCCGAATCCCTCGCGGGAAGAATCGAAATCCACACGCTCTGGCCGCTCTCTCAGGGCGAACTCGCCGGCCGTAGCGACAACTTCCTCGACGCCCTCTTCGAGCGCCGCTTCACCGCGCCAAAGACAACCGGCGAATCCCGCCGCAAGCTCATCGCCCGCATGTCGCGCGGCGGATACCCCGAAATGCTGCGCCGCGGCGAGCCAAGCCGCCGGCAGGCATGGTTCGGCTCCTTCATCACCACGCTCCTGCAGCGCGACGTGCGCGACATCGCCAACATCCGCGACCTGACGGATTTGCCGCGACTGCTCGCGTTGGCCGCTTCGCGCGCCGCCGGCCTGCTCGACTTCGCGGACTTATCTCGCGGCCTGTCGATGCCGCAAACCACGCTCAAGCGCTACATGGGCCTGCTCGAAGCGACCTTCCTCATCCAGCTTCTCCCCGCATGGTTCGCCAACATCGGCAAGCGCCTGGTCAAAGCGCCCAAGCTCCTGATCAACGACAGCGGCCTCCTGCTGCATCTGCTGGGCGCTGGCTCCGAGCGCCTGATAAGCGACCCCAATCTGATGGGCAGTGTGCTGGAAAATTTCATCGCCATGGAACTGCTCAAACAACGCGGCTGGTCAAAGTCGCAAGCCAATCTCTTTCATTTCCGTACCCACACCGGCGAGGAAGTGGACCTGGTTCTGGAAGACCCCGCAGGCCGTGTCGTTGGCGTTGAGATCAAGGCCGCCGCCAGTATCAATGCGTCGCATTTCAAGGGTTTGCACGCGCTGGCGCAAACCGCGGGGCCGCGATTTCTCCGCGGGATTCTGCTTTATGGCGGCGAGAACGTGGTGCCGTTCGGGAAGGACATGCTGGCATTGCCATTATCTTGTGTGTGGTTGGGTGGATAAAATTCGTCCAGTAAGTGGACGAATTTCATCCGCCTGCTATCAGTCGATCCAGTAGCGCCCGATATTTTCCCGGGATATCGCCATAAATCTCAGGCGCGCATTCAAAGCGGTCGATCTTCGCAAGGATCGCGCCGATGCCGTCGCGGATCGCGGGAATCACAGGCGCGATTTCGTTCGCGGAGTACTCGTGCTGAGAGCCGACAACCGAGCAAAACGAGTTCGCAGCATCTGAATCGCCGTCCGATTCATCGCTGCGCAGATAGTTCATCGCCGCGCGAACATAATAGCAGAACGCTTTCGGCCCCATGAACATCAGGTCTTCCTGGTAATAGATGAAATTCTCCTGGAACAGCGCCTCGGCCTGGCTTATGTTCTTGCCGAGGAAATGTTCGGCAGCCGTTCTCGCGTCGAGCGAGCCGTAGAGGTTGATCTCTTGCTCGGTGGGGATTGCGTCGGTCATTTGAGTCCAAACTCCAGTTTCAGGAGAAGGCCGCGGCTCATTTCTTTCGTCCCGCCCGCCGGCGCTTCAGAACTTCAATCTTCCTAAGAAGTCTATCCGGGTCGATCAATTCGCCTCGATCCGCCTGCGCAGCCCCGCGCCGCAGTTTCCGCCTGAGCGATTCAATCGTTGCAAGTCGTCGTTCGATTCTCATCTACTTCTTCTCCCGCTTCTCAATCGTATGACAACAAATCCGCCCGCAGCGCGGACACCGCCCCAAAGTCCTCTTCGACCCCACCGCCCCAGAGGCGAACCCCATACTTCCCCCACGGCTCCGTAAACCCACACCGCAGGCAGCGAACCACCCACCCCGGCGCCCGCTGCTCATACTTCGCCAGAAGTTCCGCATCCGGCTCTTCGCTCATTGCCATTCCCGCCAAACGATCTCCCAATCCAAATCCGGCAGCATTCTATCACTCACCCTAACAGCACGCACAATCGCAAAGCCCGTTCTCCAAGTCCTGGTTTCGATTGGGAAGTCTTTATCAGCATTAATTGCAAGCACTTAAAGAAAATTTAGTCATATCCAAGCAGATAAATATGTTTTAGTCTAGACTCTGTGATGTGCGGTATATGTTAGGTCTCTGACCGGAGGCCCCAGCAAGCAAAGGAATTCCATAATGAATGTATCTTCAACGAGCGCTCTACAACCTCCTCCACCCCAGCCTTCCGGCAACTCCAAGCCCCCGCCCTGGTGGCAAGGCCTTTCGCCGGACGAGCAGGACGCGGAACTGGATCGCATCGATCCCGCCAACTTTGATTCCGGCGTCAAGCCGCGCATGAGCACCGGGCGGTGGAACCGCGAAAAACGCCGGGTGCGCCGCCTGCGCGAAAAATGGATGGCTCAGATTCTCTCACTTCGCAAGCGCTGCCATTGTCACAATTGCCGGGAAGAGCATCGCCCGCCCTTCCCGCCGTATTATGTGGTCAATGGCATTTCCTACGAATGCTGGCTGGAAATGCACGAGCCGGACCCGGAACTGGCGCCGGAACTGGCACTTCTCCGCAATGACCGCGAGCGTGCCGGAGCCGCTTTCGTGGGCCATCGAATGAGCGCCGGGCGGCATGGAATATTCCGTGCCAGTTAATGTAGGAGCGCGCTAATGCGATACGCAGTCGTCCAGGAAAATCGCGCTCCGGCCATTTCGCTCCGATTGAATGAGTTTGGGCATAGAATATTCCGTGCCAGTTAATGTGGGAGCGCGTTAATGCATGTCGAACATGAATGCGAAAGACGCATCCCTGCAATCGACCGCGATTGAGCCGAGTCTGGCGATGGAATATTCCGTGCCAGTTAATGTGGGAGCGCGTTAATGCATGTCGAACGTGAATGCGAAAGACGCATCCCTGCAATCGACCGCGATTGAGCCGAGTCTGGCGATGGAATATTCCGTGCCAGTTAATGTACGAGTGCATTAATGTGAAACGCAAACGGGGATGAGAATGAACATACTCGCCACTGAACAGCGTCAATTTATCATCAGCCTCTACAGCGACGGCGAGCACTCACAGGCGGCCATCGCCGAACTTGCGGGAACGACACAGAGCAACGTTTCCAAGATTCTTGCCGCGGCCAGAAAGCGCGGAGCGCCGCTGCCGATCCGCATGGCCAATCCACGTCGCATACCGCGGGAGCAACTCACTCTCGTCGCGTCGCAGCTTGGTTCAGCAGCCGTGCCGCTCGATCTAGATTTCCTCTAACCCGTCCTCCTTTCTTCCCACCTGCTCCAGCCGGCGCGGCCTTTCCCACCCCACCGCCAGGGCCGCGCCGGCCCCGCCGGGGGATTCGCATTTCCTCTCAGTCCTCGGTTCGACAAGCTCACCGCAGGCAGTCCTCAGCACTGTTTTTCAAGGAGTCTTCATGGACCTCACCACCCTCATCAACAACGCCGTCAGCCAGTTCACCACATCTCTCACAAAAAGCCTCAAGCCCAACGAAGCCGCCGCCGTCGGCCAGATCGTGCAGGGCATAGTCGCCCTGATCGAAGCCGAGGCCATCAACCGCGGCGGCCCCGCGCTGATCGGCGAACTTGCCATGAAATATCCGACGCTCGCGGCGGTGATCGCGCAAGTGCCGGAACTCAAGGCGATGTTGCCGGCATAAGGAAGTAAGAAAGTGCGAAAGTGAGAAGGTAAGAAAGTTCATCGCCCTTTGACCTTCGCACCCTCCTACTTTCACACCTTCACCCTTCTCCCATGGACCCTCTCGAACAATTCCTCGCCGCGCTGCTGGCCGCCATCGTGCAGGCTCTCGCCCCGGTGCTGATCTCCGAAGCACAAAAGCCATCGACCGCGTCAGACGGCTTCGTCGATCCGCAACTTCAGCAGCAGATTCTCAGCGCCATCAACAAACCATCATGAAACACAACGATCTTTCCATCATTGCGATTTGTATTTCAGCGTTATGCACCGGCTGCATCCGCACCCAAACCGTTTTGGTTCAACCCGGCCAGCCGATCCGATTGCTGACGCCGATCAACGCCCCCGCGAAATCCACCGCGACGGAGGTGGCCCAGAATCAATGGATCGTGAACGACACGGCCGTCACACTACCGGCAGGGGCCTATGTCGTGGTGATTTCCGCGCCATCGACGCAGCCCACGAAGTAGACCGCGGCGTGTTTTAGCTGAAAACTGAAAACTGAAAACTGAAAACTTCAAACTCGTCAAAGAAAATGCCCAAAGCCACCGTCGATCCCGATTCCACCCCCGGCCAGCTTCTGGCGGTCACGCTCTACTGTCTGATCCACGCCGCCAACAAGCTCGGCCGCCTGGTGCTGCGTTTGAGTCGATCGCGCACCACCGAGCCGGAATCACCCTACGTCCGCCTCGACGTCTGGAAGGAACATTCACAGGCGGTCATCGCGCGCCTGGACGAAATGCAAAAGGACATCCGCGAAATCCGGCTTGCATCGAAAAAATGACAAGGTGCCGCAGGCCAGAAATAGTTTGAAGTTGTCAGTGTTCAGCTTTCCGCTGAGACAAAAGAGCTGAAGCGCTCAGTGAAACTCGCCTCTGGCTTGCTTTAGCTGAAAACTAAAAACTGAAAACTTCAAACTATTTCTTATCACCCCCTCACCCCCTCACCCCCTCACCCTTCCACCCCCTCACCTTGTCAGGAATCTCATGCTCATCCCCACCTCCACCACACCCCTCTCCATTGGCTCGACACTATCTGTCGATGCCAGTAATGGCAACGACTCCACCGCCCGCCGCGGCCGCGCTGATCTGCCCTTCGCGACAATTGCGGCCGCCGCCACCGCGGCGCAGAGCGGCGACACCATTCAAGTCGGACCCGGCATCTTCAACCTCGGCAGCAACCAACTCATCCTCCCCGACGGCGTCAATCTCAACGGCTCCGGCGCCCAGCGCGTCGAAACCGTCATGACGCGCAATAGCACCGTCACCGGCACGCTCATCGTCTCCAGCTATTCCGGCAGCCTCACCAAAGGCGCGATGATTGTCCCCGGGGCCGGCTCCGTGCTCTCCAACTTCGCCATGGAGGGGATTTTCTCGACGAGCCTCTCGTCTTATATGATCGGCTTCAATATCAACGCCGGCGACAAGTCCAGCGACAACGTCACGCTCTTCAATCTTGTTCTCAACGCCTTCAGCGACAATCTATATTTCCGCTCCACTTCCGGCAGCCATCCAAGCTGCACCTGGCGTTGCATCGATTGCCAGTTCAACAGCGGCTACGACACGCTCGCCACCATAGGCGTAGGCGCCGGCGGCTGGCCGCTCACGTTCTATTTCCAGAACTGCGAATTCAATTGCATCAACCCCTCGCACGGCAACGCCAACCGCTGCATCGAGATCACCTCCGATGGCAACACTATCTATATAGATGGCGGCTGCATGAACACGCTGACGTCCAACAGCGGCGGATTCAACAGCGCCGCCGTTCAACTTGACGCCACCAGCACCGGCTCGACATGCTATCTCAACGGCGTTCGCATCAACGCCGTCACTGTTACTTCCACCGGCTACGCCCTGAGCGCCAGCCACGGCAGCGCCATCTATGTCGGCAAGGGAGTGAGCATCGGCAGCGCCGGTATCATCACCGGCTCAGCCGGCGGCACCGGCACCATCTGCGGCCTCGACACTCAAACCTTCGCCCCCGCCGGCACGACGATCGCCGCCAACTCCAATCTCGGCTCAACCGGTTCCGCGACCCTCGCATCAGGCAGCGACGACGGCCAGGGCCAAATCACGCTCACGCCCGGCGGCTCCGGCATCACCACCGGCACACTCGCGACCGTGACTTACGCCAAAGCGAAGGCCACAAATTCCTTCCCCACGCTCACGCCCGCCAATGCCGCCGCCGCCGCGTTGGGAACGACCACGCAAATCAGCCTGCAAACCACTCCGCGCGGCAGCGGCTTCGATATCGTCAGCGGTTCCGCCGCTCTGACTTCCGGCACGGCCTATGTATGGAACTATCGTTGCTAGCATAGATGAGTGATCGAATACCGGGGCGGCACGCTCCGGCTCTGTCACCAGCGCGAATAATATTTCCTGACTCCATCAATCACCCATCAATAATCACCATCAATCATGAACGAACTCCAAACCCAATTCCCCAGCCTCGCCAACCTCTACGCGGTCATCTTGAATTCCGCAGGCCAGGCCTGGAACACCAGCACCGGCCTCTTCGAAACCTTCAACTCCAGCAACTGGACGAGTTACGCCGTGTCGCTGACGGAGCAAATCTCCGCCGGCGTCTACATCGGCAATTTCCCCGCCGCCATCACCATCCCCGGCACCTACAACATTCTTCTCCGCCAGCGGGGCGGCAGCACGCCCGCCATCACCGACTCCTCCATCGGCTCCGCCCGTATCAACTGGTCCGGCTCGGCCGAAATCCCCCAAACCGCCGGCTCGGCAACCCTCAACTTCGGGAGCTTCAAATAATGGACCCCATCCCCGTCAATCAATCCGTCTCGGTCGGCTCAACGCTCGCCGTTATCGGCTCGCCGATCACCCTCAACGGCCTCGGCCGCGACGTCAGCATCGCCGTCAAAAACACCGGCGCGGCCGCCCTCACCGGCTTCAAGATCCAACGCCAACTCATCGACAACGGCGACTGGATCGACTGGCTGGCCAACAATGATTTCGACACCGCCACCAGCCGCTTCAGCGCCAGCGGCGGGACAAGCGGGAACAAGCTGTACTCGCTGGCCGCCGGCGCGATCGCGTGGCTGGATTTTGATCCTGGGGCGGCCGTGGCTGTGCAATTTCTGGCGAGCTGTGGATCAGCGACGACGTTGCTGCTGACGGGTGGTGCGAGGCTTCAGAAAGGCCGGTAACCAACATTTAGGTTCGGTATTTGTTCAGGGAATTTCGATTTCCTGAAACAAATTGCCCTTCTGATCGTACTTAATTCCCTGAGGCCGTAGGAAGCCGAATTGGTCGATTTTCTCATGGGATCGACCTAAAATTTCACGCGAGAGAAGCACGCTTGCCAGCCTTGAAGTAACGGCGCGACTATTTATAATCCGCCGCGATGACAGTGCCTTTGGAAAGGGATGGCGGCGACCGTGCTCGGATTTCGAGTATTGCTCGGAGTCAACCTCGCCGATTAGAGGTTGTGGTGCACCGAGCTTACTTGGATAATTTCGTTCGCGGGTTAGGCTCGACGATCGTTGGACAGCCTAAATTCGTCCGCCGCTTCCATTATCGGACGTCAAAGCGCCTGTCCGTAAGCAACGCTTGGGCAGAGACCGCGCGTTTCATGCGCATTGGCGCGAAAGAAATTGGCAAGGAGAATGGGATCGTCTATCATTGCACTTTAGAACCAGTGAGCGATGACAAAAAGAGCGATCTTCTCACGAAAGTGATCCATGTCTGGCGAATTGCCGGTACTACCGACGCCACCTGTCGAATCTACTCCGTCGGCGATCAGCCCGACGAAGTCTGCCGCTTCGGACAGCGCTCAAAGCGAGCCGACGACGGAAACGAATTCTCCGAAGGAGTCGACTGCTTCGCGGGAAGTGATATCTGAACGAGTCTTTCGCTTTGAGGCTCGTTCCCACTCTGGGCCGATGCCACCTCCGGAATTAGTGGAAGCTTACGCAAGAATCAACCCAGAACTCCCAGCCCGTATGATGGCGATGGCAGAGAAAGCTCAGGAGCACGAATATCAAATCGAGAACAAACGCCTCGCGGCATCGAAGCAAGACATGCAGCTTGGTTGGCAAGTCGTCCGTATAGGCCAATACTCGGGGCCTGTGATCGTAGCATTGTGTTTAGCCGCGGGAATTATTGTCATTAAGATGGTTCCGAATTGGACGGGGCTTTCGCATGCTGGGCTTCTGAGTACAAGCGGCCTCGGCACACTGATATGGGCTTGTAGGTACGATCATTTGAAAACGGGAAGAAAACCGGATGACATCGATGTGCCCGTCGAATCAAAAGGGCAATCAAACGAACAAGAAACGGAACCGGCAGACGAAGAATGATCTGATTTAGAGATCTGTTATCCCCACCATGCAAACCATCCTCGGCATAGGCGGCCTCTTCTTCCGCTCCCGCGACCCCAAATCGCTGGCCGCGTGGTACGAAACGCATTTCGGCATCACGCAAACCCCCGCCAGCTACGACCAGCCCTCCTGGCGGCAGCAAGCCGGCGTCACCGTCTTCGCCCCGTTCGATCACGACACCGACTATTTCGGCGATAAGCAAAACCAATGGATGGTGAATTTCCGCGTGCGCAACCTCGACGCCATGGCCGCCCAACTCCAAGCCGCCGGGATCTCGGTCAAGATCGACCCGACCGCCTATCCGAACGGCCGCTTCGCCCGGGTCTACGACCCCGAAGGCAACCCCATCGAGCTTTGGGAACCGGCGGGGAGGGATGTGTAGTTTTGCGGGAAGCGAAGAATTCGATATGGCGGGGAAATGAGTGCTTAGGATCCTATTGGTCATCGTTCCAGAGCTGCGGCATGACAAATTTTTAATGGGCCGAATAGTCCCCAATATTCCCCCCGTTTGACAAGTATAAAAGTGGAAATGAGCATTTTCCCTCAATTTTTCACAGGAAAAGATATGATTTGTAATGCATAAAATAATTTTTGTTGACCCTCGCCTGTCTGTCCGATAGCATAGCGGTAAGCAGGCATGCGCCGGGTAAACTCTTGGTCGTCCGATGGACGGCAGTCCCTAATGGGACGGGATCCTAGAGCCGGGGGCCTGCTTATTTTTTGTAAACAGATCGTGTACCCACTTTAAGTTTGGCTGTTCCCTTAATAACTTGTCGCATTCGGCTGGCCAGAATTTGATTCCATATCCGATTGCCTCCTTCTCTCGCGTGTAAACTAGGCGACGTAGTTCGTTCACATACCTTGGCTCGGTAAAATTGTTCCGATGTGTTTGCGTCGCGAAGTAAAAGCTAGAGGCAATTGCATCCGCCGCTTGCAGGCCGCAATATTTCGAAGGCAACTCCGACTCTATCTGGTTAGGTTTTATCACTTCGGCGTCAATGCGCATCGCCAATGGATCGTCCGAGGAAACCAATAGCTTGCTTATGTAATCTCTTAAATCGTCGTAAGGCATCGCTGATCGGTTAGAAAAGATTATCTTCGCAGACCCGTCACCCCTTTGTTTGTCGTGATTGTCGCGGCAAAGCCAGGAGACTCTCTCAAGGTAACACTTCACCCATCTGCAACATTTTCCACGGGCAGGGGCGGCAATTTGCCGGTTAGAAGCAGCGTTCGCAATGCATCGGCGATGGTTTTCGT
>Ga0208589_1000086_pt1 | contig 42815 bp, 37 predicted proteins | sample NGESurshal092012_2_FD_184486 | JGI IMG/M metagenome (GOLD analysis project Ga0208589, IMG submission 184486) | Arctic peat soil microbial communities from Barrow, Alaska - NGEE Surface sample F53-2 shallow-092012 (SPAdes) | ecosystem: Environmental > Terrestrial > Soil > Wetlands > Peat ...
TAGCCTCCGTGCCAAAAGTGATTTATGACAAAACCATCATGGCCGGAGGCGCGATTTTTTGGAATGGCCGTTGAACGGTATTGCGGTTAGCCGCCGCCCGGTTAGCCGCCGCCCTTGGGCGGCGCTTGCGATCCAAATAATGAATTCCATCGCAACCCGCACGCACGAATGATGAATTGTGAATTATGAAAAAGACTGACCGCAAATCAGAAGTATCCCGCAAGACGAAGGAGACCAATATCTCCCTCGGCCTCAATCTCGACGGCTCCGGCCAAACCAAAATCGACACCGGCGTCGGCTTTTTTGATCACATGCTCGACCTCTTGGGCCGCCACTCCCTGATTGACTTGAACGTACAGGCCAAAGGCGATCTCGAAGTCGATTCCCACCACACCGTCGAAGATGTAGGCCTCGTGCTGGGCCAGGCCCTGATCGATGCCCTCGGCGACAAGCGCGGTATCTACCGCTACGGCTGGGCAATCGTCCCCATGGACGAGAGTCTGGCCCAGGTGGCGATCGATCTATCCGGCCGCCCTGCGTTTGTTTTCAAGGTGAATTTCGCCGCCCCCACAGTCGGATCCTTCCCCGTCGAACTGGTCGAGGAATTCTTCAAATCAATCTCAACGGCCGGAAAAATGAACTTGCACGTCACCGTCCCCTACGGCACCAACAATCACCACATCGCTGAGGCAATCTTCAAGGCGACCGCCAAAGCGCTGCGCCAGGCGGTCAGCCCCGACCCCCGCAACGACGACGTACCCAGCACTAAGGGTTCATTGTAATTGCACCCCATGCGCGCGAAAGCCGGTGGATGGCCATCCACCGGTCCGCCCGTCCCCTTCTCAATACCACACAGTCAAAACCAGCGCCGGCTCCTTGGCCTTATCATCCCACTGCCCAATGCAACTGGTCACGTTCTTAACTTCAATTTCTTTGTGCGTATCCAGCCACTCATTGATCCGGTCATCCATGCGTCGCAGGCCGTCGTCATTCAGCCGCCCATGAAAGCTGCGCACGCGTACCGCCCCGGCGCCGGTTACATTTGCCGGCCGTTTGAATTCCTTTTCAGCGACCATGCCCGGCACGCTCATATGGTGAATCTTGCTCGGCGTCTCATGCTCGGTGATCGCCAGCGAACCATTGTCGTGACTGGGCTTCGCCGGGACCGGATTCATCGTCGATATGCGCGGGGGCGACGTAACTGCGCCATGTGATGAAGGAAGGGCTGAAGCCGAAGGCCGGGCTACGCCGGAGATGTGAAGTGGATCGCTCATAGTGCTCTCTCCAAAGAAATGTCCCTACAGCCGCACGAAGACGTGTCACAAAATTATAACGCGACTTCTAGGAAACCCAACAGTAAAATCCCAAAAAATCTGAGAAGTTGCACAGTCGCCCGCGCCCCCCCCGAATTCCTAGCCGAAAACTGAAAACTGAAAACTAATTCCCCTCTCAGTCCTCGGTTGAATCTTCTACATCTCCATGCGGAATCACATCCCCAACTGCAACATCGCCGCCTCCGACATTCGATCCTTCGACCACGGCGGTTCCCACGTCAATTCCACTTCCGCCCCGCTGACATCAGGAATCCCCTCCACCTTCTTTTCCACTTCTCCCGGCAAAGACCCCGCCACCGGGCAGGCCGGGGAAGTAAGCGTCATCTTCACCTTGACGTAATTCTTCTCGTCGATGTCGATCCCGTAAATTAGCCCCAATTCGTAGATGTTCACCGGAATTTCCGGGTCGTAGACCGTCTGCAGGGCCGCAATCACCTTGCCTTCAAGCAACTTTTTGGCGGGCGGTACGTTTTGGTCGTTGATGGGATTCGCCGGGGCCGTCGATGATCCAACCGCAGCCGGCGCCCCGCTCTCCGCTGTTTCATGCTTGGCTGCATTCGATATCACCGGCAAATGAACCCGCTCCTCGGCGATTTTTCCGGCGATCTCATGGATGCGCTTCACCATTCCGGCCAGACCATTCCGCCGTTGGGTGCTGATGAATTGATCCAGCCCGATGCGCACGAAAAACGCCTCCACGTCAAAGGCCAGAATCTCCTGCACCCGTTGACCGGCGAAAAGCCGCTGCAATATCGCGATAAGCCCCCGCACGATGTGCGCATCGGAATCCGCCACGAAGTCCAAACGGTCGCCGCCGCCTTCGTTGCCCGGCCGCGCCTGCCCATAAAGATGCACCACGCTCATGCATCCATGCACGCGTGTCGCCGGCGTCTTCAGTATCTCTGGCATCGGCAGCAGCTTTTCCCCCAGATCCAGAATGTACTGATTGCGGGCATCCCGCTCGCCCAACACTTCAAAATCCTCCGCAAGCGCATTGGCCGCCGCGTTGCAGGACGCCGCCGCTGGCTCTGGAAACCGCAATTCCCCCGCCCGCCGGCCTGTCGCCTCAACCGCGGGAGCGAGCTTCGGCCGCACTGAATTGCCGATGATCTGCCGCAATCCATTCGCCAGGGCTTCCACCTCGCCAATCGTGTTATAAAACGCGAACGAAGCCCGGGCCGTCCCCGCGATCCCCATCCGCTCCATCGCCGGCTGGCAGCAATGATGTCCCGTCCGCACTCCAATCCCCAGCGCGTCAAGCTGCAACCCCAAATCCATCACCGACATCGGCGGGTCTTCAACCACAAACGAAATCACCGCCGCCTTGCCCGGAGCGGTCCCAACAATGCGCACGCCGGGAATCTCGTTGATCAGCCGCGTGGCATGTTCCAAAAGCACCGCCTCATGCTCCGCGATGATGCCAAATCCGATCGACTGCACAAAATCAATCGCCGCTCCCAGCCCAACCGCGCCCGCGATATGCGGCGTGCCCGCTTCAAACTTATTGGGCGGATCAGCATAGGTCGTGCCGGAAAACGAGACGCTGCGGATCATGTCGCCGCCGCCCTGGTAGGGGGGCATCGCCTCCAGCAGATTCTGTTTGCCGTAAAGCACGCCGATCCCGGTCGGCCCGTACAATTTATGCCCGGAGAAGGCGTAAAAATCAGCGTCCAGTTCGCGCACATCGGTCTTGTGATGCCCGACCAATTGCGCCCCGTCGATCAACGCCACTGCCCCGCGCGCGTGGGCCAGTTCAATGATCCGCTTGACTGGGTTGACCGTGCCCAGCGAATTCGAAACCTGCACCACCGCGACGATCTTCGTCCGCGCGCCCAGGAGCTTCTCATATTCATCCATCAGCAACTCGCCCGCATCGCTGATCGGAATCACCCGCAAAACTGCCCCCGTTTGCTGGCAAAGAATCTGCCACGGAACGATGTTGCTGTGATGCTCCATCGCCGAAATGATGATCTCGTCGCCGGCCTTGAGATTGGCCCGGCCGTAAGTCGCGGCCACGAGATTAATCGCCTCGGTCGTCCCGCGCGTGTAAATAATTTCGCTGGAATGCGCCGCGTTGATGAATCGCTGAATCTTTTCGCGCGCCGCCTCATAAGCCGCGGTGGCGATCTGACTCAGCTCATAAACGCCGCGATGAATGTTGGCGTTGTCGGATTGGTAATATTTAACCAGCGCATTGATCACCCCACGCGGCTTTTGCGTGGTCGCGGCGTTATCGAGGTAGACCAGCGGCTTGCCATGGAATTGCCGCGCGAGAATGGGAAATTCCCGCCGCCATTGCTCAACTTGCTGTTCGGACGGCTTCATGGGACATGCGCGATTTTCATCGCGCCTTTTCGTTGTGGCCGCCCAAATCCGTGATGCGCAAATCACGCGGCAGGCCGTGCTGGGCAGCCAAAAAATCTTCCAGTCGCTGACGCACCGCAGGCACGCGAATGCGCCGCGTGATGTCGGCCGCGAATGCGTATGTCAACAGATGCCGCGCCGCGTCCACTGCCACGCCGCGCGACCGCAAATAAAACACCATCTCCTCATCAACCGGCCCCGTCGTCGATCCATGCGTGCACTTCACGTCGTCGGCGTAAATCTCCAAAGCCGGCTGGCTGTTCATCGTTGCCTGATCGCTCAGCAGAAGCGATTTGCTCGTCTGTTTGCTGTCGGTCTTCTGCGCCGCCTGTTGGACCAGAATCTTTCCCTTGAATATGCCCGATGACTGATCCGCCAGAACATGCTTATACAATTCATGGCTCGGGCAATTCGGATGCCGGTGATCCAGCAGTGTGTGGTTGTCGGCGTGGCGCTTGCCGGTCAGGAAAACCAGGCCGTTGAGAGTCGCCTCCGCGCCCGCCCCGTCCATCGCCACGTTCAATTCATTTCGCGTCAGCAGCCCGCCAATGGTCGCCGAATGCGTGACGAAATTCGCCGCCGCCCCAACACTCACCTGCGTGGTGGAAATGTGATAGGCCAGAAAAGATTCCTCCTGCAGCTTGCAATGATCGATGCGCGATCCCGCGCCCGCCACAATTTCCGTGACAGCATTCGTCCAATATGGGCCATCGCCGCCGCCGTAGGTCTCAACAATCGTCGCCTGCGAGTTTTCCTCCGCCACCACCAGCACACGCGGATGCGATACGGTCGGCTGGCTTGCGACCGTGGACAAAAACACCAGATGAATCGGTGCCTCAACGACCATGCCGGACGGAATATGCACAAAAGCGCCGTCGTTCAAAAAACCGCTATTCAGCGCCACAAACGGATTGGATTGAACGCAGGCCTTCTTCGCCAAAACCGGCTCGATGATTTCCCGATGCGTTTCAATGGCCTCCGCCAGCGAACAGACAACCACTCCGCGCGGCAATTTGCCCAATCGCGAGAGCGTCGAATCAAAATGGCCGTTGACGATCACCAGTTCGGCAGCCGCCCCCGTCATCGAAGTGCGCCGAATATCGTCCGCCGAAGCCCGCTGAGCCAGAGTAAACGGCAGTTTCGCCAGCGGCGCGACATTGGTAAACCGCCATTCTTCCTGGCGATTATTCGGAAACCCAACCGCGTCGAATCGCTCGATGCCCGCCTGGCGAAGGGCGCGAACAAACCCGCCCGCCGCCGGAACGTCTTCAAACGATCTCCGGTAGTGTGCGGGCGCCATTTTTTCAACCAACTGCGTCATAGCGAAGCCTTCATCAGTCCGCTCTTTACCCCCTCGCCCTGTACTCAGGGCGAGGGTTGGGGTGAGGGTCCTTCGGAATTGCCACAAAACATGGCTAAACTCCATTCAATCTCAAATCAGACCGCGTGGGCGAATTCCTGGGCCACCCAGTCATACCCGCGCTCTTCCAGTTCCAGCGCCAGCGACTTGTCTCCGGTCTTTACGATCCGCCCATCAAGCATCACATGCACCTGATCCGGCTCGATATAATTCAACAGCCGCTGGTAATGCGTCACCGCCAGAATCGCCCGATCCGGCCGCCGCAGCGTATTGGCTCCGTTCGCCACCACCTTCAAGGCGTCGATATCCAGTCCGCTGTCTGTTTCATCCATCAGCGCCAGGGTCGGGTCGCAAACTGCCATCTGGAAAATTTCGTTTCGCTTCTTCTCGCCGCCGGAAAATCCTTCATTGACCGCCCGGTTCATGAAGCTCTGATCCATCTTGAGCAGATTCATCTTCTCTTTAACCAGCTTCAGGAAATCCACCGCATCCAGCTCTTTCTCGCCGCGATATTTCCGCACCGCATTAACCGCCGCCTTGAGGAAATAGCTTGTGCTGACGCCCGGAATCTCAACCGGATACTGAAACGCCAGAAAAATGCCTTCGCACGCCCGCTCTTCAGCGGAGAGTTCGAGCAGGTCTTTTCCCTTGTACATAACCTGCCCCTGCGTGACTTCATAAGTCTCGCGGCCCATCAACACCTGCGCAAGCGTGCTCTTGCCGGACCCGTTCTTGCCCATGATGGCGTGAACTTCACCGGCGTTGATAATGAGGTTAACGCCCTTGAGAATATCGCGTCCGCCCGGAGCGGCCACGCGGGCGTGGAGATTGGTGATTTCAAGTAGACTCATACCTTTTGCTTCTTCCCTTTGCTTTTTCGCCGCCCATTTAGTTTCTTTTCCTCAGCGCGGATTCGCCTTTCAACGTCCTCCAGGGGAATGCGTCCGGTCTGTCGGCGTGATTCGTTGATTGACTTCCAGAACTCTGGATCAGTGATATACCCAATATCCTCTGCGTCGAGGTTCGACGCGTCAGTCACTATCGCAAATGGCTTGCCATGGCGCGTCAAAAGAACCCTGCCTTTTGGCGCGGCTGTAATTAAGTCGCGCACACGACTCGACAGCGATTCAACCGGTATTGTCTTCATCGAGAATCTCCTGAGTCGTTAGATTGCCCGACTTCAGCAGGACCGAATGTATCGTTACCAACTGCGCCGAAACATCAACCTCATAAAAAACCCTGCAACTGCCGATTCGCAGTTCCCAGAGCGGCGGTATAAATTCAAACGCCGTCGTGACATTATAGCCAAGACATTTTCGATTCTTCGTTCCCACGTCCGGTTCCGCTAACAATTGATCGCGAATTCCAACCGTGATTCGACGCTGGTCAAAGGCACGCAACTTTAGCATCTGACTGTCGGATTTCGGAGTAAATTCAACGCGGTAATTCACTTCCCTTTACCCGATCAGTTAAAAATCTTCTCAGGCAACATCGCTCTACCCCACACTTCCTTCCAAGCTAACCCCCAACAATTTCTGCGCCTCAACCGCAAACTCCATCGGCAGCTCCCGAAACACTTCCTTGCAGAACCCATTGACGATCATGTTCACCGAGTCTTCCAGCGCCAGTCCCCGGCTCTTGCAATAGAAAAGCTGGTCCTCGCCGATCTTGCTGGTGCTGGCTTCGTGTTCCGCCCGGCTCGATGTGTTGCGAACGTCAATGTACGGAAACGTATGCGCCCCGCACTTGTCGCCCAGCAGAAGTGAATCGCACTGCGTGTAATTCCGGCTCCCCGTCGCGTTCTTCATGATCTGAACCAGACCGCGGTAGGTATTCTGCCCGAAGCCGGCGCTGATTCCCTTGGACACAATCGTGCTGCGGGTATTGCGGCCGATGTGAATCATCTTCGTGCCGGTGTCCGCCTGCTGCCGGTGATTTGTCAGCGCCACGCTGTAAAACTCGCCGACGCTGTTGTCACCCAGCAAGATGCAGCTTGGATATTTCCAGGTAATCGCCGACCCTGTCTCCACCTGCGTCCAGGAAATTTTGCTGTTATCGCCGCGGCAGGCGCCGCGCTTGGTGACAAAATTATAAATCCCGCCGCGGCCTTCCTTGTCGCCGGGGTACCAGTTCTGCACTGTGCTGTATTTGATCGTCGCCCCTTCATGCGCAACGAGTTCAACAACCGCCGCGTGCAATTGATTCTCATCCCGCATCGGAGCCGTGCAGCCTTCCAGATAACTGACCGACGCCCCTTCATCCGCAATGATCAGCGTCCGCTCAAACTGCCCCGTGTTTTTCGCGTTGATACGAAAATAGGTGCTCAATTCCATCGGGCATTTCACGCCCTTGGGGATGTAGCAGAAACTGCCGTCGGTGAAGACCGCGCTATTGAGCGTGGCGAAGTAGTTGTCCGAATAAGGAACAACCGAACCCAGGTATTTCTGAACCAGTTCCGGATGTTCCCGCACGGCGTCGGAAAATCCGCAAAAAATGATTCCCTTTTCCGCCAGCTTGGCCCGGAAGGTGGTGGTCACCGAAACCGAATCAAACACCGCGTCAACCGCCACGCCCGCCAATATCGCCCGCTCCTGGAGTGGAATGCCGAGCTTCTCGTATGCCGCCAGAAGCTCCGGATCAACTTCATCCAGGCTCTTCTTCTTCGGCTTGGGCGCGGAATAGTAAACGGTACTCTGGTAATCAATCGGCTGATGATGAACTTTAGCCCAATGCGGCTCCTCCAGCTTGAGCCAATGCCGATAGGCTTTCAGCCGCCAGTCCAACAGCCAGACCGGCTCGCCCTTTTTGTGGGAGATGAAGCGGATGGTGTCTTCATTGAGACCCGGCGGCGCGGAATCTGCCTCAATGTCGGTGACGAACCCCCACTTATACTCGCGGTTGGCGAGTTCTTCGATTTGTCCGGTTTCGGTTGGCATGAATCACGTTCGTCGTGAAAGCAATCGCTAGGCAGTAAAGCTGCTGCCGCAACCGCAAGTGCTGGTGGCATTGGGGTTCTTGAACACAAACCCGCGGCCCATGACCTCATCTCGGAAGTCGATTTCGACTCCCGATAGGTACAGCATGGCCCGCTCATTGCAGAGAATCTGCACGCCATTGCATTCAATAACCTGATCAGCTTCGGAAGGGGCCTCTTCGGTCAGGTCCAGGGTATATGAAAACCCCGAACATCCGCCGCCCTTAACGCCAACCCGCAATCGGGTCTGCTCATTCGGCAGGCTCTGATCTTTGATGATGCTCTTGATTTCTTTCGCCGCAGCTTCGGTAATTAGGATCGACATATGCCTACTCCTTTTATGTGTGAGACTGATTCTCAACTAGGACGCTGGATAATAGCGAGGTGCGGGGGGAAAAGCAAAGGTACCGCGTTCCCGATTCGCCTCAAAGTTTGCCCAGACACCTTCGGGCGCCCCGTCGCACGATGAGAACTTCAACCACATTAATCTGCTCAAGAATTTGGTAGTAAATGACGAATGGCGGCAAGAGTATCGCCCTTACGATCCGATTGGGCAGTTTCCGCGACGGGTGTCCTTTATATCGACGTGGAAAGTATTCCAGCGAGGCTATGGCTTCTATAGCCTGTTTGAATGACGCCAGCCGCATTCTGTGGTGAATTCTGCGAGATATATATGAATATTCCCTCTAATGCATTGTCACACGATGATTTTAGGGTAAATCGCTAGCGTTTTACCCACATTTGGAAGTGTGACAATGCACTAGCAGCCTGTGGCAAAAGTCCCGCGCGGCCACGCGAAGTGGATTTTGGCCGCGAGCGAGACGCGACGACGAAGCGTATTGCAGCGAGATACGCTGAGGAGGAGTAACGAAGCACGCGGCCAAAAGACACGAGCATGGCCCGCGAGACTTTTGCCACAGGCTGCTAGGGCGAAAAGAAATCTTGGAGCGAAACGACGGAATGCTTCAAATCAGGCTGAATAATTGCGAGTATTCAATTGATCTTCGAGTATAATTGGCAGTAGGGTCGGCGCCATGCCCACGACGGCATAGTTGAGTACTTGAGTAGGGTGTGCAATGCTCACCCTACATTGCCTAACCGACGTGGCGAGCGCCCCGAAACTCTCTTCTCCCTCTGGCTCAGCCACGCCGCGAGCCCATCCTGCAACCGGCATTGGCGGCGTCGGCGGATTATCTTGTCACAAATGGCGATCACCTGTTACAGTTCGACCCTTACGAAGGAATGCGGATTGTCTCGATGACCGCCTACCAGAAAATACTGGAAGACCAAGGGCTTTTGTGAATTCCATGGAAGCGCGGACGCACTCGCTGCTATTTATTCCCATTGACTCCATCCCACCGACGCGGATGATTGGCCAGCGAGGAGCCAACCATGCAAATCAGCCGTCAATGGGCGAATGTCATTTATGGCAACGACGAAGGAACCCCCACCCCAACCCTCCCCCTGAGTACAAGGGGAGGGGGTAAGAGGGGCGTACTGCGGTCAACGAAGTTTGTGCCGATCCGAGTAGCGATGACACTCGGTTTGCTTGTCGTCGCTTTTTCCGCGCAATCCCTGCGAGCCCAACCCGCCTCCGTGCCCCCATTAATCGACGTCTCGCGCGCCCCCGCGCCGCTGTTCGACGATCCCATCTTCCACGGCGCCACCGACCCCTTCGTCATCTGGAACCCCGTCAAGAACCTGTATTTTATGTACTACACCCAGCGGCGGGCCACTCTCCCCAACCCCAAAGGCGTGGATTGGGTTCACGGCTCCGCTATCGGTATCGCCACCAGTCCCGACGGCTTGACCTGGAGCTATCTCGGCACGGCCAAGGGCGATCATGATCTCAGCGATCCGATGGCGGCCAAGGGAGCCGGACCGGAGCAGGGGATTACCTGGTGGGCGCCGTGTTTTCTTTATATGAATAATACATTTCATATGTGGGTGGTGCTCGTTGATGGCGTTTACAATAATTGGAGCGACAAGCCGGGGCATCGAAATATCGTTCACTTCACCAGCGCGGATGGCGTCACCTGGAAATATGTCTCGACGGCCAAGGTCTCCAGCGATCGCGTCATCGACCCCACGGTCTACAAAGTCGGCGACATTTGGTACATGGTCTACAAGGACGAAACAGCCGGCTCGCATACGTTTGTTTCTCAAAGCACCGACATGGATAACTGGACCAACGCCCGCTCGGTCTCACCCGACGGCAGCCAGGAGGCGCCGTTTGTTTTTCGGTGGAAGAATCAGTGGTGGCTGATCGTAGACGCCACCACTCGAACCGGCGGGCTGCGAATTTACAAATCGGACAATGGGATCGATGGATGGGTTTATTCGACGACGATTCTTGGCCAGCGCAATGGCCGCCGCCCCACGGATGTCGGCGTGGGGCATCATCCCGGCATCGTGTTGCAGGGCGAAGGGGATAACGAGCAGTGTCTGGTTTATTATTTTACTGAGCAGCGGGCGCATGATTTTATGCAATTGACGGAATTGGAGATGGGGGCCGATGGGAAGCCGACGGCGGATCGGAATAAGTATGCGCCTACTACTCAACCATAGAGGTTGAAATTTTCAGTCTTCAGTTTTCAGCTAAAATCCCTATGGAGGCGTTCATCCCCGCACGCGCCTAGCTGAAAACTGAAAACTGAAAACTTCAAACTAATCCAGTACACTGGTTTTGTGCCCCAAATCGTCATCTCCACTCTCAACGCCCGCTTCGCTCACGCGTCGTTCGGCCTTCGCTACCTGATGGCGAATCTCGATGACGAACTGCGAGCGCAATCGCTTCTGCTGGAATTCGATATCACCTGGACGCCATCCGATGTCGTCGAAGCCATTCTCGAACACTCTCCCCGCATCATCGGCCTCGGCGTTTACATCTGGAACATCACGCAAATCACGCAGGTGGTCGCGCAATTGAAGCGTATCCATCCGGATATAACCGTCATTCTCGGCGGCCCCCAGGTCAGTTATGAAACCGATCAGCAGGAAATCTGCCGGTTAGCGGATTACATCCTCACGGGCGAAGCGGACCTCGAGTTTTCAGGGCTTTGCCGGAAGATTCTGGAGGGGAATCCGCCGGCGGAGCGGATCATCGTTGCAAAGCCGCCGGAACTGGGCGACGTAAAACTGCCGTACGATTTGTACGACCAGCGCGATATCGATCATCGCGTTATTTACGTCGAAGCCTCGCGCGGCTGTCCGTTTACCTGCGAATTCTGTCTGTCTTCGCTCGATATCCCGGTGCGGAATGTTCCCATCGAAACATTTCTCCAGTCGATGCAATCGCTGCTGGATAGGGGGGTATGGCAATTTAAGTTCGTCGATCGCACCTTCAATTTGAACCTTAATATCAGCCGTTCGATCTTGCAGTTTTTCCTGGATCGCCACACGCCGGATCTGTTTCTGCATTTCGAGATGATCCCCGACCGGCTGCCGATTGCGTTGAGAGAACTTATAAAGCAGTTTCCGGCAGGGGCGCTGCAGTTTGAGGTCGGCGTGCAGAGTTTCAATCCTGAAGTTTGCGGGCTGATCAGCCGCCGCCAGGATATCGGAAGGCTGGAAGACAACCTGCGTTTTCTCAGGTCAGAGACGGGTGTGCATGTTCATGCCGACTTGATTGTGGGGCTGCCCGGTGAAGACGTGGACAGCTTTGCAAAGGGATTCGATCGCCTCCTCGCGCTCGCCCCGCAGGAGATTCAGGTCGGTTTGCTCAAGCGGCTTCCGGGCACGCCGATCGTCCGGCACGATAAGGAGTGGGGGATGGTCTACAGCCCTTATGCCCCGTTTGAGATATTGCAGACCAAGCTGATCGACTTCCCGCTCATGCAGCGCCTGCGCCGATTCAGCCGCTATTGGGATTTGGTTGCCAACAGCGGAAACTTCCTGAATACCACCCCGATGCTCTGGCAGGGCGATTCTCCGTTCGCGGTCTTTCTTGCATTCAGTGACTGGCTGTTCAAAACCACCGCCGCCACGCACGGCATCGCGCTCGGCCGCCTCAGCGAACTGCTCTTTGAGTTTCTGACGATCCATCGGAATGTCGAACAGCGCCAAGCGGCTGAAACACTCTGGGAAGACTACCGCCGCACCGGCCGAAGCGACCGGCCGGCTTACCTGCGCGAATGGATTCCCATGCCCGCCCGCGGCCCGGCTTTGGCCTCGCAACCCGGCCCTAAATCCGCCGCAAAGCGCCAGGAAAGACACCGGGGAGTAGTTTAACAATCATTTATAAGTATATATTTAATAGTGACTTAGGCGCCATATCTCCAGGATTTTATGGAAATGCAATGATTGACACGATTCTGAGGTCTGGCTATATTCCCCGCATCGTCGTGACCACTCGGCGTAACGAAACAATATTTCTGCGGCTTCTTCAGCCGTGGCGCACTTCCGGAGGTGGATAGGAGCCACCCCTCCGGAAGTCTTTTTTTGGGCCTGTGCATTCTTCCCCTCACTTTGTCGTGCCATGACCAGCGCCTCTCCCCGCAGTCAATATGAATCGACCGTGGCCGTGAACCGCCGGCTTTGCCGCGAGCACTATCTCCTTGATGTACACCTCCCCGAATTTCCGCCAACCGCCCCCGGCCAGTTCATCCAGATCGCCTGCCGCGATCTCGAAATCGGCGATTCGCCCTCCCCGGAATCGGAATGGTCTCAGGAAAAACCCCTAATACTTACTGGCGAAGAACTTTCCGGCCCGCTGGCGCTGATCCGCCGGCCCTTCTCGCTGGCCGGTCGCATCGACAAGTCGGACGGCGTGCATCTGCAACTCATCCACCGAGTCGTGGGTGTTGGCACCGATTGGCTTGGTGATCTTAAGGTTGATGATACCGTCGGCATCATCGGCCCGCTCGGCAACCGCTTCACGCTTCCCAATCCGGGCCAGCCGGCGATCCTGGTCGGCGGCGGGGTGGGCATCCCGCCGATGATCTATCTCGCGCAGGCGTTGTCGGGATTTTCCGCCCTGGCTATTTGCGGCGTAACCACCGCCGATCTTCTGCCGCTTACGCGCCTTGCCCCGCCGGATATTGAGCCGACGCTTTGCATCCAGGAATTCGCCAATCACGGCATCCCCAGCCTCATCGCCACCGACGACGGCTCGCTGGGCATGAAGGGGTACGTCACCCAGGCACTCGAACGTTATCTCGATAAACTTCCTACCCCCCCGCCCGGTACTCTGGGAGAGGGCAGGGGTGAGGGTCTTCTTCCGTCCGGCATCAACCCGATCATCTATACGTGCGGCCCGGAAATCATGATGAAGCGCGTCGCGGCCATCGCGATGGAGCGCGGCCTGGAATGTCAGGTCGCCGTTGAGCGGGCGATGGCCTGCGGCATGGGAACCTGTCAAAGCTGCGTCATCCGCGTCAAAACATCCGGCCGCACCGACGGCCGCACCTGGGTCTACCGCCTCGCCTGCACCGATGGCCCGATATTTCGTGGCGGCGACCTCCTCTGGTAGAATCGCAAAACTCAATGACGACCATCGGCATGCATTACGACGTAGTCCCCGGCAAAGAGTCCGAGTTTGTGAACGGTTTTCTCGGCGTTCTCGAAGCCCTTAAAACTCTCCCCGGCCACGTCGAATCCAAACTCTTCGAGGACGTCCAATCCAAAGGTAGTTACCTGATCATGAGCCGCTGGGAGAAGATGGAGAATTTCCAGGCCTTCATCCACAGCGAAGCGTTTGCCAAAGTCACGGCTTGGGGTAAAGCCGAAATCCTCCGCGCACGGCCGCGGCATAAGGTTTACGCGGATCAGTAAACGAGGTTCCAGTTAATATTCGCGCCGACGCTCCTGGTTAGCCGCCGCCCTTGGGCGGCGCGTTCGCACTCCAATGACCCAATTCATGTGGATCCGCTCGCCAAAGATTCATTCATAAAAACTGAGCGCACTTGCGTCTTACAGACAGAACGGATTGGCGTAACCCATATCCGTGTGTCGAGTGACGTTAAGTAACACGCTGTATGTAAGAAGGAATGTCTATGTTAAAAATCCAAACCATCACTCTTTTGATTCCGCTATCAGTCATCGGCCTTACGCTGCCCGTCCGTGGGCAAGACGTCGGCGACGTGCCACCTATAGGCAAAGCTGCTCTTGACGGCCAAGGTCAGGGCCACGGGCAAATCATCAATGACGGCGTAGTCCATGGCTACGCAAGTGGCCAGCCGGCGGCGGCGCCGGTGCCGTGGGATCAGCAGGAAGAGTTTGCCAAGGGACTGGAATTCCGCCTTCAACAACTCGCCACGATGCTTGGCTGCTCCGATCAGGAATTCGCCCAGCTTCGGCCGTCATTGTTGGCCATGGTGGATTATGACACGCGTGCCCATAACCTTCTCATTTTGAGGGATGCGGATCTGGCCACCGTCGGTGGGAGAACTTACCTTGCGAAGGTTTCTCCCGCAGACCGAGCTCTGCTCGATTTGCATAATGCCGTGATAGATCCGAACAGCTCCCCCAATCTCATTGTCGCCCGGCTCGCGGCGCTTCGCGCGATACGGGCGCAAAAATTGGAGGCGGTCACGGCGGTTCGAAATAATCTCAAGCCGCGGCTGTCGGTTCGGCAGGAAGCGGTTCGGGTGCTGAACAAACTGCTGCCGTGAGGCATTTTTGCCGGACTTTCGTCGTATCTTCGCGTGGATAAATCTAGGAGTTCCAATGTTACGAATCAATTCGATTGCACTGATCATCCCGCTTGCCGCGATTGGCTTTGCGGTTCCTGCCCTTGGTCAGGCTGTTGCCGGCGGCAAAGTTCAGGCGCCTGTTGATGGCCAGGTGCAAGGCCATATCGTTGATGACGGCGACGGCCATGGAGATGGGACGAACGCGCCACCGCCGCAAAATGCGGGTGATCTTCAGTCCGCGCTGACGAAGGCGCTGCAGGATCAAGTCGATCGCCTCGCTGCCGACCTCGGCTGCACGGATCAGGAGTTCGCCCAATTGCGACCGTCGCTTTTTACCATCGTCGATTACAAATCGCGCGAGGCCAATCGCACCTCTGTACTCAAACGCTCGTTTGCGACGGGTGATCCTGCCGCTCGCGCAAATGTGACGCCGGTACAGCGGGCATTCCTTGAACTCACGACCGCCAGCAATGATCCCAACAGCACGGCCGATTTTGTGGCCGCCAAGCTCGCCGGGTATCGTGCCGCGTGGGCGGCCAATCAGGAGGCCATCGCAACGGCTGAGAATAATCTCAAGCCGCTGCTGTCGGTTCGGCAGGAATCGGTGCTGATTTTGGATGGACTAATGCAATGAGGCCGCCTCCTATTTCCCTCTCTCTGTACGCAGGGGGAGGGCAGGGGTGGGGGTTCTTTCGTTGATACCTGGCAATTTGGCCTCACGGATACGAGGAAACGCAATAGACGCAACGCGAGACAGATTGGGAAGACTCTACCGCGAGCACCGCCGCGGGTTGTATTTGCTGGCGTTGTCGATCACGCGATCGCCGCCTGACGCGGAGGACGCGATACACGAGGCCTTTGTCCGGCTCTGCAGCGCGATTCTGCCGGACGAAGCGAACGGCTATGTATTCGCCGCCGTGAGGAACGCATCGATTGATCGAGTGCGGCGGCGTCCGGCGGTTCGCTCGCTTTCGCCGGAGCAGTTCATGGGTTGCGCGACGACGGCAACCGACGACCGCGAGCGCGATCTGGCGATCATGACCGCCGTCGATGGCTTGCCGGAAGATCAGCGGACGGTGGTCATTCTTCGCGTCTTCGCTGGTTTGACGTATCGCGAGATTGGTCAGGCAGAAGGATCACCGATCCCGACATTGGCCGCGCGATATGGAGCGGCGCTTGAGCGCTTGAGACCTGAATTAAGGAAGTGGTTTTATGAATGCGATGAACGATAACGACGCGATCAATGATGATGATCGTCCCGAGCTGGAGGATCTGCTGAAGCAGGTTTCGCTGCCGGAGTCATCGGCGAAGCTGGATCGGCGCATGGACGCGCTGCTGATGCCGCGCTCACCGCGGAATTGGATCGGCCCGCTCGCGGGCTTCGCCGCGGGGGTGGCTTTCACGACGATGGTGTTGCCCGCGTTGTCGGCTAAGGGAACTTTGCCGGAAGGCAGTGCGTTGAGGCGGACCGCGGCAATCCCTGTTTCAACCTTTCCTACACAATCCGCGCCAACTGCACCGGCCGCCCCGGTTCTGGCTGAACCCCGCGAAGTCGTGGACTATGTCGATGGCGAGATCAACGGCGTCCCCGTGCGTCTGCAGCGCACGCGCAGCGAGTTGGATCTCTGGCAGCGCGATCATTCCTCGGAAGTCGATCACGCTCAGGTCACGCTGACGGATATCACCACTCTGCAACCGGTTGAATCGTATTAAAAAGAATCATTTATCAATGAACCATAATAACTCCAACACGAGGCACAACATGACCACCTTGAAACTCTTCTCCGCGTTTGCCATCATGGCTTTGCTTATTGCCATTCCGCATCGAGCCGTCGCCCAGGATTCGGCCCCTAGTGTCGGATCGGGCACTCTGACCCTATCCGCCACCCAGCCCAGCACTATTGAACTTCGTGGTTTTGATGCCATTCCGGGCGACCCGTTTACAACCACCGGCGTCATCACCACCGACGGCACAAAGACAAATACCTACAGCGGGGCCACCACCGTTTTTTTCAAACGAAAGCTGGTCAAGGCGTCCTATGTTGGTATTGAAGTGACCCGAGCGGACGCAACGCTTCGCGCACAATTAAAGCTGCCGGGCGGCATGGGATTGGCTGTTCAGAGCGTGGATGATAAAGGCCCTTCCAGCGGAGCCGTTCAGGAGCACGACGTGCTTTACAAGCTCGACGATCAGCTCCTGGTAAATTCGGAACAGTTCGCCGTTATCGTCCGCAGCCACAAGCCGGGTGATAAAGTCACCCTGACTGTCATCCGCGAGGCCCAGCCGCTGACGGTGACGGTAACACTAGTTGAAAAGGAAGTCCCCGAACTTTCATCCACCGATACAACTCCCGCCGATCAGATGCTTTCAAAACTACAATTGATCCGCCAGGGCCAGGGCGTTCCGCCGGTTCCAGGCAAAGGCAAGGGGAATTGAAGCGAGGACGATTTTCAGTTTTCAGCTAAGAACAGGAATTTGCCTTGTATTATCTGAAAACTGAAAACTGAAAACTAATACTGAATCCCGTTGATTGTCGCGCAAGGGAATACAAAGCGCCGCCCAAGGGCGGCGGCTAACCAGTAACGATCGGCGCGAGGATAAGTTGGAATTCGAATAAGACCCCCTCATCCCCTCACCCCCACCGCTGTCACCCCGTCAACTTCCCTCCGCCCCTATTTCCGCATATGCTTTCCATCCGGCAGTTAGAAATAATCTTTCATCGCGGAGGACATATCAATGTCTCGTTTTAATCGCATTCGCACCTGGTCGATCGCCGGCATCGCTCTTCTGGCGGCCGCCGGGTTCGGCATCCTCGCGTCGCATAGTTTGGCGGCCGACAAAAAGCTCGTCGTCGGCTTCTCGCAGGTGGGCGCCGAGAGCGGCTGGCGTTCGGCCAATACCGACTCCATCAAGGGCGAGGCCGCCAAGCGCGGAATCACGCTCCGATTCTCCGACGCCCAGCAGAAGCAGGAAAATCAGATCGCCGCTCTGCGCACGTTCGCCAATCAGCATGTCGATGTCATCATGTTCAGTCCAGTCGTTGAAACCGGCTGGGAACCCGTTCTCCGCGAAATCAAAGCCAAGAAAATCCCGGTGATCATCTCTGACCGCCGCGCTGATGTGACCGACGATTCGCTCTATGCCACCTTCATCGGCTCAGATTTCGTCGAGGAAGGCCGCCGCGCCGGCAATTGGCTGGCCAAGTACACGGGTGGCAAAGCCGTCATTGCGGAACTGGAAGGCACTCCGGGCAGCGCGCCCGCCAACGATCGCAAGAAGGGATTCGCTGAAGTCATCGCCAGGTACCCCGGGATGAAGGTCGTCTGGTCGCAGACCGGAGAGTTCACCCGCGCCAAGGGCAAGGAAGCCTTCGAGGCTTTCCTCAAGACGCCCGAAGCGAAGGACGTCACGGTCCTTTTTGCGCACAACGATGACATGGCTCTTGGCGCGATTCAGGCGATGGAAGACGCCGGCAAGAAGCCCGGCAAGGACATCATCATCGTGTCGATGGACAGTGTGAAGCCCGCGCTTGAGGCGATCCTCGCCGGCAAATTGAATTGCAGCGTCGAATGCAGTCCGCTGCTTGGGCCGAAGCTCTTTGATGCGGCCGAAGCAATTAGCGCGGGCAAGCCTGTGGAGAAGCGATTGGTCGTTGACGAAACCGTTTTCGATGCGTCGAACGTTACGCAAGCGGTCATTGATGCGCGGCAGTATTGAATTGATCAACCCCGCACGAATGATAATAAACCCTCTTGCCCCCTCTCCCGGTACGCCGGGAGACGGCTGGGGTGAGGGTTTTCTATTTAATCAATGCCAGTAGATGCGGCCCAAAAACGACCAGCCCAATCGCGGCCGAAGCGATCGCGCAAATCAAAACCCCAGCCGCTGCCGCGTCTTTGCACTTGCCGATCGTCGGATGAATTTCCGGCGAGGCGACATCACACAATAGTTCAATCGCGGTGTTGGTCGCTTCCGCGCTCAGGACTGCCATGATCGCAACGATCACAGCGGTCCATTCCCACCGCTCCAGTTTCAGTACAAATCCCGCGACTACAACGCCAACCGTAAACGCAGAATGAATCCAAGCATTATGCTGCGTAAACAGGACGCCCATTCCTCGGCCCGCAAACAGAAAGCTGCGTGCCCTCTTCCGAAAGCTGAAGCCATCGCCGCCCATCATCACCACTTCTTCGCCGCGATTTCCATGTATCTCTCAAACGCCTCATCCCACTTTTTCGTTTCCCGCGGCTCGTAGCGCTTCACATCAAAGCTATTCCGCACCACTTTCCGCGCCTCGGCGAGATTCTTCAGCGCGCCGACCGCCATCGCCTGCACCAGAATATTCCCCGCAGCCGTCGCTTCGACGGGGCCGGCTACCACCGGCCGTCCGCACGCATCGGCTGTCATCTGGTTGAGCAATTCGTTCTGGCTGCCGCCGCCGAGGATGTGAATCACGTTGATCTTTCGGCCTGTTACGTCTTCCAGGCCGTTCAGTGTCCGGCGGTAGGTCAGGGCCAGACTGTCCAGGCAGGTTCGCACATATTCGCCCCGAGAACCTGGCGGCGTCTGGCGTGTCTGTTTACAAAACCGCTCGATCTTTCCGACCATGTTTCCGGGCGCCAGGAATGAATCGTGATCGGGGTCAACCAGGGCCAACAGCCCCGGCGAACGCTCTGCCATGCTGGTCAGTTCGGCATAGCTGTGATCGTGGCCCTGAGTCACCCATTGGCGGCGGCATTCCTGCACCAGCCACAGGCCCATGATGTTCTTCAAGAATCGGACGCTCCCGCCCACGCCGATCTCATTGGTATAGTTATATGCCAGACTCTTGTCCGTAATCACAGGCTCGGGCATTTCCACGCCCATGAGCGACCATGTTCCCGAACTGATGTAACACCAATTCTCTCCCTCCGCAGGCGCGGCGGCGACGGCGCTGGCGGTGTCATGCGACGCCGGTGCGATCACCGGCACCTTCCCCGCCCCACAGTCTTGCGCCACTTCCGGCAGCAGATCGCCGAGAATTGTGCCGGCCGGAATGATCGGGGCGAGGAGGCGTGTCGGGATTCCCAACTCTTCCAGAATTCCGTTTGCCCAGTCTTTCTTTCGCGGATCGTAAATCTGGCTCGTCGAGGCAAATGTCTGTTCGCTCTTGCGCACGCCGCTGAAAAGGTAATGGAATAAATCCGGCATGAACAACAGCGTCTGGGCCGAATCCAGCAGCGCGCTCTTCATCTGGCGCATCGCCACCAGTTGATACAGAGTGTTGATCTGCATGAACTGAATGCCCGTGGCCTGGAAGATTCTCTCCTTGGAGACCTTCTCAAAGGTCTTGGCCATGACGCCGTCGGTGCGCGAATCGCGGTACATCACCGGGTTGGCCAGCACTTCGCCGCTGGAACTGATCAGCCCAAAATCCACGCCCCAGGTATCCACGCCCAGGCCGTCGAGGTGGTCATGCCCGGCGGCAGCTTTGCGCAAGCCCGTTTTCAGCTCTTCCCATTGGGCCAGCAGATTCCATTGCAGCCGGCCGTTCATCTTGCCGTTGGGATTGGAAAAGCGATGGGTCTCCGCCAGTTCCAGCCGCCCGGAATCCAGGGTGCCCACAACCGCTCGCCCGCTCTCGGCGCCCAGATCAAATGCCAGAAATCGTTGCTTGGACATGAATTTTAACTCCAATACGTGTAAAGGACGTTTCCGACACGCATGATAAGGATCGGGAAGCAAGTTTGAAGTTTTCAGTGTTCAATTTTCAGCTAAGACGAAATTGCGCGGCGTTTAGATGAAAATTGAAAACTGAAAACTCCATTTGCCTCCACGGTCAATATTCTACCAACCCGCCCGCGGTTCCGATAATCCCTAAATTCCACCCCGTCATTTAGCCGAAGATGAGACACATGGATTTAGCCACAGTTTTCGGCTTCATCATCGCATGGGGAGCCGTGCTTTTCTCGATGTACCATGCCTCGGAAGGGGCGATGGGTTCCTATTTCAAGCCCCCGGAGATTTTTCTGGTCATGGGCGGCTCCCTTGGCGCCGCTATGCTCTCGCTGCCGCTGCATTCGATCACCGGCATGGTGGGCTACTTTAAGAAGTGGGCCATGTGCAAGGAACAGCACGTCGAGCATGTGATTCAGGAGATGGTCAAATACGCGGAAACTGCCCGCCGTGACGGCGTGCTCGCGCTCGAAACCGTCGCCCGCGAAAACCCGGACGCGTTCCTTCGCCGCGGCCTTCAGCTCACCATCGACGGCACCGACCCGGAAATCATCGAACGCATTCTTCGTATTGAAATTGATTCGATGGCCGAGCGTCACAAGCATGGCAAGCACCTCTTCGGCTCGCTCGCCAAGTTCGGCCCCGGCTTCGGTCTGATGGCCACGCTCATTGCACAGGTGGCCATGTTCCGAAACCTCGCCGGCGACGCCGGTATCATCGGTCAGGCTCTTGCCGTTGCTCTCACCGGCACTCTTTATGGTTGTATCCTGCAGAATCTCATCGCCGGCCCCGTCGCCGAAAAACTCGGGGCTCGCAGTGCCGAGGAGGTCTTCGCCAAGGAAATCATTCTTCAAGGCGTCATGAGCATTCAAGCCGGTAACAACCCGCGTGTCGTGGAAATGCAATTGCTCAGTTTCCTCAGCGGCAAGCAGCAAGCGGCATTGCCGAAGGCAGCATAACCAACAGTTTGAAGTGTTCAGTTTTCAGTGTTCAGCTAATACGAGCTATTCCTAGCTGAAAACTGAAAACTAAACACTGAAAACTTCAAACTCCTTTTAATAAAATGGCCAAATCCTGCAAATGCAAAAAAGCGGCTGAATGTGAAGAATGCCCTGAGTGGATCTTCACCTTCGCTGATCTCGTCATGCTGATGATGGGATTTTTTGTCATTCTGTGGGTGCTCAAGCCGCCGGCGAGCAAAGGGGGGCCGGGCGATTCCAATGGGGCTGCCGCCGCCGCCGATGCTCACTGGGTTGAAGTGGAAGCCGCCATTCGCGGCGCGTTTGGGCATATCCCTGATCCGCAAAGTAAAGACCCGGTTGATATCGAGATGATCTACCACAATCTCGAACATGTGCCGCTCCAAGGCCCCGGCAGCGGTGGTAAAGTGGATCGCGAAGAGAAGCTACCCGAAGGCCACGACGACCAGACTACCAGCATTCGCGTTGCCAAGTACGCCACCGAGGGCGGCAAGCTCTCCTTCGACGCCGGCAGCGCCGACCTCACCGACCTGGCCAAGCAGGCTCTGACCGACCTGGCTTCCGTTATTCGCGGCCATCGCAATATGGTGGTGGTCAAAGGCCACACGTCGCTGGATGATCTTCCCGCCTCCGCTACCTCCGACGCCAAGATGCAGCTTTCCCTCAAGAGAGCCCAGGCCGCCGAAGCATTTCTCATCAGCCAGAAAGTTGATCCGGCGTTGCTCCGTGTTCAGGGATGTTCGACTTACGAGCCGATTGTCGAGCATCAGTACACGCCGGAAGCTTTGCGAGCCAATCGCCGCGTGGAAGTCGAGGCCACCGCCACGTTGGTCGAGGAATTCCAGGATAAACGCCCCGCGACGACGGATCCCCTCATCCAAGCCACGCAGCCGGCGCCGATTGCGCCGTAAGCCGGGTCAGATCGGCTATCGAGGCGCCGGCAACCGAAAGGGCCGTAACCGAATACACCACTCTCGCAGTGCTGCGCCACGTCTGGACTCTGCTAAAATCAGGAGGCATTCGACAACGTCGTAATCAGTCGGACCTTCTTACAGGTAACTGCTGGGGCTTGGCTCTGATTTGACGCCCCCGCCCGCCGCCCATACCATCCATTCCTACTCAATGTTCGCCATCGTTAGTGACATCCACGGCAATCTGGAGGCGTTCACCGCGGTTCTCGCGGAGATTGACCGCCGCGAGATTCAGCACATCGTCTGCCTGGGCGATATCGTCGGCTATGGCCCTAATCCCATGGAATGCCTCGACTTAGTCGCCAAGCGCTGCAGGGCGGCCTTGATGGGAAACCATGATTTTGCGGTGTTTTACGAGCCATACAATTTCAACACCGGAGCCGAGCAAGCCTGCTATTGGACGCGGCGGTGTTTTGAAGACGATCCCGACGCGGTGCGGCGGGCGGCTCGATGGAAGTTTTTGGGAAATCTGCCGGTTCGGCTTCGGACGAGCGATTTTGTCGCGGTTCATGCTTCGCCAAGGCGGCCAATCAACGAATACATTTTTCCGGATGACATTTACACAAACCCGGCCAAGTTTGTGAGTATTTTCGAACGTTTCGAGCGGCTTTGTTTTGTGGGCCATACCCATGTGCCGGGGGTGTTTCTAGAAGGGCCGGATTTTTATACTCCCGATGAGCTTGAGTATCGGTTCCAATTAAGCGATGAGAAGGCGATCATTAATGTCGGCAGCGTGGGTCAGCCCCGCGATCGCGACCCGCGCAGCAGTTTCGCCATCGTGGCGGACACCTACATTGAGTTCGTACGCGTTCCGTACGACGTGGCGACAACCGTCAAAAAGTTCGATGCGATTCCCGAACTGGACAATTTTTTAGGGGCGCGCCTTCTGGACGGCCGGTAACCGCCGGCCGCGCGATTTATCCTGCATGGAAACAAAGCGAATGGTAGTGGGGATGCTGTTGATCATGGCCCTTTGCGTGGGCTATGAATACTTCCTCAATTACGAATACAGCCGACATCCGCAATGGACACGGGCCGGGCAGGATAATACGGCCCAGACGGCGCCGTCCATTTCCAGTAACGGGGTGCCGGCGACCACTCTCCCGTCAGTGGTGGCCAGCACCCAAAGCGGCTGGCGCATCATGGCGGGGCCGGCTTCGACGCAGCCGGTGCGGCTGGGTTCGGATCAATATCAGGATTCGCATTTTCGCATGGGGCTGGAGGTTAATCCGGCCGGCGCTGCGATCGATTTGGTCGAACTCAACAGGTTCCATGAGACGGTGGATGATCCTGGGCTTTTCAAATTCCAGACGCCATATGACTCGCAATGGGATTTGTCGCATTCGTCGGCGGCCATCGCGGTTACGGTTGATGGGGTGCGGCTTGATTTGGGGGATAAGAACTTCTCGATGGACTCGCGCGCGGAGGATGGCGAAAGCGCTGATTTTTCCGCGATTGTCTACCTCGGCGACACGCCGGTTGTTCGCGTCGTGAAGGAATTCTCGCTTGATAAAGCCTCGACGGACCCGGCTTCCTCAGAAGGGTACGAGATTCGCATTAAATACCGCATGGATAACCTGACCGATCAGCGGCACACCGCCAGCCTGGAGTTTTCCGGGCCGACGATGCCCCAGGCGGAAACGGCGCGGCAGGACACGGAAATCGTTGCCGGCTACGACAATCAGGGCCTCGTTAAGGTTGAGCATCAGACCGTCAGTTCGTTCACCAAGAGCAGCCCGAGCAAGGATTTTTCGACGGCAGCCCAGCCGGAACGCATGCCGCTGCTATGGCTTGGCGCGTCGAGCAACTACTTTAATGCGGTGGTGCATTTCGAGGAAAGTAAGTCCATTGCAACCGCCGTGGTTAGCGCCTTTGATCCGACCAATCTGCCCGGCCGCGTGGGGATTCGCTTTGATACCACCGTGTTTGATCTGGCCCCGTCGTCATCGGCGTCAGTGCCGATGCTGGTTTACTTTGGGCCGAAGATGCGGTCGGTGCTTCAGTCCAAATATTACAGCTCGTTTCCCATGGAGTATGACCAGACTCTGGTTCTGACCAGCGGTATATGCTCCGTCTGTACTTTTCCGTGGCTGATTAATCTGCTGGTTAATTTCCTGGCCGGTTTACACTGGTTGCTGGGCGACTGGGGACTGGCGATCATTGCGATGGTGCTGTGCGTTCGGTTGTTGCTGCATCCCATCACGAAGAAGTCGCAGGTCTCGATGATGAAGATGCAGAAGCTCGCGCCCGAGATGGAGCGGCTGAAGAAGAAATTCGGCGACGACAAGGACGGCTTCCAGAAGGCGCAGATGGACCTGTACAAAAATGTGGGTTTCACGCCGATTTTGGGCTGCCTGCCGATGTTTTTGCAGATGCCGATTTTTATCGCCCTCTGGCGTGCTTTGCAGACGACTTTTGAATTAAGGCAGTCGCCGTTCCTGTATTTTGGCGGCGTTCACTTCACATGGATTCATGATCTGGCGCAGCCGGATTTTCTGATCAAATTCAGCACGCCGGTGCATCTGCTGTTTTTCACTTTCGCGGGATTGAATGTGTTGCCGCTGGCAATGGCCGTGGTGACATTCATCAACACGAAGTATTTCACGCCCAGGCCCGCCGTGATGAGCCCGGAGCAGGAACAGCAGCAGAAGATGATGACGTGGATGACGCTGGTCTTCCCGTTTATGTTTTACGGCTTTCCCAGCGGCTTGAATCTTTACTACCTGACAAGCACGACGCTGGGGATTCTGGAGAGCAAGCATATCCGCAATCACATCAGGAAAGCCGAGGCCGAAGAAGCGGCGCACGGGCCCGTGATCGTGGATGCGGGCAAGCTCAGCCGCCAGACGCGGCGGCAGGAGGTTGCGGCGGTTCCGGCGAAAAAGGGATTCTGGGCGAGCATGCAACAGCGGATTGAAGATGCGCAGCGCGAAGCTCAGAAGCGAAACAAGAAGAAGCTCTGATTTCACGGATTATTGGGAGGGCAGGGATTGGAAGCGAAGTTTTCAGTTTACAGAGTTCAGTTGTCAGCTAGAGCAATCCATCTTGAGCCTGAGAAGGTTGAAGCTGTGCGTTTATCCGCGACATTCGTCGTAAAAATCGAATTCATTTAACCGCGGATGTCGCGGATGTCGCGGATAGCGCGGATGGGAAAGACAGATCAATCTGTGGGCTAGTTATTGGTGAAACGGTCTCATCCTGCCAGATTTGGCGGACGCTATGCGTTTGGACGACACGATCGCGGCGATCAGCAGCGGCGGGGGGCCGGCCGCGCGGATGATCATTCGCGCCAGCGGGTCGCGCTGTGACGAGATATTGCACCAGATTTGTGCTGATGTTTCGCCTGCGCCGGTGGCCCGGCGAGGCGTGTTGACGATCAAATCATTGCGCGTCGGGGCTTGGGTTTATCGCTTTGCCTCACCCAAGAGTTACACCGGTGATGATCTCTTTGAGCTGCATATCCCCGGCAATCCGCTGCTGGCGCGCTGGATTCTTGAACGTCTGGTTGAACTGGGCACTCGCCGGGCCGAGCCGGGGGAATTTACCGCGAGGGCGCTTTTCAATGCCCGCATTGATCTTTCACAGGCGGAAGGCGTTGCCGCAGTGGTGTCAGCGGGAAACGAAGCCGAACTGCAGGCGGGCCGGCGATTGATGGCGGGGGAGCTGTCGCTGCGATTGCGACCGATCATCGAGAATGTCGCGCAAACGCTGGCTCTTGTTGAAGCGGAAATTGATTTTTCGGATCAGGACGTGAAATTTCTTTCGGCGCACGAGGCGGCGGCGCGACTGGCTGATGTGGAGGGAAATCTATCGCGCCTGCTGTCGGGCAGCGGAAGATTATCACGCCTGAGCCATGAGCCGCGATTGGTGCTGGCGGGGCGTCCGAATGCGGGCAAGAGCACTTTGCTCAATGCGCTGTCGAAATCATTTCGAGCAGTGGTTTCGGATGTGCCGGGGACAACGCGCGATGCCCTCAGCGCGGCGGTGGTTCTAAAGCGCGGATTGGTCCGGGTTGTGGATGTCGCGGGATTGGACGGCGCGACTTCAACCAACGAGATTGAAACGCAAATGCAGGATCGCGCCCGGACGGAGTTGGAGCGGGCCGACGGCGTTATACTGGTCCGCGATTGCCTTGATGATGACGGTGATTTGGAGTTGCCTCTTAAAACCAATCTGACGGTTTGGACAAAGGCGGATTTGCTGCCAGCCGCCATCTCCGCTCTTACCCCCACTCCCGGTACTCTGGGAGAGGGCAGGGGTGAGGGTCTGATTCGCGGCCCATGCGTGAAGGTCAGCACCCACACCGGCAGCGGCATGGATCAATTGAGAAATGCACTCGACGATCTCGCCTTCGGAAACGAGCGGACAGCCACGGCCGAACTCGCATTAACTTCCCGGCACATCTCCGCGATTGAATCGGCGCTCGTGTCCATCCAGCGCTGCCGTGAACTTCACGCCGCGGAACTCGTGGCGGCGGAGCTGAGGCTTGCATTGGATTTTCTTGGGCAGGTTTTGGGGGATGTCACGCCGGATGATATTCTGGGGCGGGTCTTCGCGACGTTTTGCATTGGGAAGTGAAGAAAGAGTTTTAGCCACAGATGAACACAGATGCACACAGATAAATGCAAATACAAATTCTAAAATCTGAAATTCCTGAATTTCAAAAAAGTGTATCTGTGTGCATCTGTGTTCATCTGTGGCTAAATTGTTTTTGAATTTCTCTGGCTCAAGCGTATTTTTTCTGAGGCAATTCACATGTTTGGCTCTCATCTTTCCATCGCCGGCGGAATGCATCTGGCCCTGCTCGAAGCCGAGCGGTTGGAATTTGACACAGTGCAGGTCTTTACGAAGAACCAGCAGCAATGGAAATGCAAGCCGCTGTTGCCGGAGACGATTGCTGAATGGAAAGCCCATGTTTCTCGCCTGGATTTCGGCCAAACGGTCAGCCACGATAGTTACCTGATCAATCTTGCGTCGCCGGATGAAAAAGCCTGGCGGGCCAGCATTGCGTTGTTTGTTGAGGAACTTTCGCGCTGTGTGATTCTGGGAATTCCTTATCTGGTGACACATCCCGGCGCCCATCTGGAAAGCGGGGAAGACAAGGGACTGGCTCGGATCGCAGCGGCGCTGGATGAGGTGCATGAGGAGATTCCCGGCGGCGGCGTGCTGACGTGTCTGGAAATTACCGCCGGGCAGGGTACATCGCTGGGCTACAAGCTGGAGCATCTCGCGACGATCATCGAGAAAGTGAAACATCCCGAGCGGCTGGCGGTTTGTCTCGATACCGCGCATCTTTTCGCGGCCGGCTATGATTTTCGGGGGCGGCGGTACGCGAAGTTCAGACGTGAATTGGAGAATACCGTCGGCATCGAGCGCATCAAAGTGTTGCATCTCAATGATTCCAAAAAGGATTTGGGCAGCCGGGTGGATCGGCACGAACACATTGGCCTGGGAACCATCGGCCTGGAAGGATTTCGCCCTTTCGTGCGCGACAAGGCTTTCAAAAACATTCCCAAAATCCTGGAAACGCCGAAGCTGAAGCATCCGGATGGTCGAGATTGGGATACTGTTAATCTTGAGATGCTGAGGGGGATGATGGGATAAAGAGTTTGAAGTGTTCAGTTTTCAGTGTTCAGCTAAAGACAGGAGGCAGTCTCTTCTGGCTGAAAACTGAAAACTGAAAACTCCCGTCCAATTTCCTGGAACATTGCGTGACGGACAAATACTCTGTCCGAAGAAAAAATGAACGACCTCCCCAAAAAACCTCTCGGTCGCAAGAGCTATGGCCATATTGGTCATCTTCCGGGCAGCCGCATCGGGCCGGGGGATCATATGGTTCATGAGGGGCAGGCGAAGATCGCGACGATCAAGACGCGCGATAAGCACGATCTGATCATCGTTCAGGAAAAGCTTGACGGCTCCAATGTCTCGGCGGCACGATTGCCGGATGGGTCGCTGGTTGCTCTGGGCCGTGCCGGGTATTTGGCGCAGAGTTCGCCTTATGAGCAGCACCAACTTTTCGCGGCGTGGGTGCGCCGGCACGAAGATCGCTTCGCTTTCCTTCAACCCGGCGAGCGTCTCTGCGGCGAATGGCTTGCCCAGGCTCATGGCACGATTTACAAACTGACGCACGAGCCGTTCGTTGCGTTCGATTTGATGCGGGCGGAGATTCGCGCGACGTTCAAGGAGTTTTCCGAGCGCACGCAGGCGGCCGGGTTCGTCATGCCACGCGTGATATCCGTGGGCCCGCCGGTGACGATTGAATTTGCGATGAATGCACTTGGAGAGTTTGGCTTTCATGGCGCGACCGATCGCGTCGAGGGGGCTGTCTGGCGGATCGAGCGGAAGGGCGAGGTCGATTTTCTGTGCAAATATGTCCGGCCGGATAAGAAAGATGGGTGTTATCTGCCGGAACTGTCGAATGCCGAAATGATCTGGAACTGGCGGCCGGATTGGTAGGGGGGATTCATTCGTCCCCAAGAGTACCAGGGGAGGGAAGAAGACCTACATTTCACTTCGTGCCTTTGCTTCCCAACTTTTCCACCACGCCGAAGAGGGCTTGCGTTCCCTCGCGCCCGCGACCATCGGCCTGCGCTTGTGCGAATAGTCCGTGTGCCAGTGTGGTCGCGATGATTCCCGCATTCGCCATTGCGGCGGCTTCCAGCACCAGACGCAAATCCTTCTGCTGCAAATCAATCATAAATCCCGGCTTGAAATCGCCGGCGATCATCTTCGGGCCGAGATTGGTCAGTTGCCAGCTTCCGGCGGCGCCGCCGCCAACGGCGGCAAGGGTCTTGGGTAAATCCAAATCGTTTTTCTTCGCGAACGATAATGCCTCGCACACGGCCAGGTTCGTCACGCTGACCAGAATCTGATTCACCAGCTTGGTCAACTGGCCGGTGCCGCTGGGGCCGCAGTGGGTGATCGTCTTTCCCATTAGTTCCAGAAGGGGGCGCACTGCTTCCACGGCGTTGGCTTCGCCGCCGACCATGATGGAGAGGGTGCCGTTTTTCGCGCCGATGTCGCCGCCGCTGACGGGAGCGTCGAGCATGGTTGCGCCGCGAGCGGCCAAAGCGGCCGACATCTTCCGCGTCTCTGACGGTGAAATCGTCGAATGATCGACGACAATTAAGCCCGGTCGGGCCGACGAGGCGATTCCGTCGGGGCCTTCAATGACCGCCTTCACATCGGGCGTATCGGTGACGCAGATGAAGACCACGTCAGCGTCGCGTGCCGCTTCGGCGGGCGTGGCTGCCGAGCGAGCGCCGCGGTCGATCAGCGCTTTGGCCTTGGCCATGGTGCGTGAATGAACGGCAAGTTGAACGCCGCCGTCTAGGAGGCGCGAAGCCATTGAGAGGCCCATGATCCCAAGGCCGATGAAGGCGCACTTTTTCGATTTTGAAGTTGAATGGTTCATTAGCGGGAAGGATTACTTCCGCGTGAACATAAATACAAGCAGGATGAGATTCGCCAGCACGGAAGCCCCGGCCACGACGGCGATGCCAATAAACGCGGGGGTCTGCCAAACATCCTGGGCGGCCGCAGGGGCGGGGATATCGACGGTCTTGCCGGTTTCTTCGATGCGGGCCAGTTCATCCAGATTTACGGCTCGATGCGCGTGGATCGGCGGCTTGTTTTGGCGCACGGCCTGCAAGTCCTCGACCATTGCTTCCATCGACGCATAGCGCTCTTCGCGCCGCTTGGCCATGGCCACGTCAATGATTTCGCCCACGCCAGTGGAAAGAGCGGTGTTCACATGGTCGGCGGGGATGAGCTGCTGCTTGAGATGCTTGTGCATCACCGTGGAAGGCGAGTCTCCCTCGAATGGCGGACGCCCGGTGACCAGGTGGTAGAAGGTCGCGCCCATGGAATAAATATCGGCACGGAAGTCGATATCGACATCGCCGCGGATTTGCTCCGGGCTGATGTAATACGGAGTGCCGTAGGCTTTGCCTGCTTCTTCCTTGGCGGCGGCTTTGTCGTCGACGTCGCGGGCAAGGCCCAGGTCCGTCAACTTGGCGATCCCCTGCGGAGTGAGCATGATGTTCTTGGGCTTCACGTCGCGGTGAATTAAGCCGCGGGTGTGGGCCTGGCCGAGCGCTTCGCCGACCTGAATCATGATGTCCAGGGCTTCGGCTTCGGAAAAGCTGCGGCCGTCGGCCATGAGATCGTAGAGACTTTTCCCTTCGATGTACTCCATGACGAAGTAATGCTGGCCATCCGGCGTGGAGCCGACATCGATGGCGTTGACCATATTCGGATGCGACAGCCGGGCGGCGGCCTTGCCTTCCTTGTAGAATCGCTCGACGTATTCGGGGCTTGTGCCGATCTTTTTGAGCAGGACTTTGATCGCCACCGTGCGGTCGAGAGAAACCTGCCGGGCTTTGAAGACTTTGCCCATCGCTCCCTTGCCGAGGAGGCTGATCAGTTCATAGCCGGGGATGTGGCTTTTCTTTTGATCGGTGTACTGAACGCGAACGCGCTTCGCCTGGTTGACGGTCATGAAGTTGTGTTCAACCAGAAGGTCGGCGATGCTTCGGCCGTTGGGATCGGAGGCGTGCTTTTGTTGTTCGCGGCAGAATTCAACTTCGGTTCGGCTCGCCAGGCCGAGATCGACAATCATCTTCGCGATTTCCGTATCCTGGCTGGCAGGGATGTTTGTCGTGTTCGGATCGGGTGTTGACATGGTTGGGACGCCTTGGGGAACGACCAACGACCTGCTTGTATAATACCTCCACCCTGAAAATGTCAAATATATTTGAGAATTAACCGACGTAAACCTTAGTTCGCCCTAATATTTGACCCCGTTTAAGTGACGCATTAAGGATATAAGGATGTTCAGCATGTTTGGGGGTTGCATTTTCGCCCGTAACTACCTGGCGCAGTCAAATATGGGCCAGAGCCAGGGGCAGATTATCTATATCTGTCTGGTTTTGGTGGTAATTCTGGTGGTGGGAATGACTGCATTGGCATGGCTGCGGCGGTGGTCGCGCCGGAACGACGAGGTTTCAGCCGCCGGGTTTACAACCGACAGCCTGCGAAAATTGCACAAAGCCGGAAAAATCTCGGACGAGGAATACAAAAAGGCGAGTTCGACTGTGAAGCAGGCGATGAAGGCGCAATTCATGGCCCAAACGACTAAACCCGCCCCGCCTGCGGGTAAAGACCAACGGCAAAAGCCCTGACCCCTGATCGGGCCTTCTCCATGAAATGAAGGGGTGTGACGCAGCATCTTGGTGAATCGAAGAAAGAACTCCAACCCCAGCCCTACCCCTGGTACAGGGAGAGGGGGAGTAGAGTAATCGCCGGAAATGAGCGTTACATCCAAATTAGCCCTCCTCCTCGCCCTGACCGCTGCTCTGGCGGCCTTGGTATTGCACCACGCCACCGGCATCAATGGGCCGGACTATTGGCGCTGGCCGTGGCGGCTAAGCTTTGGGCTGACTCCCTATTTCGTGCTTCTGGTCATGGCTTTGCCTGCTTTCCTCACGACAGTGAAGCCGTTGCCGCCGGTGATTGCGATTGGGCTGATGATGACCACCACGCTGGGCATCGAATTGGCGAACCGAGCCATGGACCTCCAGCCATACGAACTGACCCGCGTGGCGACAATCATCGAGGAACCCGGCACCACCGGCTATTTCACGCACGCCGAAGAATTCATCGCCAGGGGCAAATCCGTCCGTCAGTATCTTGGGGACTATGTGAATCTCATGCCCTCGTTGAGTCTGCACGCGCGCAACAAGCCGCCGGGGTCGATTTTATTTTATGTTCCATTCCTTCGTCTGACTGATTCGGAAAACAACGCGGCGCTGGCGGCAGGCTTGTTTATCGCGTTGCTGGCGACGCTGAGCGTGCCGGCAACTTATTGGCTTGTCATGGAATTGGTGCAGGTCCGGGCGGCGGCGCAAGCGGCGGCGATGTGTATGTGCCTGACGCCGGGGCTGGTTTTGTTTCTGCCGGAATTTGATCAGGTTTATCCCGCGATTTCTTGTGGCCTACTGGCTTTCTGGTCTTGCGGTCTTCGCACTGGGAAGATGCGGTATGCCGTCGCGTTTGGACTGCTGTTCGCGCTGATTTGTTTTGTGACATTCAATTTTCTGGTGTTGGGAGTTTTCGTTGCAGGTCTTGCGATCCTACATCTCCTGTCCCCTCTCCCGGTACTCTGGGAGCGGGCTAGGGTGAGGGTTTCTTCATTCGATCAGAATCTGGTTACTCAAGAAGAAGGCCCTCACCCCAACCTTCTCCCAGAGTACCGGGAGCGGGAGAATTGCCTAAGAAATGTGGCCAAACAAGCGGGAATTATCCTTCTCGCCTTCCTCGGCTTCTACTTACTCCTGTGGCTCTGGAGCGGCTACAACCCGCTGCATACGCTCACGACCGCTATTGCCAACCATCAGCAGGACATGCCGGCCACCCATCGCACGCTGCCGCGAACTATTCCTTACGATCTTCTCGACTTCGCCCTCGGGCTTGGCTGGATTGGAGCGCTCCTGGCCATTTATGCGGCGTTCAACCGCCGACTTGAGCATAGGGGCCTGATCTGGCTTGCGTTGCTCCAGCCCGTCGCGGTGGCCATTAGCGGATTGCTTCAGGGCGAAACCGCCCGCGTGTGGTTGTTCATGGCTCCGATCGCGCTTCTGCCGGCGGGGATGGAGTTGTCGCTATGGGGAAAGCGCTCACGCCTCGCCGCGTATTTCTGCCTCTGGCTACTGATGGCGATCCTCTCGCAGAACATGGTCTTCGTCTGACCTTGAACCATTAAACCCTAAACCTTTGAACCCTCCCTCCCGTCCGGTAATTCGCAAACATTATCGTGACAGGGCAGCGCGGATTTCTGTTTTTCCTTTTGTGACCTCGTCCCGTAGAATGGAAGTGTAATTCTAAGATCAAGTTAGCCCTGTCGGTTGTTCGATAACCATCGGAGAGGGCAAGAGGTGCGACGGTCAACGGAGTACCTCGCAAACGAAGGCGGCTTCTCGCCACATTGGCGAATGCCCCCCAAGGAATGAACGCCGCGGAAACGAACGTCGCGGCGACGAAGGCAGTGCCTTCGATAGAGGAAAGCAAAAACAGATGGCCACTACCAATCGCACGGGCAATGGCGGCGGGCCTGGAGGGCCTGGCGGACCAGGCGGACCAGGCGGACCCCCACCAGGAACCACGCCACCTCCACCCGGCGGGGGTTTCCGTGGCCGGCGCATCACGACCTGTAGCTTCTGTTCCAAGTCATCGCGCGATGTCGGCCCCATGGTCGAAGGGCCGAGCGATGTTTACATCTGCGCCAACTGCGTTGATCTGGCTCACAACATCATCCGCCAGGAAAAGCGGAAGCTGACCAGCAGCCAGCCGCTATTTACCACCATCCCCAGCCCGCGCCAGATCAAGGAATACCTTGATCTGTACGTCGTCGGGCAGAATTACGCGAAGAAGGCGCTGGCCGTCGCGGTACACAATCATTACAAGCGACTGACCACCATGGAGTCGGCTCATCCCGCCGATGCCTCGGTGGCCGCCACTGTTATTCCGGAAAATGATGTCGAGATCGATAAGAGCAATGTGTTGCTCGTCGGCCCGACGGGCAGCGGCAAGACGCTACTGGCCAAAACGCTGGCGAAAATTCTCAACGTTCCCTTCGCGATCGGCGACGCCACGACCCTTACCGAGGCGGGCTACGTCGGCGAGGACGTGGAGAACATCCTCCTCAAACTCCTCCAAAACGCGGACTACGATCTGGAATCGGCCCAGCGCGGCATCGTCTACATTGACGAAATTGACAAGATCGGCAAAACTCAGAACAACGTTTCCATCACGCGCGATGTCAGCGGCGAAGGTGTGCAGCAGGCCCTTCTGAAAATGCTTGAGGGCACTGTCGCCAACATCCCCCCGCAGGGCGGCCGCAAACATCCCGAGCAGCAGTACATCCAGATGGACACGACGCAGATTCTGTTCATCTGCGGCGGCACGTTCGTCGGCCTTGAAGACATCATCCGCAATCGCCTCGGCAAGCGCCAGATCGGTTTTGCCAGTGAAGACACGCCGGCAGAATCCGCACATGACCGCGCCGAGATTCTGGCCCAGGTTCAGCCGGAAGATTTGATCGAGTTTGGCATGATTCCCGAATTTGTGGGCCGACTCCCGTTGTGCGCGACGCTGGAGCCGCTGGATACCAAGACGCTGATCAACATCCTGACCGAGCCGAAGAACGCGATCGTGAAGCAATATCAGAAGTTCTTCCGCCTCGAAGGCAGCGAAGTCGATTTCACGCAGCGCGCGTTGGAATTGATTGCCGAGCGCGCCTTGAAGCGCGATACCGGGGCTCGCGCGTTGCGAGCGGTTTGCGAGGAGATCATGCTTGATCTGATGTACGCTCTGCCGGATCAGGGCCAAGGCGGGCGATACCTCGTGACCGAAGACATCGTCGAGGGCCGACAGAATTTGTTTTCGATTCAGCCGCAGCGCCGCAAGGAATCGGCGTAGCCGGATCGCGCTCCTCTGGTGAATCACCTACTGTTTAGCCGCGGCATTTATGCCGCGTGCCGATGCGCCCTTCATGCTTCCCCCACATGCGGCACCACCAGCGACCCCGCCAGCACAAAACTAATCCCAGATTGAATCATCACCGGCGCGAAGACCGGCCACAAGCGCGCCGCCGCATTCCATCCTTCGCTTAATGGCCAGAGCACAGCCGCGAGCATGGCCGCCTGTGCGCCGCAGACCAGGGCGATCAGCACGAGCGTATCCGGGCCGTCGAACTCGAAGAGGAATCGAAACAGAATCAGGTACAGAATTAAACTTGCCAGCCAGCCGACGATCAGGCCGCTGACTCCCTGACCAAACCATTGATAGCAGACTGCTCCCGCCACATCGGGCGCCACGACTGCGGCTGCCAGCTTCAGCGCGAGCAAAGAGGGCTGTCCGAGTGAAAATTCGAGCAGGGGAACCAACGCCAGGGCGATGGCAAATGCCGCGCCGACCGTTGCCACGAGAAGCAGCGCCATGAGAGGTGCGGCCGCGACGGCGTCGTGCCAGGCATGGCCGGGGGCGGTTGCCGACAACAAACTCATTTCGATCACCAGGCCAATCGCCACCAGCACGACAGGCAGCCCGACATCGCGCAGCGGGCTGATGGTTAATTCGCTCCAATGTTCCGCGGCGGGTTTGGGCAGAGCGGCATTTTTACGGCGATGAAAAAATCGCCGTTTGGCCCATGGCCGCCGCCAGCCGCACTGGAGGCAGGCGATTGTTTCCAGTTCCATCCGCGCGCCGCAATCGGGGCAAAGCTGAACTTCCTCGCCGGTTTCGTCGTCGGGGGTTTGGGTGGGCGTGTATTTCGATACCGGCGGCGCAGTGGGTTCAATGCGAGAAAGCGCCGGCCCCGGCGAGTAGGGAATAGTCAGAGTGGCTCCGCAATTGCAGTTGACGGGCCGTCCCGCGGCCTCGGGCCGCCAGGGCAAGACACGATCACACGTCGGACAGGAATAGTCGAAATGGTCCGATTCTTCTTTCACAGCGTATGAATCAGCTTCCTCATCTTAATCTTAATCCTAATCCTAATCCTAATCGGTTCCGCTTTCGCCTGCGAAGTAAAAACGAACCAAACAAGATTAAGATTAAGATTAGGATTAGGATTAAGATGAGGAAGCTCCGGGTGGGGTTTTGGTTTATTGAGGCTCCTGGGCGTGCGCGCTTTGCCATGTTGGCGGGTATAACATTCGCAGTGTCAGACGCCTCCACCGAAATTCCGGTTTTTCAAACCGCGCCCGTTTTCCGCGGCGGGTCGTTGCCCTGGGAATCGGCAGAGCTTTTGGGGCCGAAGCCTAGATTGGGTGAGTTTGGCTACGTTCAGGGCAATATGCCGCATCCCTGCACGCTGGACGAATTGCGCATGCGCATAAAAAACGGCTGGGGCAGAGTGCCAACCGTCTGGACTCCCGATTCTCCACTGATCGTGCCGGCTGTCGAAGCGCCGGCGATTTTCGAGTCGGTTCGTGCCCGCCTGATCAGCCGCATGAAATGGCTGGCCGTGCGGTCCATGCTGCTGGCGACGGGGATTTCCGCCGCCCTCTACTTCGGGGCGAAAAGCGATAATGTGCCGCTGCAAGATATTCAGGCGCTGATTCTGATGCTATTTATATTCTGGGGCGTTTATCCGACGGTGCAGGCGTTTCGTTCCATCAATGCGCTGCGGCGATTCACCCTGCGCGACATGTTTGTTCAGGGACGCCAGGCCCGGTACGAAGTCTGGGTACAGCGCAAGCGCCTGATCGGCACCTGGCTGGTCGGGCTTTGCATTGTGGCGGTGGCGCTGGCGCAAATCCGCATGGGCTGGGACAAAAGTGCGGACGCCGCCGGCTTGATCAAGCCGCTTCCCGTTGGGCAATGGTGGCGGCTTCTCACGTATTGCCTCATGCACGGAAGTTTCGTGCATATTGGCGTGAATCTTTTCGCACTGGCTTTATTGGGGAGATGGACGGAGGTTCACGCGCGCTCGGCGTTTGTGCCGTTGGTTTTCCTTATTGCCTCGGTGGGCGCTGGTCTGACGAGCCTGCATTTCGGGGCCAGCGGCGATGTTTCGGTGGGGGCGTCCGGAGGGTTGATGGGGCTGGTGGGCTTTCTGGCGGTCATGGGATACCGCCGCCGGAATGTGCTGCCGGAGGGATTCTTCGGCCTGATGATCGCCAATGTTATTTTAATTTCCGTGACCGGATTTGCGGGTCGGGCCATGATTGACAACGCCGCGCACTACGGCGGATTCGTGGCCGGGGCGATTGTTGGGCTGGTGACATTCGCTCGGCCACCGGGGAGCCAGCCTCGTATTGGGCCGTTGATCGGCGGCGTGGCTTCGGCTCTGATTCTGATCGCACTGTCCATTTGGACGACCGGTCATCTCTGGGCAGCCGGCACTCTTCAGCACCGAATAGATGCGATTCCCGCGCGCCAGGAAATCGCGCCGGGCTACTACGACGCGACCCGGCAATTCCAGTCTATTTATTCCCTGCCGGGGACATTTATTATCGAAGGAGCGAAGATCGATTCGCGCAACACGGGAGGGCAGGCGATAGCCACCATGCGCGGCCGGTTTTTGAAGGCGGGCTTGTATCGATTCGCGTTTGAGGAGGTTGATTCCTCGAATGAGGTATTCCAGATGAGGATTGTGCGCGCGCGTGTTTTGGAGAACGGCACGCCGAAGGTGATCGTCATCAGTCCCGAAGACGGCTCGTGGAACACTTATGAAGAGGGAATGACATTTAGCCGGGTTGGCGCGCTGGCGGTCATCGAATGGCCGGACGAAACAACGGGCCTGCTGAACCACTGGCATCTGAGCCAGGTGCTTTTTGTCGGCCCGGAGAAGTCGGGGAAATGAGCCATCTAAACATGAGCCGTTCAGGCGTTGCCAAAAGCCGCGGCATGGGTGAACATTGAGCCTGACTCATGCAATTTCCAAAACTGATTATTTTATTCGTTGCGATGGCGTTTCCGCTTGCCGCCGAAGCGGCAACCATCACCGACCCGGTCATGGGGTACGCCTTCGATCTCCCCGATGGCTGGAAGCGGGTTCCGCAGGCGATGATTCAGGCGTGGCAATCGCCAACCGGCGCAACGCGGGCCAGCTCATTATTTAACTTTGTCGCGGCCTACGAGGCGCCCGGTCCGGAAGGGGGAATTGCGTTCCCCTGTTTATTGGTTGAGGAAACGCCTTACGCTGCCGGCGACCACCTCGACTCGATGACCGAAACCGGCGTTCAAAAAATGACGGCGGTGATCACCGGCGCGCACGTCGATGATCTGCGAAAATCCGAACCCGGTGATTTCTCCGGCGTGAACCTCGCCTTCCTCACTCAGGGCGGAATTCTCTATATCGCCCAACCCCCGGGTTATTGTCGCGGACTTGGCGGCTTGACCAAGTCCGGCAACCTGCGCGGCATCGTGCAGGGGGCTTTCGCGAAGGATCATTTGATTACGTTCAATCTCTATGCAAAACAGGCCGACTGGGAACAAACCTGGCCGACTCTTAAGACCATGGCGGCGAGCTTTCATTTGATGCCGAATCAGTTGGTACCCGTGCAATCCGACACCAGCCCGCTGGATTATGCGATTTATGGAGTTGCCGCGGTTGGGATTGTCGCGGTGCTGTGGTTGATGAGAAGAAACCCGACGCGCCGGTCGTGAAAGCACTCAATGAAAAAGAGCAGTCGCCGGCGTCGATTGCTCAACTGCCGGCGACCGCGGAGGGGGCTGAATTAATCCGACAAAATCTTCCCTTCCGTTGGTATATGTCCTACCAGGCGGAATTCGGACAGATATTCTTTGAATTACAGGATCACTGGCTGATCGCGCCCGGCTGCCTGGCCGGCGGAATTGTTACTTCGCGTCCAACCGCATCACGGTGATCGAATTAGCCGGGAATTCATGCGTGAATTTCACGCCGGCGCCGGCGACCGGCTCGGTCTTGGGCTCCACCTTCGTCGGCTCGGCCACGCTGTTCACATCCGTCAACTGGCCGCTGAGCACGTCTTCCGTGCCGCCGGAGACTGTTTGCACGCCCTGCAAGGTCACGGTCAATTTCGCCGGCGACGGCCCTGCATTGACAAACTTCACGATCACCTGCCCCGTCGCATCTACGCGGCTGGCGGTGGCGAACATCGCCGGCGTCGGCGACTGATTTGCATCAGCGGGCTGTGTAGCCGGAGGCAGTGAGCGATCAGCGCCCTCCCCGGTAAGCTCCACCGGCAGCACGGTATCGCCGCGGTTGTTGCTAAACATCACCTGGGCGTAATACGACGGCGAGCCGTAGCTGTTCAGCACGTCATAGCCGATTAGATCGGTTGGCCATTGCATGCTGGGGTTGACGCCGGTCGTCTGCGACACATTTACAAAAAGAGGAGCGTAGGAGTGAATCAGCACCACGTCGGAATTGCGTTCCATGCCGGTCATCCATGCGGCGTCGCCCAACGCGGCGCTCAGGTTCGGCGTGGGGTTCCCTTCGCGGGTGGCCCACTCGCCGACAAACACCTTCAACTGGGTTGTGCGGGAGTAGCGATCGGGATCGTAATGGTGCGTGTCGCGCTCCATTTGTGTGTGGTTGCGATAGTAATGATCATCCACCAAATCCGGCTTGCGATTTTTTACCAGGCGGGCCGTGGAGATGATTTGAATCTTCGGGTACTTGGCCCTGATGCCGTCGAAGAACGCGTCAAAGCGTTCCTCGTAAGTCCGCGGTCCGGCGCCGCCGCCGAGGCCGTCCTCGTTGCCTATTTCGACATAATTCACCGTGAACGGAGCGGGATGTCCATCGGCCGCGCGTCTTGCGCCCCATGGGGTGGACGCATCGCCCGTCAGGTACTCAAGCTCATCCAGCGCGTCCTGCACCCACGGCTTGAGGGCATCTCCGGTGGCGACGTACCGGCCACCGAGTGAATACCCGGCGAAGACCGCCAGCACCGGCTGCATGTGCAAATCCTCGCACCAGTTCATGTATTCCATCAGGCCCATGCCATCGTCGGAGCGGTAATTCCACGGGCTGAGATGCGTCGGCCGCTGTGAAACATCGCCGATGGTTTTCTTCCAATTCCAGACGTTCTCCAGGTCGTTGCCTTCGACGTAATTGCCGCCGGGGAAGCGAAGGAAGGAGGGGTTCATCGCCGCCATGTCCTGCATGATGTCGATGCGATTGCCGTTGGCGCGGTTGTTGAATGTCGGCGGAAAGAGCGAAACCAGGTTGAACCAGACGACGCCGGGCGTGCCGGTGGAGATGACGAACCGGTTGGTTCCCGATTCCTTCACATCGCTGGTCGTGAGATTGACGTGATACTGTGCCCATTGCGTGGTGATCTGCGGAACGTCGGCTTGTGCGAAAACCTTTGTGCCGTCGTTGCTTTCAATGGCGACGGTCAGAGGGCCTTTGAAGCCTTCAGAGGCACGGGCATAAAACGATGCCCGATAGGTATTATTCGGCCGGACTGGAATTCCCCAGTAGCCGTCGTTGGTGATGCCGACGCGCTGGTCGCCCTTGATGGAACTGGCGTCGAGTTTGAGTGAATTGCCCAAGAACTCATTGAGCGGCTGTTCGGTTTCCAGAGAGATCATCCCGGCCCCGCCCTTGTAGCCGGCGACCATCCAATGGGCCAGAGGATTCACCGGTGGCGGCGGTGGCGGTGGCGTGGCCGGCGCGGTTGTGGGGCCGCGACCCCGTCCGCCGCGCGCGGCTCGCGGCGATTCCGCGCCCTTGAATTCGCGGTTGCGGATCAGTTCGCCATATAGACCGCCGTCATAACTGTAATTGATTTCCTCGGTCATCAGGCCGTAAAGGATGGGGCTGATTTTAACGCCCGGCTGATCGACCTTGACGGTCATGGTGGCGTCCTGTGCCCGGGCTGAATTGGAAAACAATGTGACGAGAAGAAGTGCCGGAATCCAAGCACGGAATTTCATGTAGTAGCTCCTCTGCTACGTCTACTTTAGGTTTTCGCGGGTGTTGTACAAGGACGCAATTCCCCCGACGCACGCAAATATCCCATCCCCTGGTTAGCGGCCGCGCTTGCGTGGCGCGCCATGGCGCGAATCCCCCCCCAGCCGCTGCCATTTCAGCACATGTAGGGTCCGCTTCGCGGACCAAAATCGCGGCGATACCGGCAGATGCGCCAGGGCGCGGAAACTGCATTCGGCCTCGCGCATTAGACGAAAGATCCCAGCGTATCGCTGCTGTCGTTGCCGATGAGGACATCGTTCTGGCCGCCCGTGAGGCTGTCGCCGCCGGCGCCGCCTTTGAGCGTGTCGGCGTTGTTGTTGCCCGACCCGATCAGAGTATCCGAACCCGGGCCGCCCAATAGCAGAACACCGCCGTTGCCGCTGTCTCCGTTGAGTAAATCACTCCCGCCATTGCCGCGAAGCGTAGAGGCTCCGGGTCCGGCGATGAGCGTGTCATTGCCGCCGCCGCCGAATATCGAATCCGCGCCGCCGTTGCCATGAACGCTGTCGTTGCCGTCGCCGCCGACGATGGTGTCGGCGTTGATTCCCGCCATCACTGTGTCGTCGCCGCTGCCGGCATCCACCGAGCAGGGGCCATACCCGTCGGTGATCAAATCATTGCCGTCGCCGGCAAGAATGGTTTCGCTGCCATGCCCCGCGATCGTGTCGCTGCCTGTGGTCGCGCCCATGATCGTGTCATTCCCGGCGGCGCCGATGACGAGGTCCTGACCGGTACCGCATTGAATCGAGTCGTTGCCATCGCCGCCATGGAGTGTGTCGTCGTAGTTGTCGCCACTGGCAACGGTGTCGTTGCCGTTCATCCCGCCGGCGAAGATCGGAAGTTCGGCATGTCCCACCAGATTAAGGTCAATAGAATCGTCACCGGCGTAGGTGTGGATGACCACGCTCGATATTGACGACGCCTGGAATGTGCTGCTGATGCCGTTGATGTTGGCGCTGACGATGCTGCCGGTGTCGGAGAGTGATACGGTATCGGCGTGGCTGGTGCCGTCGATATGTAATACGGTACCGATGAGTTTGATGGTCGGTGAGTCCGGTGTTGTATTAAGGAAAATCGAAATGGAATCGTCATGGCTGTTGGAGGCCGCGAGATCGGGCAAGCCATCGCCATTAAAATCGCCGGTGACGGGCCGCGCGGGTTGATTGCCGCCGGTCAGAAATGTTTGCGGAGCCAAAAATGTTCCGTTCCCATTGCCGAGGAGTACGTCCACGGTTCCCGTTGTGGGGCCGGAGGTGTATCCGCCGAAGATTAGGTCGGGGTTGCCGTCACCGTTTAGATCGGCGGCGCTTACTGTATACGCCGATAGCGGCGCATTCGGCGGGGTCGAGGTTGAAAATGTTCCGTCGCCGTTGCTTAGCAGCGTTTCCGATTGTCCCGAACCCGTTGCCACGACGACATCGGTTTGCCCGTCGCTATTGAGATCAGCGGTGCGCACAAATTCGCCGCTGCTGATAACGCCAATGTCGCTGAGTTCAGAGAAATGCCCGTCGCCGTTGCTGATGAGAACGGCCACAGTATTGTTCGCCGTATTCCGCACAGCCAGATCGGCCTTGCTGTCACTATTGAAATCCGCTGCTCCGATGGAATACGCGTTGGGCGCATTGCCGCCAAGGGTTGTATTGATGGGCGCCTGAAATTCTCCGTCGCCATTGCCGAGCAGAACCGAAACCGTGCCCGGTCCGCCGTTGGCGGTGATGATATCGAGATGCCCGTCGTTGTTCACATCAGCAATCGCCACGCCTGAGCTATAGCCGCTGCGGGTGAAGGTATTGGGGGCGGCGAACGAACCGTCGGCATTTCCAAGCAACACGCTCACATTGCCGTTGCTGAAACTGGCGACCACCAGATCGGGCCTGCCGTCGCCATTGACATCCCCCAGGCGCAGCAGGACGCCGCCGCTTCCCACGCCGTCGGAAATTGGACCGTTGTTTAGAAAAGTCCCATCGCCATTGCGTAGCAGCCTGTGGCAAAAGTCCCGCGCGGCCAGGCGA
>Ga0208589_1000088_pt1 | contig 42682 bp, 37 predicted proteins | sample NGESurshal092012_2_FD_184486 | JGI IMG/M metagenome (GOLD analysis project Ga0208589, IMG submission 184486) | Arctic peat soil microbial communities from Barrow, Alaska - NGEE Surface sample F53-2 shallow-092012 (SPAdes) | ecosystem: Environmental > Terrestrial > Soil > Wetlands > Peat ...
CTTTTTAGGTACTAAATTTACAAACTTTTATCGCATTATAATATATGTATCGTAATATTTTAAGCCTGATCATAATTGTTTTTATTTCATTCAATATGGGTTCCTGCGTGTCTTCCAAAGAAATAATACTACTCAATAATCTTAGTGATACAAGCAAAGCTGAATTAAGTAAGGCACGAACTAATTTTGAAGCTCCTATACAAAAAAATGATTTACTCTCTATTGCTATAGGGGGAAGTAATCCTGATGACCTCACTATTTTAAATTCTGGTAGTGGTTCTATTCCTGGCTCTGTTAGTGGGGGAACTACTTCAAAAAGTATTGGTTACCTGGTAGAAGCAGATGGGAAAATACAAATACCTTTCCTTGGGCGTATACAGGCAGAAGGACTGACCAGGTTACAATTGCAAGATACGCTTACGCAAATGCTGAAAGATTATACAAAAAACCCTGTTGTGAATGTAAAATTTTTAAATTATGAATATTATGTATTAGGGGAAGTAAATCATCCTGGGCAATTTGATATGGAAGATGAGCGTACCACTATCCTGGAAGCCATAGCTATGGCAAATGATTTAACTATTTTCGGTAAACGTAATAATGTATTGGTAATACGGGAAGTAAATGGTAAGAGGGAATTTGGAAGAGTCAACTTATTATCAAAGGATATTTTTAAATCACCTTATTATTATTTAAAAACTAATGATGTGGTGTATGTGGAGCCTGTAAAGTCTAAATTTTTTACAAGAGGAGGCGCGCCTCAATATATAAGTATTGCTGCAGGGGCTATCGGCCTTATACTTGCAATTTTAACTCTTTCCAAACTATAATTTCCAACTGAATAATGCAGAATATTACTAAAGAATTTAATATACAGGAAGATTCCTTAGACCAGAACCAACAGTTGCAACGGTTACTATACAGAATTCTACCATATTGGCCTTTGATCTTTTTATTTATTTTCCTGGGTTTCATGGCAAGCCGGATCTATTTAAGGTATGCCACCAAGATCTATGCGATAAAAGCCAGGGTAATAGTAAATGATGATTCGCAACAGAAGACTGCCAACTTAGTTGATATTGTGCAATTAGACACAAGGAATATGTCTACTGAAACGGAAAAGGAAATGGAAATATTGGGGTCAAGAGACCTCTTAGGTAAACTTGCCCAAAACCTTCAACTAAATGTACAATATGGTTATAAAGGATATATAAAATCCTTTCAGAATTTTAAAAATTTGCCTTTTAGCCTGGAATTAGATCAACCTGATTCTGTATCCAGCTCGATATCTGGTGATGTAAAAATTGTTGAAAACAAAATAAAGTTTGATGATGTATTGTATCCCTGCGATACTTTTATTCAAAGTAATTTAGGCAGGATCAAATGGCATATTAATCTTGAAAATGTTGAGAAATATAGTAAAATCGATTGGTTTGTAAATGTGAAAACTATTGCTTCAACAGTTAATCAGTTACAATCGAATCTTAACATCGAGCCCATTTCCAAACAGTCTTCCATCCTGGCACTCACTTATAATGATGCATTACCTGATCGTGGTATCAATATCCTGGACAACTTACTTTCTCTATATGGGTCTTCTGCTATAGATTATAAAAGCCGGATGTCTGAAAACACATTGCGTTTTTTGGATGAAGAGTTAAAGCTGATTTCGGGTGATGTGAGCAATATTGAAAAGGATATGCAGAATTTTAAGACGAGTAATGATATTGTGGATCTAAGCGCCCAGGGAACTGTTCTACTCGGTCAGTTGCAGGAAACAGATACTAAGATTAATGAATTGGATGTGCAAAAAGATGTACTTGATAATATTGAAAAATATGTAGAGCGTCGAAATAATTCGGATAACCAGGTTCCCGCAACTTTAGGGATAGATGACCCGGTACTTGTAAATCTCCTGAATCAACTTTACCAGTCAGAATTTGAGTTAGATGGAATTAAACAAATATCAGGAAGCAAGAATCCTAAAATTGATGTACTTCAGCAAGCTATAGATAAACTGAAACCCAGTATCCTGACAAGTATCAATAATTTAAAATCAGGAATAGAGGTGAGTAAACGCCAGCTTCAATCTAATAATGACAAATTAAGCGGTATTCTGAATAAAATGCCGGTCAAAGAAAGGCAATTATTGGATATCAGCCGCCAGCAGGGGATTAAAAACGGAATATATACTTTCCTGTTGCAAAGGAGAGAAGAAGCCGCAATAAGTGCTGCTGGAATTGTAGCTAATTACCGCATTTTGGATAGACCCGAAACAGCAGGAATAGTAGAACCGGAGCCCGCAAAAATTTATATCTGGTATATTCTGGTAGCCCTTGTATTAGTATCATTATACATTTATATTAAAGAATTTTCAAGTACCAGGATCAAATTCAGGTCACAAATTGAAGGTCATACTAAGGTACCAATTATTGCTGAAATTGCATTTCAACCTAATAAAGCAAATTCCCCGATTGTAGTTGAAGAAGGAAAACGTACCCTCATTGCAGAGGAATTCAGGGAGCTAAGGACCAACCTGAATTATATTACTTTCAATTCAAAGGAAAAAAGTAAGGTAATTTTAATTACTTCCTCTATTCCTAATGAAGGGAAAAGTTTTGCAGCAATTAATACTTCAATAAGTTTATGCCTTACAGGAAGCAAAGTAGTTTTATTGGAATTTGATCTGCGCAAACCTAAGATCAGTAAAGAATTAGGAATTAACCGCAACAAAGGATTAAGTTCATATCTTGTGGGCTCTACCGGAGAAAATGAAATCATACAGCCCTATCCCGGAGTTCCGAATCTGAGTATTATCCCATCCGGGCCGATTCCTCCCAATCCATCGGAATTGATAAGCAGCCCGGGATTAATAAATTTATTCAAATATTTAAAACAACATTTTGATTATATTATTATTGATTCGCCACCTGTGGGATCAGTAACTGATGCCAAGATACTGGCAGGTGTTTCCGATGCTACCTTGTATATTGTAAGGCAAAATTATACCCACAGTTCCTTTCTCGAATTAATAGAAGATATCAATAAGAAAAAGATTTTACCCAACCTGAATATTGTGTTTAATGGAATAAAAATAAACCCCATTCCGGGATACAGATATGGACAAACTTATGGTTACAATTACAGGTATGGATATGGCTATGGATATGGATATGGATATGACGAAAACGATAAGAAAGCTCCCTGGTGGAAATTCTGGAAATAAATATTTATAGACTTATAATCCCGGATCCTTTAAAATTTAATTATGACTTATACCAAACCGATGGTGATTGCAGAAATTGGTTGCAACCACATGGGTCAATTTGAAATTGCCAAAGAACTTATTCTACTCGCTAAAAATTGTGGCGCAGATGTAGCTAAGTTTCAAAAAAGAAATAATAAAGAATTACTTACACCTGAGCAATATAATGCCCCTCATCCTAATGCATGGAATTCTTATGGATCCACGTATGGGGCGCACAGGGAATTTCTTGAATTTGATGCCAGTCAGCACGCTGAGCTAAAAAAATACGCTGAAAGTATTGGCATTGAATATTCTACTTCTGTGTGGGATTGTACCTCAGCAAATGAAATTATTTCTTTAAATCCAGTGCTGATAAAAGTTCCTTCTGCCTGCAATAATCATTTTGAAATGCTGGAATTATTAAGAGATGATTATAAGGGAGAAGTACACGTTTCTACCGGCATGACTACTAAAGATGAAATTGAGAAAATTGTCAATTTCTTTGAAGAGACTGATCAGGCGAAAGATAGATTAGTAGTCTATAGCTGCACCTCGGGTTATCCTGTTCCGTTTCCTGATGTTTGCCTTTTGGAAATTAATAATTTAAAAGATCATTATGGATCGAGGGTAAAAAGCATCGGTTTTTCGGGGCACCACCTCGGAATTGCCATTGATATTGCAGCCTATACTTTAGGAGCTGTGTGGATTGAAAGGCATTTTACCAAAGACAGGTCGTGGAAAGGAACTGATCATGCTGCTTCTTTAGAGGTTCCCGGTTTACAAAAATTAGTGAGAGACCTGCAACATACTTTTGAGGCATTGTCCTATAAAAAGAGTGAGATATTGGATATTGAGAAAGTGCAACGTGATAAATTGAAGTTTCGTAAAAAGTAGTCTCCTCTTACCGTCATTACGAGGTGCATATACAAACTTCAAATTATAAAAAACTTCGCTCCGAAGCAATCTCATCAATTGGAAGAGAGATTATCTTTTTATAATTGATGCTTGCATTTTCAACTTAGGAGATTGCCACGTCGCTAAAAACTTCTTTCTTAAAGATAAAAATTAATGGGGCTCCTCGCAATGACGTACAGGAGAATGAATCTCATCAATTGGGAAAGAGGTTTTCTTTTTATAATTGATGCCTGCATTTTCAACTTAGGAGATTGCCACGTCGCTAAAAACTTCTTTCTTAAAGATAAAAATTAATAGGGCTCCTCGCAATGACGTACGGGAGAATGAATCTCATCGTCATTGCGAGGCACATATACAAACTTCAAATTATAATTAACTTCGTGCGCCGTGGCAATCTCATCAATTGGGAAAGAGGTTTTCTATTTATAACAATGCCTGCATTTTCAACTCAGGAGATTGCCACGTTGCTATCAACATCTTTCTAAAAGATAAAAATTAATAAGGCTCCTCGCAATGACGTACCGGACCGGCTGCTCCCAAAGATGTACAGGACTGGCTCCCCGCAATGATTTACTGGATGCGGATAATTGTAATGATTGCCCACTACTTTAAAAAATAATTATTCTGAAAATTTTAGCCATCATACCTGCAAGAGGCGGCAGCAAAGGGTTAAAGAATAAAAATATTCTTCCACTACTGGGGCATCCCTTAATTGCTTACAGCATCAAAGCAGGCAGGGATTCCAAAAGAATAAACAGGGTAATTGTTTCTACTGATTCTGAAGAGATTGCCGATGTGGCCAAAATCTATGGCGCCCAGGTTCCTTTCATGAGGCCAGCTGAATTTGCACAAGATATGAGCACTGACATGGAAGTATTTATTCATGCCCTTGACTGGCTCAAAAAAAATGAAGATTATGTTCCGGATATAATTATACATCTACGGCCAACGTCTCCCGTTCGTTCTTCAAAAGAAATGGATTTGTGTATTGATAAATTGATTTCATCTGAAGCTGACAGCCTGCGCATTGTAACACCGGCTCCCTGCACACCATATAAAATGTGGGTGGTAAATGGCGGTACTAAATTAATGCAACCCTTGCTCAGTCTCAAGGATATAAAAGAACCATATAATGAACCGAGGCAAAGATTGCCGAAAGTTTATTGGCAGGTAGGTATCCTGGATGTAATAAAAACGGGCACTATTTTAGATAAAAAATCTTTGAGCGGAGATTTGATATTATCTCACATTGTCCCTAATGAACTTTCCGTGGATATAGACGATATACACAGTTTTACCAGAGCTGCTGAAGTTATTTCAAAAAATGATTGCGTAAAATTTGATTCAGAATAAAAATATTCCGCTCCTGGTGGTTGGGGCCGGTTCTATTGGAGAAAGGCATATCGAAATTTTACAAAAAATGGGTTATAAAAATATCCATGTTTTTAGACAACGTAATCTTCCTTTGAGAAATATTGCCGCGGATACTGTTCACATTTTTACAGATTGGAACGAAATAAAAACTATCAGACCTTTAGCTGCTTTTATTTGTACACCTACGTCACAACACCTTGCACAGACTATTGATTGTGCAGGTATGGGCATTCATTTGCTGGTAGAAAAGCCCCTGGCTGAAAATATTTCGGGATTAAAGGAGCTAAAAAAGGTCGTTGTTGAAAAAAAGGTTTATTTACAGGTGGCCTATATGTTGCGCTTTCATCCTTTGATGCAAAAAATGAAAGAATTTGTTGCCAATAGTGACTATGGAAATTTATTGAATTTTCAAACTTACTGGGGAGAATATCTACCCGACTGGCATCCGTGGGAAGACTATCGCAATTCTTACGCTGCCAGAAAAGAAATGGGCGGTGGCGCGGCGCTTACATTGAGCCACGATATTGACCTGGTAATGTGGCTGACTAATAATAAAATCAAACAATACTCCACTATAAAAAATTATCGCTCGTCATTAGAAGTAAATGTGGAATCCGGGGTGGATATAAATTTTCAATTTGAGAATGGAGTTACCGGTCATAGCCATTTGAATTTTTTTGAAAAATCACCCAAAAGAAATTATCGCTTTGTTTTTGAAAATGCATCTGTAGAAATAGATTATTTTAAGAATGAAATGAATATTTTTATAAATGGAGATATACAAACTATAGAGGTTGAAGCTTTTGAAAGAAATCAAATGTTTGAGGATCAGTGCAAATATTTTATGAATAAAACTTTAGATTTCAATATTGGTGAAAGTTTACTTATAATAGAACAGTCCAAAGAAATAATAAGAATTTGCAGATGAGCACGAGTCAACAGGAAAAACCCAAATGTATTATTTGTGGAAATAGTTCATTTACTATACCATTTAACTCAAGGGGATTCAAGGTAGTCGAATGCAAAAATTGCAAATTTGGTATCGTGGATCCGATACCTGATGATGAACAACTATCGTTACTTTACAATTCATCTGAATACTTTGCCACTCATATGCAATATGATTATGATAAAATCACTGATGAGAAAATAAAAAATTTAATTGAACAGAGTGGAAAGTCCCATGAAAAACACCTTAAAAAATATCTTTCTCCTGAGTGTAAAATACTCGAGATTGGACCAGGTGGAGGATTTGCTTTAAGGTATTTTAAAGATAAAGGCTATAATGTAAAAGGAGTAGAAACATCAGAGTCATCAGTAAAATTTGCGCGTGAGAAATTAGGTTTAAATATTGAGCAAAATAATTTTGAGAATTTTGTAGATGATCAATATTATGATATCATCATGTTAAATCATGTACTTGAACATTTTAAAGATCCTAATGATGCATTGAGACTTCTTGTAAGTAAATTGAAGAAGGGCGGCATTTTATATGTCAGGGTTCCTAATCACGACAGCTATGACAGAAGAAAATATAAAGAAAAGTGGCCTGCTTATCTTCCTTTTCACATAAGTTATTTTTCCAGGAAAAGTTTAGAAAATCTTTTTAATCATTTCAATCTGGATGTTTTAGAAATTAGTGAATTTATTTCCGAAAAATTTCTGGCAACAGTTCCAGGATTTATAAAAGTTCTAGTAAAAAGAATAGTACATTATTCCGGATTGACTTCTTTTTTTAATGGAAGAACAATTACAATAATAGGCAGACTAAAATGAATACAATAAATATAAATAACAAAGTAATTTTTGTAACCGGTGCATTTGGTCTGATCGGGAAAGAGATTAGTAAATCTTTTCTTGGCCAGGGTGCAAAAGTAGTATTGGCGGATATTAATTTAGGTGTAATCAAATCATTAAGTGAAGAGTTTTCAAAATTATATGCCGAAGAAAATTTTTTGTTTTTGCAATTAGATATTACCAGTGAAAAAAGTTGTGAAAGCTCTGTTGCAGAATGTGTAAATAAATTTGGCACCTTGGATGTGCTTATTAACAATGCAGCCATAGACGCAAAATTTGATAAGGAAGGCACTTCCAAAGTAAACCAAAGCCGTTTTGAAAATTATCCTATTGATTTGCTTCGCAAATCGGTGGATGTAAACCTTACCGGAACGGTGATAATGACCCAGGTTGCCTGCAGACAGATGTTGAAGCAGGGCCATGGTAATATTATCAATGTGGCATCCACTTATTCGGTAGTAGCGCCCAATCAAAATTTGTACGATTTTGGAGAAGGAATCAAAAATTTCAAACCGATAGATTACATCGCTTCCAAATCTTTCATACCCAATTTTACAAGATATGTAGCAACATTTTATTCCAAAGAAAATATTCGGTGCAATGCGATCGTACCGCATGGTATTTTGAATAATCACGAAGAAAGTTTTTTAGTAAATTTTTCTAAAATGAGCCCTCTTGGCCGCATGTGTAACCGCGAAGAATTGGATGGCCCTTTTACATTTCTTGCTTCGGATGCGTCCAGTTATATGACTGGTTCTGTTTTAATGGTGGATGGGGGATGGACAGCATGGTAAAGAAGAAGTAAAATATAAGATGAGAGATATTAGATGTTAGACAACTGAAAGTAAAATGAGTTCAAAAATAAAATTATTTCTCACCGATGTGGATGGAGTTCTTACCGATGGTGGAATGTATTATAGTGAGAACGGCGATGAATTGAAAAAGTTTAATACCAGGGATGGAATGGGATTTGAATTATTAAGGAAAGCAGGAATTAAAACAGGGATCATCACTTCTGAAAACACGAAAATAGTTGAGAGGCGGGCTGCCAAATTAAAGGTAGATTATTTATACCAGGGCAAAAGAGAAGGGGGTAAACTGGCTGCTGCAAAAGAAATATGTGCAAAAGAAAATATTAATCTTGAAGATGTGGCCTATATAGGTGATGATATTAATTGTATGGATCTGCTGGAAGCGACAGCTATTGCCGCCTGCCCCGCAGATGCTATAGCAGCAGTAAAAAATATTAAGAATATAAAAGTTTTGAAAATGAAAGGTGGTGAAGGTGTAGTGAGAGAATTTGTAGAAATGATATTATCTGAAAACGAATTGAATAATACCCATTAGGTTTGCAGGAAGGGATGAAACAAGAAGTGATGGTGAGTGTGATTATGATTACTTATAATCACGAAAAATATATTGAGGAGGCGATCCATGGGGTGTTAATGCAGGAATGCGATTTTGGCTATGAATTGATTATTGCCAATGATCATTCTACTGATGAAACGGGTAAGGTAATACAACGAATATTACTGAACCATCCCCAAGCTGCCGTAATTAATTTTCTCAACAGAGAAGCCAACCTGGGAATGGTGCAAAATTTTGTTGATGCTTTTAAAAGGAGTAAAGGTAAATATATCGCTCTTTGTGAGGGCGATGATTACTGGACTGATACTTTAAAGCTGCAAAAGCAGGTGAATTTCCTTGAGAAAAATCATGAGTATTCCATGGTTTGTCATGATGCCCTTGTAATTGATGAAGTAAAAGAAATCTCTTATCCCTATTTTACCGGGGCACATCAAAAACAAATCTGTAGCACCAAAGACATATTTGGAATTCGTTTTTGTGCCACAGCTTCAATGCTATTCAGAAAAGAGTCCCTTAAATATGTTGATTTTCCTGATTTTAAGATTTTAACAGGCGATTTATTTTTGCAACTTTTGATATCATTGCATGGGCCGATCTTCCGGATGTATGAAGTAATGAGCGTTTACCGGATAACTGCTAAAGGCGCTACTGAAGCTAATAAAAGAGATTTGAAGACCTTGATTTTGAACAGAATTGAGTTATTTACATATTTTAACAAGATTTCTCACAAGAAATACAATAAATTTATCCGGATTGAAACATTAGTGATGAAAAGTGAGATTGATTATCGGGATAGCAAATCTCTAATCAGGACTATGACGCTAAAATTATACCTAAAGGCATTATTTGCTTACCGAAAAAAGGTTTTTCATTTTTAATGCGAGGGCCAACGGATTCCTGTAACCAGAACCGTTCAGGTTGCTTAAAGACAAGTATTCGGGCCATATCAACCTTAAGCTTCATCCAATACAATCAGTGATATTTACAACTAATAACAAATTCCATATTTGTCCTTAAGGAAAAATGCTGTCTCAGGAATGATGTGGACCTTTGCCCAGCAATTCGGTACACAGGTCACAGGTTTTCTTGTTTCCATTGTTTTAGCCAGGATTTTGCTACCGAAAGAATTCGGGCTTATTGGCATGATCAGTGTTTTTGTGGGTATAGGGAATTCGTTAATAAATAGTGGCTTAACAAATTCCCTGATAAGGACTTCCAACCCGGATCAGTCTGATTTTTCCACCGTTTTTTTTTTCAACCTGATCGGGAGTGTTTTTGTCTATTGGATCTTGTTTTTCACGGCGCCATTGATTGCCGGTTTCTTTTCACAACCCATCTTGACTGAGATAATCCGGGTTTATTGCCTGTCATTTATCATCAGCGCTTTTTCCCAGGTGCAAATGACAAAGCTTACCAAAGAAATGAATTTTAAACTGCAAATGACTATTGCTATTCCATCATTAATTGGCGCCGGTTTATTGGGAATTTTTTTGGCATACAAAGGTTATGGAGTATGGAGTTTAGTATGGATGAGTTTGTTTCAATCCTTTTTGAGTACTCTGCAACTGTGGATACGAACGGGGTGGGCACCTTCTTTGATTTTTGACAAAGTAAAATTCAAATATCATTTTAAGTTTGGCTATAAATTAACCCTGTCAGGATTATTAGATACTGTTTTTACCAATATTTATCAAATCATTATTGGCAGATTTTTCATTGCGGCTGATGTGGGCTTTTATACCCGCGCCAATACACTAACACAATTACCGGTAAATAATATTTCAGGTGCCTTAAATAAAATATCATACCCTCTTTTTGCTTCTATTCATGATGATGAAGTACGGCTCAAAAAGGCTTACAAGCAAATCATGCAAATGGTCATTTTTATGATAGCGCCGGTTTTAGTGATCATGGGCGTATTGGCAGAACCTTTAATCCGATTTTTATTTACTGCTAAATGGATGCCGGCGGTTCCATACTTTCAGATTTTGTGTGTAACAGGAATTTTATATCCTTTACATGCTTACAATTTGAATATACTTAATGTTAAAGGGAGGAGTGATCTATTTTTAAAATTAGAGATCATTAAAAAAGTATTAGTTGTTATCATGATCTTCATTACCTTAAGGTTTGGGATAATAGGATTGATTTGGGGGCAGTTGGTTAGCTCCATTCTGGCATTTTTAATAAATACTCATTATTCAGGAAGATTTATAAAATACAATGCATGGCAACAGGCTAAAGATATTTTGCCCTTAATTATTTGGGCATTTATAGCAGGCATTATTGTCTGGAGTTTGGATATTGAGTTAAAGAATTTCAGGGATATTTTGAGGCTATTGATTGGTGGAAGCGTGGGAGTAGTGGCCTATCTCGGAATAGCTGCTTTATTAAAAGTAGAAAGCCTTCATGAATTTAAAAAAATTATTTTAAGAAGATGATATTAACAATAATGCCATTAAGCAATTGCTGAAGAGGAATTATTATATGATTCATCAAGGATTAGAGCCGGGGTTGTTGTATTATGGGATTGGCAGCCTTCAAAAACAGGTTACCTGATATTTAGGACAGCACAATACAAAGTAAAAGCCGTTAATCTCTATCAAACCAAAAAGATTTTTTGGGAAGTCTAAAAATTTATAAGAACCTGAATAAACCTTCCTGGTTTTAGCAGAACCTATTTAGAAAAATGAAAAATAAACCTTACATAATTAATTTGACAAAAATTGAGGACCCGCGCGGGAACCTCACTTATTTAAAACATCCCGATCAATTATCTTTTGAAATACAAAGAGTATTCTGACAAGAAAATGCCCGTTGGTATAATGTAGCATTAAAAGATATTGATGATTTTATTTTGCCTTATGTTGCTGAAAATTCAACTTATGTTTATCATGTGTATTTGGTTCGTTCAAAGCATTGTGACGCATTTCAAAAATACCTTGCAGATAATGGCTTTGGCATTTTAATCCATTATCCTAATACCAATACACTTACAAAAATCTCATCAGCATTTCGACTTCAAAAAAGGTGATTTTCCAATCTCTGAAGAAATGTCGGATACTTGCTTAAGTTTACCTATATGTCCGGAAATGAATAGGTAACAAATAACAGCTATAACCTGAATAATAAAAAAAATTTATAAACCTTGTTAAAGCGAATTTTATTATCCGTCTATTTCTATTTATTTTCAAAGAAACGAAGTGCTCTTTCATTTTTAAGATTTAAAGTTCTTCATTTTTTAATTCCGAATTTATGGAAAGTTTTTTCTAAAAAAATAATTTACACAGTACTTCCTTTGTGTAAACAAAAAACTATTATAACCGGTAAAGGAATCGTAAATATTGGCGAGAATTGTGAATTTGGTTTTAAAATGGGAGGCTTTTATAGAAATGGCTGTATTGAAATTCAACCCCGATATAAAAGTGCTTTTATTAAAATTGGGAATAAGGTTATAACTAACAATAACATTTTTATTTGCGCAGCCAAATACATAGAAATAGGAGATAATACTTTAATAGGGCAAAATGTGACTTTAATGGATTTTGAGGCACATGGTATTCATCCGGATAAACGTTATCAGGTTGGTGAAATCGGAAAGATAATAATTGCTAAGAATGTATGGATTGGCAATAGTGTTACTATACTAAAAAATTCTGAAATAGGAGAGAATACAATTATTGCTACCGGAGCTGTAGTGGCAGGAAAGTTTCCTTCAAATGTAATTATTGGTGGTGTACCTGCTAAGATAATAAAGGCTATTGACTGTTAAAAACGATAATTCCTATAATCAAATTTTAAAATCCACTTCTGTTTATGGTGGTGTACAGGTATTTAATATTTTCACTTCCATCCTGAGCAGTAAGGCTGTCGCTATTCTTTTAGGGCCAGCAGGTATGGGAATGGCAAATTTACTAACTTCTACAACCACTTTAATTTCAGGAATTACGAATTTTGGGTTGGGTACTTCTGCTGTGAAGAATGTTGCGGCTGCTTCAGGCACCGGTGATATTGAAAAGTTAAGTAAAACGGTGGCAGTTTTCCGGCGATTAGTTTGGCTTACCGGAGGCCTGGGTTTTGTAATTACTTTGGTTTTTGCTCCCTGGCTAAGTGAAATGGCTTTCGGCAATAAAGACTATTCGATAGATTTTATGCTTATTTCTGTCATTTTGCTTTTTGCACAAATCAATTCGGGGCAAAATGTAATACTACAAGGGATGCGGAAGGTAAAACTTCTTGCTAAAGCAAACATATTAGGATCCATAGGTGGATTATTAATCTCTATTCCTTTATATTATTTCTGGGCGCAAAAAGGAATTGTGCCGGCTATAATATTGAGTTCCATAAGCACCTTATTATTATCCTGGTACTTTGCCAATAAAATAAATATTCCAAAGGCTGCAGTTGATAAAACGATTATCAAGACTGAAGGAAAGGAGATGCTTAAAATGGGCTTCCTTATTAGTCTTGCGGGTTTAATGACAATAGGATCTTCTTATATTGTAAGAATATTTATAAGCCACAGAGGAGGTCTTGTTGATGTGGGTTTATTTGGGGCAGGGTTTGCTATTATTGGCAAATATACGGGCCTGATTTTTACAGCGATGGGGAAAGATTATTATCCACGTCTTTCCATAGCGGCACATGATAATATAAAATGCAAGCAAGAAGTGAATCAACAGGCTGAGATAGCTTTATTAATTATAGCCCCAATGTTAATTGCTTTCTTAGTTTATATTCATTGGGCAGTAGTACTCTTGTATTCAAAAAGATTTTCGGGAGTAGTAGATATGATCCATTGGGCGACTCTTGGTATTTTCTTTCAGGCTCTAAGCTGGTCGTTAGGTTATGTGCTTTTGGCGAAGAGCGCTTCTAAAATGTTTTTTTGGAATGAATTGATCGCAATTTCTTATTTGCTTGTATTAAATATTATAGGCTATTATTATTTTGGGTTAACAGGGCTAGGTATTTCCTTTCTGTTGGGGTATCTATTTCATTTTATTCAGATGTATGTGGTTTGTGAAAAATTATATGGGTTTTCAATAGATAAAACCACCATGAAGGTTTTTGTAATCCAATTCTCTATTGCTGTTTTTTGTTTTATTTCAGATTATTTTTTTACTAAAATTTGGGTCTATTCAGTTGGAACAGTTTTAATTTCTGTTTCAGGATATTATTCATGGTGCGAATTGAATAAAAGAATTCCTATAAAGCAAATGATTTCAAAAAGATTTAAAAAATAATCCCGCATATTGAAACATTGCTTTTTTTTATTTAATTATGAAAAAGATAAAAGAATTTCCATTGGTTTCTGAAATTGCTATTTGCCATAAACACGCTGATTATGTAATTGAAACATTGGATAGCATCAGAAACCAAACCTACTCCAACATTGAAATAATTATTATTAATAATGTAAAAGATAAATGCGAGTCTATTATTCAAAACTGGATTAAAAAATATGAAATAAAATGCGTTTTCATACAAAATGAAGAGCAGAAAACATTAACTCAAAACTGTAATATTGGCCTTGCTAATAGTACAGGAAAATATTTTCAGGTAATTTCCTGTGATGATGTTTTATTACCTCAAAAGATTGAAAAACAGGTTGGATTATTTGAAACTTTAGATGAAAAGTATGCTTGTGTTTATAGTGACGAAGAAAGAATAAATAGAAATGGAGAAATATTAGTTGCCGAAACTTTATTTCAGGAACGATTGCGCAAATATTGTTTAGTGGAAATGCCCAGAGGAAATTTAATCTTTTATTTTTCCGAAGTTGCATTTATATCAGCAGCGTCCAATGTATATAAAACAAAAATCATAAAGGATTTAAATGGTTTTGATGAGGATTTTCTTATAGAGGATTGGCCTCTTTATTTAAAATTATCAAAAAACCATTATTGCTTTGATTATGTTGATGAAGTTCTGGTTCAATATCGGGTTTTATCAAATTCTTTATCCCATGCAAGAACATGGAAATATCATTTTGAACATTTGCGGATTTATTCAAAATATACTGACATTTTAATTAAAAATTATAGAACATCCCTAAAAATAAGGTTTTATTTATTGGATGTTGCAAAGAATTCTTTTAGAGACTTTATCGAATATTATTTTAAATTATTCCGGTTTGTACCTAAGGATATGAGATCAAATTTAAAATTCTTAAAAGCAACAATTTTAAAAAAATGAGGAAGATACTTATTATTTCCCATCAATCTAACAAAAGCGGTGCACCAAGATTCTTATTAAATGTTTTTTCTGAAATAAATAGAGATCCAGATTTTGAATTGCAATTTGTATTAAATCAATACCAGGAATCTGCAAATGAGTTTATAAATAAGTTCAATACTAAATATTTTATTTTAGACAGGTTTAAAATAACCAGATATTTTAAGTACAGATTTAAAGTATATAATTACCTGAAAACTTTATGGTTTCAAAAAATTGTAAAGAAATTTAATCCGGATTTAATTTACATTAACACAGTAGGTCTTAATCCATTTTCTAAATATGTATTTGAGAATAACTTTAAGTATATTCTGCATGTTCATGAAACTGGTAGTTCCCTAATAAAAAACCGCAATGCGGAATACATGCAAAATTTAATAAAAAAAGCGTATTTAATTATTGGTTGTGCAAAAAATGTCTCTCAATTTATTATTTCGAATTACAAAGTGCACAAAGTAAAAACTATATATGAAGCAATTGATATAAATAGATTCAATCATATTCTGCCTGTATCATTTAGTGAATCAAATGGTATTTCTAAGTCAAAACAAATAATTGGTGTAACTGGTGCTCCTCAATATAGAAAAGGTACCGATATCTTCATCAAAGCTGCGATTAGTTTTAATCAACGTAACAGGCAAAATAATTTTTTTTTTATTTGGTTAGGAGGTACGACAAAATCAAATAATAATAAATTTTACAATTATTGTCTATCTCTTATCAAAGAATCTGGCTTTAAGAATATACTATTAAAGAATCAATTAGATAATGTGGAAAATTTTTATAGAGCATTAGACTTGTTTGTAATACCATCAAGAGAAGACCCATTTCCCTTATCAATGTTAGAGGCAATGTATTTTAAAGTGCCCGTGATTGGATCTAGAGTTTCTGGTATTCCTGAGGCTTTGGCAGATAATTGCGGGGAATTGTTTGAATCTGAAGATGTAGAAAACTTATCAATACTTTTTGAAAAATTTACAAAGAACAAGGCAGCATTTACAAAAAATTCAGAAAATGCCTATAATAAGTTTATAAATAACTTTACTGTAGAAGCCATTTATCCGGAATTAATGAAAATATTAATTACATGACAATTGGCTTTGTAGTTTCCTTCTTCGATTTCCGTAATGATGTAAGAAAAGTAATTGAGATTATTTCACTGAAACATAAGGTAGTAGTATTTTACAAACCTGCTGATGAAGAAAAGGTATTGAGGCACAAAATAGATAATGTGGAATACCGGCCGATATTAGATCTTAACCGTAGTTTGTCAAATAGAATTAAAGAACAATTATTCCTTTATTTTAAAAAATTACCCAAAAGCAGGCACAATTATTTTTTAATGGAGTTGTTTAAAATTTCAAACCTTAAAAATAAAAACGCAATCCGAAAGGGGAAATTCATCTTAAAGTTGCAAAGAATTTTGCCCCGCCTGATGAGCTACGATCAGTTGTTGAGAATGTTGAATCCCGCATTCAAAACAGAGATCAATGATATCGGCCAATTTATAGTTTTTTCAGAGGTGGCAGATGATTATTTCATGGCTCGTTTGATAAAAGAAAAGAAAAGAATTAAGTTTTACGTGTATAGCTGGGATCATCCTTTCAAGCATACTCGCTTTCCATCTTATCCTGAATATCTGTGCTGGTCAGATGGATTAAAAGAAGACCTTTCTGAGATGCAACATATACCGGCATCTAAGATAAACGTAATTGGGGCAAGTCAGTTTGGATATGTACATGAGTTTAATAAATTATTATCGGCAGGTTTGGTGGAAAGAACGTTTCCTTTTGGATACATTTATTTTGGTTGCGCTTTGGGTATCAATGAATTGGTTCCTGAAGAATTGGCAATCATAAAAAAGCTTGCAGAAGTAACAATGAAAATAAGGCCTGAGTTTAAATTTGTAGTAAGACCGTATCCGGTATTGAATCAATGGGATTTATATAACGAAATTAAAAACCTTCCAAATGTGGTAATGGATGATGCATACAGAGGAAAAGATCTTTCTGTTAAAGAGGCACAGGTTTTAGAGAAGTATGAAAAAATCGAGAATGCGGTTGCTTTTTTACACATGGGTACTACCATGGGATTAGAAGCTTGTTTCACCAGTAAACCAAGTTTTATTGTTGATTTCGAATCTAAAAATAAAAAGGTACTAAGCCTGTATTCTTTTACGCATCAAACTCAGAATGAGAAATACCTTATCAATACTTCCGAAAAAAATACGTTGAAATCCCTTGATGATTTCAAACTTTTTTTGCAATCAACGGATGATCTTTCGTATTGCCAATTGAACAACACAGTAAAAGAACTTTTTCCTGTCATTTCATTTTCGCAATTCAGTGAAGCACTATTAAATTAAATGATCTTTTGTCTCGTTGGGTTTTTGTGTTTATGAAATATCGCATTAAAATAAACTCAACCGGAAACCCAGGTGCGACAAGGTTGCCAAACATGATTTTAAAATATCCGATAATTAAGTTCCCTGATTTTGAGTAAAATAAAATCTTTTATTTACAGTTTTTACCAATACCTGGTAAATGAATGGATAATGTATTTTCCTTTGCATTTTATAAGATTGTTCTTTATAAAAATGCAATTAAAATCTATTGGCAAACAGACTAATTTTTTAATGGGATTGGAAATCAGAAAAGGAAAAAACATATCGATAGGTAATAATTGTGTCATCAATAAAAAGGTATTATTGGATGGAAGAGGGGGAAATTTGATTATTGGCAATAATGTGGATATAGCACAGGAAACAAATATCTGGACTTTGGAACATGATGTACATGATGATAATCATAAAGATATAGGTGCGGATGTAATTATAGAAGATTTTGTATGGATTGCCTCCAGAGTAACTATACTACCGGGCGTTAGGATTGGAAGGGGCGCGGTGGTTGCTTCATGTGCTCTTGTTAACAAAGATGTGCTACCTATGGCTATTGTGGGCGGAGTTCCGGCAAAAATAATTGGGGTACGGAAAAGTGGATTGAAATATAATTTGAATTATAGACCTTTGTTTAAGTAATGTTTAGACTTCAGCGTTTTAAAACCTGTGAGGTATTTCAAATAAATTTTTTATGTCAAATTTATGAACCGGTCGTTTCGTAATACTTTATATGATTTCTTCTATTATTCCGGCATCACCCGGAATTTGCTTAATTCACATCAAAGGCAACGGCAAGTTATTTTAACCTATCATAATGTGGTGCCTGCAGAAGAAATGGGCCCTTATTATACCAATTATGTGGATGTTTCCAAAGAGACCTTTGAATTTCAAATAAAAAATCTCGTAAAAAATTTTAAAGTTCAACCGGCTTCCAAAATAGTTGATCCTCATTGCAGAGGGATTTTTTTAAGTTTCGACGATGGAATGTCAAATAACCTGGATATTATAATGCCTATATTATCCTTTTATGGAATTACAGCAATGTTTGCTGTGTGTACAGGTCTTTTAAATGGCGATATTAAATTTATCTGGCGCGACAGGATTTTTTTATTGCTGCAAAGTTTGTTGAATAAAAAACTCATTTTTCCCGATCTGACTGCAATTTCCAACAGGGAAATCATCCCGGCAAATATCAATAGTACGGCATTTGCAATAACCACTTTCATTCAGAACCACCAAAAGATGGATACCCTTTATAAATATTTGGAAGATATTGAAAACCAAAACAATTTTAAGATCGAAAACAATATAACGAGCCGGTTACGGTATATCCCGATGAATATGGAGGAAGTTAAATTACTTTCTTCATCGGGCCATTTTATTGTTTCTCATACTCATACTCATAGAAAATTATCAATGTTGTCTGAGGATCAAATTTTATTTGAACTTAAAACTTCCAGGGATTATCTCTCGAAAAATATTGGTTATTGCAATACAATCGTTTATCCTTATGGTACTAATGCCGATGTGAGTAATACTGTAAAAGAATTAGTAAAAGCGACAGGATATGAACATGCATTTATGAACTCTAAAAATCATTTAAAGGATGGACTGTATATTCCAAGAATAAACATGGGGAATATTGGTTCTGCGTCTCAGTTTTATGGAGTTTCTGCAGGGTTAAATAAATTATTCAAATGATTTGTAGATTAAAGTTGAAATGATTGATAAAATAAAAATTTCCTGCCTTCCTGTTGCCGGTATTCAAAATCCGTATCAATCTTTAATGATAAAAGGGCTGCAATCTGACCCTCGCCTAATTGTAAAAAATGGTATTGATGATCGTTTTCTTGGAATTTTAAAAACAGCAATAAAGCAGAAACCTGATTATATTCATTTCGATTGGGAGACCTCATATTATTATAGAAGGAGTTTATGGATGACATTAATTAATGTGCCGTTCTTTATCATCCAGGTGTATATCGCACGTTATATTTTTAATTGTAAATTAGTCTGGACTCCACACAACATCATTCCACACGATTCTAAGTATTTGCAAATTCACCGTTTATGCAGAAGATTTTTTGCCCGTAATATGAAATGGATAAGGCTTTTTTCTGAAATAAGCCTTGAGGGAGCAGTCACGGAATTTAAATGTAATCCCAATAAATTTAAAATAATTCCGGAAGGCTCTTATGTTGGATATTATGCAAATAAAATCAACCAAATTGAAGCCAGGAAAACTTTGAATATTAAAAACGATAAACTGGTACTTCTCTATGCCGGCCTCATTAAACCTTACAAAGGGATTACTGATCTTATTAAATGGTTTAATGACTCTTTTTCTAATGAAGCTATTTTAATCATTACCGGAAAAGTAATGAACAAGGATTATTTTGAAACTATAAAAGCATTAAAAAATGAGAATATAATTCTTGTTGGCTGTTTCATAGAAAATGATGAATTGCAATTATATTTTAATGCTGCGGATGTTGTAGTACTTCCTTTTAAAAAAATTGAAAATTCAGGTTCTGTTATTTTGGCAATGGGTTTTAAAAAACCTGTCATTGCTCCTAAAATGGGCGTTTTAACAGAAAGATTAAGAAATCAGACTGAATTATTATATGAGGAATCAATGGAAGAATCGTTTACAGTTTTAAAAGGGATGTCTTCCGCTAAATTACTTGAGATTGGAGAAAATAATTTCAGTGAATTAGCAAAATATAAATGGTGTGATTTTGCAAAGGTATTTTAAGACAGGTTCACGCGGCGCACGCAAAGATTACGCGGCGAGCGCAACGTGAAAGAAACCCGCAGCGTTCTTTGCGTGCATTTTCTTTGCGTTCGTTGCGGGAAATATCAAAGTTGGTTCACGCGGCGGGCGCAACGATTACGCGGCGAGCGCAACGTGAAAGAAACCCGCAGCGTTCTTTGCGTGTATTTTCTTTGCATTCGTTGCGGGAAATATCAAAGTTGGTTCACGCAGCGCCTGCAGCGATTACGCGGCGAGCGCAACGTGAAAGAAACCCGCAGCGTTCTTTGCGTTTATTTTCTTTGCGAGCGCTGCGAGAAAACCTCTTTTAATTTTTAATGAAAATATTATCAATATTTGGTACCCGTCCCGAAGCGATTAAAATGGCGATGTTGTGCCGTAAATTATCAAAAACTGAAGGGATCACACATAAAGTTTGCGTAACGGCACAACATCGCCAAATGCTCGACCAGGTTCTGGATTTCTTTGAAATAAAACCTGATTTTGATCTCGATATTATGAAAGCCGGTCAGGACCTTACTGATATTACCTGCGAAGTTTTAAAAGGATTAAAGGAACTTTTTAAATCCTATCGGCCGGATATGATATTGGTGCATGGAGATACTACTACCTGTATGGCTGCAAGTTTAGCAGCTTTTTATGCCGGAATAAAAGTGGGACATGTAGAAGCAGGATTAAGAACAGGTAATTTACAATCTCCTTTTCCGGAAGAAGCCAACAGGGTATTGGTAAGTAAGCTGGCCGATCTCAATTTTGCTGCAACCGAAATGAACTGGCAGAATTTATTATCTGAAGGAATCAAGCCAGAAAAAATTATTGTAACCGGAAATACCGTGATTGATTCTTTGTTGTATGCAAAGAATAAAATGAATTCTTTTAGCGAAGAAGTAACGGATTCACTGGTAAGAAACATTTTTGAAAAACATCATCCACGCGTCATTCTAGTAACAGGACACCGGAGAGAAAACTTTGGTGATGGATTCATTAATATTTGCAGGGCATTGAAAGAGATCGCAAAAAAACATCCTGAAGTAGAAATAGTGTATCCGGTTCATCTGAACCCCAAAGTACAAAATCCAGTAAACAAAGTTTTAAACGGGATTACTAATGTTCATTTGATAAAGCCATTAAGCTATCCCGATTTTGTATATGCAATGAAACAATCTTTTTTTCTACTAACAGATTCCGGCGGCATACAGGAAGAAGCTCCGGGCCTCGGTAAACCTGTGTTGGTAATGCGTGATACCACAGAGCGCCCGGAAGCGATTGATGCGGGAACTGCAAAATTAGTGGGTGCCGATTATGATAAAATTACGCAGGGAATTGAAAGCCTTTTGACTGATGAAGAGGAATATAACCGAATGGCAAGAGCGCATAATCCATATGGTGATGGGAAGGCGGTGGAGAAAATAATAGATAAATTGACAAACAAAAAAGTGATACACAAAAAATAAATATGAAAAACATTAATATTGGTATCATTGGCTATGGGTATTGGGGGCCAAACCTGGTAAGAAACTTCATGGCCCAGGCAGATGGCAAAGTATTGATGGTAGCGGATGGGCGCGAAGGCAGACTTGCTTTACTTAATAAAACTTACCCTTCAATTAAAACCTGTGCTGATGCAAATGAACTGATTTCGGATCCATTAATTAATGCTGTTGTGATTGCAACTCCCGTTTTTACTCATTTTGAACTTGCTAAAAAAGCGTTGTTGGCCGGTAAGCATGTTTTATTAGAAAAGCCAATGACCTCATCAGTTGCGGAAGCTGAAGAATTGATAAAAATTGCCGATAAAAATGGTCTTATTTTAATGGTAGATCATACTTTCCTTTATACAGGAGCAGTTCAAAAAATTAAAGAGCTTATAGATAATAATACAGTTGGCACTACCCGGTATTTTGATTCTTCGCGTATAAACCTTGGACTTTTTCAACCTGATGTAAATGTGCTTTGGGATCTTGCGCCTCATGATATTTCAATTCTTATGTATCTCATAGATAGAGAACCTTGTAGTATCAATGCAACAGGTATTTCGCATACTCAAAACCATATTGAGAATATCGCTTACATGACCGTAAATTATCAATCTGATTTTATTGCCCATTTTAGTTGTTCATGGACATCACCCGTTAAAGTAAGGCAGACTTTGATTGGTGGTGATAAAAAAATGGTAGTATTTAATGACCTGGAACCTTCAGAAAAGGTAAGGATCTATGATACAGGATTCGATCACAAAACTGAAGAAGATAAAAATACCATTATGGTGGATTATAGAACCGGGGATGTATATATACCTAAGTTATCAGCTCATGAAGCATTGAAAGAAGTTGCTTCAGATTTTATTGGGTCAATTATTGAGAAAAGAACTCCATTGTCAAATGCGCAACTTGGAATAAAAGTAGTCAGGATTCTTGAGGCGTCTCAAAATTCAATAAAAAATAATGGTAAAGAAATAAAAATCAATTAATGAAAACCATCACAATAAACAATGAATATCAGAGCCTGAACAATGTGCAGGTAGGAGAGGGAGTAAAGTTATTTAATTTTGTAAACGCCTACGGATGTAGCATTGATGATTTTAGTAAGGTAGGCGCTTTTGTCGAAATACAAAAAGGAGCTACAATTGGTAAAAATTGCAAGATATCAAGCCATAGTTTTATTTGTGAAGGAGTTCACATCGAAGACTGCGTATTTATAGGCCATGGAGTAATGTTTACGAATGATTTATTTCCGAAGGCTTCGAATGCAGATGGTAGCCCGCAAACAGAGGCTGATTGGACAGTAGTGGAAACAATTGTAAAAAAAGGGGCATCTATTGGCAGTAATGCTACTATTCTTTGCGGAATCACCATTGGTGAAAATGCTTTGGTAGGTGCGGGATCGGTAGTGACAAAAAGTGTTCCTGCTAATGTGGTGGTTGCAGGTAACCCAGCTAAAATCCTGAAAGCAATTTAATTATATAATATTAATGGATAAAAAAATACATTGCCTGGATCTGTCAGGGCAGCATCAACAAGTAAGGAAGGAAATATTTGAGGCTTTTGAAAAGGTTTATGAAAAGACCGCATTTTCGGGAGGCCCTTTTGTGGAAGAGTTTGAAAAATCATTTGCTATTTTTACCGGTACACGGTTTTGTATAGGAGTATCCAATGGCACCACATCTTTGCATTTAGCTATGCTTGCCCTTGGAATTGGGAATGGCGATGAGGTAATTGTCCCTGCAAATACTTTCATTGCTACTGCCTGGGGAGTATCCCATGCCCGTGCTACACCCGTGTTTGTTGATTGTGACGATACCTGGAACATTGATCCTCAAAAAATTGAAGCTGCGATCACTCCCAGGACAAAGGCTGTAATTGGCGTTCATTTGTACGGTCAGCCGTTTGATATTGACGCAGTAAAAGCGATTTGCGATAAACATAAGTTGTTTTTAGTGGAGGATGCGGCTCAAGCCCAGGGCGCCCGTTACAAAGGAAAGACAGTAGGTGGTTTTGGCGAAATGGCTTGTTTTAGTTTTTATCCGGGGAAGAATTTGGGAGCTTGTGGTGAAGCCGGTGGACTCACCACTAATAATGAATCGTATGATAGACACCTACGTGCATTACGGAACCATGGTTGTACTCAAAGGTATTACCATGATGAAATAGGATATAATTACCGCATGGGCGGCCTGGAAGGTGCGTCCTTATCTGTTAAGTTGAAATACCTGGAAGGATGGAATAACCGAAGAAGAGAAATAGCCGAAAGGTATAGAAAGGAAATAAACAACCCAAAGATAAAAATGCAGGTGAAACCTGAATGGGCCGATGGAATTTATCATCTTTTTGTTGTTACCACAGAGAATAAAGAAGCCCTGGTAAATCACCTGACTGAAAACAATATTATTCCGGCATATCATTACCCGGTGCCATGCCATTTGCAAAAAGCATATTCACATTTAAAGTATAAGAAAGGCGATTTTATTAATTCAGAATACTTGGCATCGCATTGCGTGTCATTGCCTATGTATGCTGAGTTAACAGATGAGAATGTGGATACAGTAATTAGAGTCGTTAATAAATATTGATTGACATGGAAAAACTACTTATATTCCCATTCAATGGAAACGCTTTGGAAGCGATAGATTGTATTGATGGGCAATATGAACTGATTGGTTTTGTCGATGATACTATTGAAAAACAAGGAATGACAAAATGGGGGATTCCCGTTTTTAATCGGGCAGCTCTGGAAAAATACAAAGATGCAAAAATTTTAGCCGTGCCGGGAAGCGCTTTATCATTCAAAAAAAGGCAGGAACATATTGCATCCCTTAATATAAAAAAGGAACGATTTGTTTCTGTTATTCATCCAGACACAAGTATAGGTAGAAATGTAACTTTAGGAACTAATTGTTTGATAATGGCGGGTGTGGTATTAACCAGTAATTCTCAAATCGGTAATCATGTATGTATTCTTCCTAATACCGTTATTCACCATGATGTAGTAATAAATGATTACACACTTATTGGATCTAATGTTTCAATTGCAGGTGGAACTCATGTTGGGTGTAATTGTTATATAGGGAGTGGAACGAATATTATAAACGGAATAGAAATTGGTGATTTTTCATTAATCGGTTTGGGAAGTAATGTCATAAAAAGTATTTCATCACAATCAACAGTCGCCGGAAACCCGGCTAAGAGATTAAATAATTTTTGATCATAAGGCAGTGGATAGAACAACTGATATATCAATCATCATTCCTTTTCTAAATGAGGAAGATAATATTGTTCGTTTGAGAAATGAACTACAAGAATTTATCAATAATAATATGTCATTAAATTTTGAGATTATTTTGGTAAATGATGGATCTTCTGATAACTCTGTGAATGTTATTAAAGAATCAGGATTTCCGGAACGGACCAAACTCATAAGTTTTTCGCAGAATTTTGGTTCACATGCAGCTTTAAGGGCAGGTATTTTGCATGCAAAAGGGGATTATATAACATTTTTATATGCCGATTTGCAGGATCCTATTGAGAATATTTCTACAATGTATGAAAGAGAATTACAAGGCTATGATATAGTATGGGCAACAAGAATCGCTACTCAAAATTCATTTTTTGAACGCCAGTTCTCAAAATTTTATTCCCGTTTGATGCAGAAATATGTCAGCAAGCGTTACCCGGATAAAGGATTCGATGTCGTGATGTTTAATAGAAAAGTAACTGAAGCAATTAATAAAAATATTGAGGGTAATTCCAGTGTTTTTCTTCAGATTCTGAATCTTGGGTTCAGACAGGACTTTGTAGAATATCAAAAAGTCCCCCGTAAAGCAGGAAAGTCAAAGTGGACTTTGTCAAAAAAGATCAAATTATTGATTGATTCTTTTGTAGCCTTTTCTTATGTTCCTATTAGATTTGTTTCTTTAATTGGAATACTCTTTTTTGTAATTGGCTTTGGTTGGTCATTTTATATTATTACAAGAAAGCTGTTATTTAATGATCTTGCAAATGGTTGGCCTGCACTTATTTCAGTCCTGATGATTGGTTTTGGTTTAACAAATATTTCATTGGGAATTATCGCTGAATATTTATGGCGCACTTTAGATGCCAGCAGAAAAAGACCGGTTTTTATTATTGACGAAATTATCGAATTAAATAAAATATGATCCGGACAATCGCTTTCTGTTCTTTATATGCATTTTTAAATGTTGCAGGTGCTGCTATAATAAAATGGAAATTAAAAGGACTCTCATTAATTGATTTTAAAAGTTGGTTTAATTTTCTTTTAGATTACCAGGTTTTAACTGCTTTTGCATTGATCTTTATTTCGGCTCTCGTTTTATTTAAAGCGCTTTCCACGGGGCAGTTTTCAATCATTGTTCCTGTAGCCACGGGAATCAATTTTGCCCTGACAATAATAGCCGGCTATTTTGTTTTTAAAGATCAGGTAAACCTGTTTTCATTTATTGGGTTCACATTGATACTTTCTGGAATAATTATTTTAAGTTTAAACAATATAAAACATGTATAATAAAATAGAAGGGAGTACCATCCTTGTTACAGGAGGGGCAGGATTTATAGGGTCCTATGTAGTAGAAGAATTAATTCCATTAAACCCAAAAAAGATTATCATCATAGATAATTTAATCCGCGGCAGTTTTGAGAATATGGTCAATTTCATTAATAATCCTGTTATTGAATTTATTGAAGCAGATATCAGAAATTCAGAAATACTGGAAAAATGTTTTGCAGGCACAGATTATGTTTTTCACATGGCAGCTTTGCGAATAAATTCTTGTGCAGCCAACCCATCTGAAGGTTTTGAAGTAATGCTTAAAAGCACTTTTGATGTTGCAAATCTAAGTATGAAACACAAAATCAAAAAAATTGTTTACAGTTCTAGTGCTTCAGTTTACGGCTTAGCACAGCATTTTCCAACTCCTGAAACGGACAATCCGTATAATAATCAAACATTTTACGGCGCGGCCAAAATGTGGGGTGAACAATTATTCAGAAGTTTCAAATTTATGTATGGGCTGGATTATGTAGCGCTTCGTTATTTCAATGCCTACGGCCCCAGAATGGACACTGATGGAAAATATACGGAAGTAATGATAAAATGGCTTGATTGTATCCGCGATAACAAAAATCCTCTTATTTATGGTGATGGTGCTACTTCGATGGATTTTGTTTATGTAAAGGATATTGCAAAAGCAAACGTTGCAGCATTGGTTGCAGATGTTACAGATGAAGCATTTAATATTGGTAATTGTGAAGAAACTACTTTGAAACAATTACTTGAAATATTATTGAAAGTAAACCATTCAATTCTTGAACCGGAATTCAGGGAAGCAAATTCAATCAATCCGGTTAGCCGCAGATTGGCAGACATCAGAAAGGCCAAAGAATTACTCAATTTCATGCCTACAATCTCGTTAGGGCAAGGTATGAAAGAACTTAGCGATTGGTATTTTAAAAAGCAAAAGGTGGTAGCATGATCAACGAAAATTGTCCGCTTTGCGGGTCGGCGAATAATACCATTTTGTATGATCTATCAAAGCCGAAAGTGCATGCTGATATTGGTCTCCCCGGGATTGTAAAAAAGTGTAAAAGTTGTGGCTTGATCTTTAAAACTTTTCAAAAATGGCCTGAGAACATTTATGATGATGACTATGCAAAAACTTTTTTGCAGATAAAAGATTATTCAGGCTCTCATGCCATTGATTTCTTTAAAAAGATATTAAAGGTTACTTACAATAGAATCATCCTAAATAATCAAACCCCCACTTTATTAGATGTTGGCTCGGGAATAGGAATAATGCTTGAAACCGCTAAGGAAGTTGGCTATGATGTAACTGGAGTTGAACTTTCGGAGAAATTAGCTGAGATAGCAGAGAAAAAAGGGTTTATCGTAATTAATAAAAATGTTTCTGAAATTGATTCTGCAATTAAATATAATACAATAACCATGATGGATATTATTGAACATCTTGTTGATCCCAGGGATATATTAAAAAATCTCAAAGACAAATTAAAAGTCGGAGGTGAATTAATTGTATATACCCCTAATCATAATTCTCTCATTGTTAAGATATCAAATATATTGTATCGCATGGGTATTAAGTCGCCAATTGAAAACATATTTGCCTGCACCCATACTTGTTTTTTTACTACTACAACACTTAAAAAAATTATAGAAGAAACAGGATATACTATTATAGAAGTCCGTCATTTTAATTATGATACTTCCCGTCCCGGTCAAAAAGTATCTTTAATAGCTAAAATTGGGGTTAGTATAATTGAGAAAATGGGGAATTTGACTGGGTTTAATGGATTTAGATTAGTAATATATGCACAACCTTCAATAAAAAAATAATAAAAATGATCCCAATAGCTAAACCTTACCTTACCAAAGATGAAGCACAAGCCGCTTATGATACTATTCTCTCAGGCTGGATAACACAAGGCCCGAGAGTTGCAGAATTCGAAGAAAAATTCGCAAATTATACTGGTGCAAAATATGCGGTTGCTACTTCAAATTGTACTACAGCATTACACCTTTCTATGATAGTTGCAGGAATTAGGGCCGGGGATGAAGTGATATGCCCTTCGATGAGCTACATTGCTACCCCAAATTCAATCACTTATGTTGGAGCCGTTCCTGTCTTTGCAGAAATAATTCCTGAAACCTATAATCTGGATCCTGTTGATACAGAAAAAAAGATTACTGCTAAAACAAAAGCTATTTTATTGGTACACCAGATCGGGATGCCTGCTGATATTGATGCATTTAAAGCATTGGCTGAAAAATATAATTTAAAATTGATTGAAGATGCGGCGTGTGCAATTGGTTCATCATATAAAGGAGGTAAAATAGGAAGTCATTCCTCGTTGGTTTGCTTTTCGTTTCATCCACGTAAAGTGATTTCCACCGGCGATGGTGGAATGATTACTACAGATAATGAAAACTATTATAATCATCTTAAACTTCTTAGACAGCATGGAATGTCAGTGAATGATAGAGTGAGACATGATTCTAAATCTGTGATTTTTGAGGAACATGTAGAGATTGGATATAATTACAGGATGACAGATATACAAGCTTCTGTAGGAATAAAGCAATTGGAAAAATTAGATTGGATCCTTGAAGAGAGAAGAAAAATCGCCGAAATGTATTTTGAAGCATTTAAGGATATTGATTACATAATGCTTCCGGTTGAAAGAGAGGGTTATTTTAGCAATTATCAATCATACAGTATTTATTTAAAAGATAATTGCCCGGTAAAAAGAAATGACCTGATGCAGAAAATGCTGGATGCCGGTATTGCTACAAGACGTGGAATTATGACATCACACCGGGAAATTGCTTATCGGGAAAGCTATTTGGGTTTGTCTTTGCCCGAATCTGAAAAGGCATGTGATAATAGTATCATTTTGCCTCTTTATATTCCTATGAAAAAGGAAGATGTAGTAAGGGTTATTGATACTTTAAAATTATTCATACTAAAGAAATAGTGAGAAAATGAATAGGGTGATTAGGAAAACGACGAATTTTATCAATAAACATTATAAGAAAATAAGTGTAATATTTATTTTAATATTTATTATCCAGGTTTTTCTTTATGGGCCCAAAATAGGCCAAAGCCCTGTTTTTACAGTACAATATTTTTCAGGAGCCAAATTATTTAATATTGATAAGGGTTGGCGTTTTGATAAGAATGAAGCCGAAAAAATGAAAAGCCTGAAAGGTTATAATATTTATACCTATCAGTTTGATAATCCACGAAATGCTATTAGTACTTATAATGAAAATAGTAGCGGATTATTATACGTAATTATTTTTGCTGAGCATATTTTTCCTTTTCTTGGACCCATTGGAGCTCTAGTTTTATTGCAAATAATTATACATCTTTTTTGTTGCTTTATAATCTATTTTAAATTAAAAAGACCCGTTGAAAAAATACTATTTCTCCTATTGTATTTTATTAATCCCATCGTAGTTTACTTTGTTATTTTTCCGATGTATTACTTCTGGACGATTATTCCTTCTGTAATCTTTCTGTATTATTATATAAATTCGAAGACTACTAATTTAACGGGATATATTTTTTCAGCAATTTTATGCTTTATCGGTTACACAATAAGGCCTACCGTGTTGCCATTATTATTATTGATTCCTGCTTATAATTATTTTAAAACAAGGAATTTAAAACCGTTAATAGCATTCCCGGTTTATATGATATTATTCTTTGGGTGGAATCATTATCTGAATTTTACAAAAGACTATACCCCCTGGCATACCATGTTTGTTGGTGTAGGAGCATATCCCAATAGATATCCATATTTACAAAAATTGAGCGATAACGAGGGGTTCGACCGTTATGACTCAATTACAGGTTTACAAGTGAGTAATTCAATTAATGGAAATTTTCATAAGGATTCAATAAGAAATGATTATTCCAGAGTTATTGAAAATGAATATTTGAAAATAGTAAAGGAAACGCCACTTATAATAATCAGGAATGGATTATTAAATTATTTACAATCTTTTTCAGTAGGATATAAAACCAAAACATCTTTTCTTGTAAATATTCTTATTTCTTTAAGCGGGTTACTACTTATTTTGTTTTTAATAAAGTTTAAAAAATGGCCGCTTCTAATCGCTATATCGCTTGCTGCAATATCTTTTACACCTTATTATCCTCCAATTCCTGCCTACATGTACGGCAGTTTTATTTTGGTAGTATATTCCATTATTTCTGTAATTTATGGTTTAAAATTTTTGAAGGAGGGTTCTGTAAATAAATAATGGTTTTACTATTTATAAGTTCAAATGATGGTTCCGATATGCGTATCAATAAAGAAGTTAAAACCTTAGGGAAAAACTATGAAGTAATTTTTTTTGGCGTAGGCGACCATTCAAAATGCTATGTAGCTCCATTTTGTAAAGAAGTGATTTTAGTAAAAGGGAAAAGAAATTCATTTCCGGTATTGAGTAAACAGGTTCTAATATTTATAAAACTTTTGTTCACAAAAAAAATTAAAAGCATTCATGTCATCAATGAACAACTCTATATTTTTTTTTACCTTTTTCTCTTTTTTAAACATACTGTATTAGATCTTTTTGATTCTATCTTTTTGAGAGAGAACAAGAGTGGAGAAAAAATGAAATGGATCAAACGATTTTTATATTGGCCGGCAAATACAATTTTAGTAACTGATGAAAATCGTTATCAATTAATGCCAAAGATTATTCAGCCTAAATGCCTGGTATTACCTAATTATCCAGAATATTTTGAATTTAAAAAGGATAAAGAAAAATCTGGTGATCTTCGTATTCTTTATAATGGATGGATGGGACTAAACAGGGGGACAGAGATAATAGAAGGCTTATTGAAAACTAATCTTGCCCTGAAAGTATATATGGCCGGGTGGTTCAGTGAAGAATATACCAAAAACCTGGTTGCGGAATATCCGGAAAAAATAGAATACCTGGGAGTGATACCTCAAAAACTATCATTGGAATTGGCACAAACAAAATCCGATTATATCCTTTGTGTTTACGCACCCATTAATGAAAATAATATTAACGCATCTCCCAACAAAGTTTATGATGCCATTCAAACTGAAACGCCATTAATTATAAATGCTGAAGTTAAAATCAGTGGATGGGTGAGGCAAAAAGGAATTGGTTTTGTCCTTTCCGGATACGATGTCGCTGACTATAGCAAATTGTATTTTGATCTTCAGAAAGATAAAAATAAGTTCAGCTTTAATGCGGATTTAAAAAAATATTATACCTGGGAAAGTGTGGAAGGAAATCTTTTAAAAGCGCATCAACTCGTTTGAAAGTTTTATTCTGTACCAACGCGTTTGAAAAAGTAAGTAACGGCCCGGCAAAATTTGCTCATTTACTTTTGGATGAAGCTGGGAATTCAGGTTTTGAAATCAGGATACTTACTGAGGATATAATTTTTGAAACGCCATCCGTTTACAAACTTGAACTTCATATTTCTAAACCATTCAAATTCTTCGGTCAGTTTATCAGAATGTGGAAGTACCACAGGGCTGCAATGACAATAAGGGAAGAATTTGAGTTTGATGTTCTTGTTTATAATAATGCAATGATTGGATTATTGAGTTCTGTATTGTTTAAAAGAACAGTGGGAATGATCAATGATTACACAAATGCAACTAATTCAATAATTGCAGTTTTTAAAAGAAAAGCAAAATTAAATAAACGGGTTATTTTCTATTATATAGAGTACATAACATGTCATTTATCAAAGTGTATCATTGTAAATTCTGAATTTTTAAAAAAAGAATTGCAACAAAAATATCATTGTAGAGAACAATTATTTAAGGTTCTACATAAAGGAATAGAGAATGAATTGATAAAATTCAACAGGAAAGATACTCTACAAAAAAAAGTACCAGGCTCAATACTTTTTGTAAAAACGGATTTTGCACTGGGCGGGTTATATACTTTAATTGAAGCGTTAGAAAATATTGACAGGAAGGTTTCGCTCACCATAATAGGTCCAGCATTTCAATATCATGAAATGCTGAAAGGGATCCTGGAGAAAGCTCATATTTCGTATGAATTATTTGATTACATGCCACCTGAAAAAATATATGAAAAGATGCAGCAGTCAGAAATATTTTGCGTTCCATCCAAAAGGGAAGCTTTTGGAGTAGCCAATATTGAAGCTATGACAATGGGGTGTAAAATAGTAAGTACTAATATTGGTGGTATTCCGGAAGCAGTAGGTGGGGATCGTTTTGCATGGCTGGTAGATCCCGACAATCCAATTGCACTAAGAAAGGCATTAATAGAAGCATTTAATATTTCCATAGAAAACAAAACTACCTATATCACCAAATATCTTAATAGTTTTTCTTCAACAAAAGTTGTGGCAAAGTTTAAGGAAATTCTTGCAGCATGTTTATAGAAAAATCAGAAACAAAGCTTCATGCATTGATCAAAAATCCTGTAGCCAGGTTATTATTTTTAAATGGCTTTTTTGTAATTTTTGCGTATGCTGCCTACAATCTAACAGGTGGGGCTGCAACAGGTTCCGTAAGGATTTTTAAAAATATTTTTTTATTTTTTTCCCTTACATACATGATTGCGACAAACAGGATAATAAATCCGGGACGTATCTTTGATTCGGGTTTTGCACCAATGGTATTTGGGGTTCTTATTTTTTATGTTTCTATTGGTACGGGAAATGTTCTTGATTCTTTTGGCCGGTCACTGACCTTTTTTATACCATTTATTTATGTTTATCTTTCACTCACCTATCTCATTGCCAATTTTGGAATTCAACTTTTCTTAAAAGGGTTTCATTATGGTGTATTAATTATTTATTGTATTCCACTGATTACCTATATTCTTTCGGGCGGCAAAATTACAGATGCCAATATTTATGGGCCTGGCGGAGAAAGCCAAATGTTTTCCTCGAATGGGTATGGATGGTCGGCCACTCTTTATATGCTGGCAATTTTATTTGTATGGAAAGATATCAAATTGACAAAGGTAAGTAAGGCTTTTTTTGGAATGTTATTGCCGATTGCGGCTGTGCTTTTTTTTACTTCTGCAAACAGGACCTCCTGGCTTTCTATGGCTGTTGCTATGATCCCCTTTTTTTTCAGCTATAAAGCGATGCATTTGAAATTCAAAATTTCCATTGTGTTGATTATATTAGGCTGTATAAGTGTCCTGCTGGCTGACCCCAATTCATCATTAAATTTTGCAAAAAGCAAATCAGATAAACAAGAACAAGTTGGTGAAGAAAGATTTATAGTTGCCGGAATTGGAGCTGATTATTTTAATAAGGAGCCTACCTTGTGGTTAACAGGGGTTGGAATGTTCAATTTTAAACCAATATTAAAAAATAAATCAAACCTGGCAAACTTTCACAATTCATACTATGATATTTTGTTTGGAGTAGGTATTCCTCTTTTTCTTTTATTTCTGAGTTTTATGGTTTTTAAACCTATAATCAGATTTATAAAATATTACTCTAAATATACTCTTTTGATTGCACCTTTAATGATCATTCCGTTCTTTGAAAGTAATTTAACAGGTGGTCAATTCCTTTTCTTTCCATGGTTTACATTTATGCTATTGATGAATGCAAAAACAAAGTTCTGGAATAATCAAACCTTTAATGCAAGTATAAAAAAGCGGGAAATTATTTCTGATATAGTTACTTTAATCAATGAAACAAATAATCCAGTCCTTTAAAACAGGAGAAACATTATTAGAAGATATCCCTGTGCCACAGCTAGGGAGAGGATGTGTATTAATACAAACCAAACGAAGCCTTGTCTCTTTGGGTACAGAGCGCATGCTGGTAGAGTTTGGGAAAAGTAATTTAATCCAAAAAGCACGCCAGCAGCCTGACAGGGTAAAGCAGGTCCTGGATAAAATAAAAACTGATGGGTTAGTACCAACTCTGGAAGCAGTTTTTAATAAATTAGGACAACCATTACCGTTAGGCTATTGTAATGTAGGAAACGTAATAGGAGTTGGTGAAGGAGTTACTGATTTTAATATAGGCGACAGGGTGGCTTCCAATGGCCAGCATGCAGAGTATGTAAATGTGCCTCAGAATTTAGTGGCGCATATTCCCGATAATGTTTCTGATGAAGAGGCTGCGTTTACTGTAATAGGATCCATTGGTTTGCAGGGCATCAGGCTTTGTAATCCTACACTTGGTGAAACAATTGTAGTAACGGGACTTGGTTTGATTGGCCTGTTAACTGCAGAATTATTGATTGCAAATGGCTGCAGAGTAATAGGGATAGATATTGATGCACACAAAATAGAAATAGCTGCAAAAAAAGGAATCATTGGTATCAATCCAAAAGATGGTACGGATGCAGTAAAACTGGTGAACGATCTTACAGGTGGAGTGGGAGCGGATGGAGTTATCATTACGGCATCTGCAAAAGGAGATACTATTATTTCACAGGCTGCACAAATGAGCCGTAAACGTGGAAGGATCATTTTAGTAGGTGTGATCGGATTAAATATCAACCGCGCCGAATTTTATGAAAAGGAATTGAGTTTCCAGGTTTCCTGTTCTTATGGCCCTGGGCGATATGATGAAAATTATGAGCAGAAAGGACAGGATTATCCGTTACCTTTTGTTCGCTGGACAGAGAAAAGAAATTTCGAAACGATTTTACAATCCATTTCAACAGGAAAATTAGAAGTAAAATCATTGATCACCGAAAAAGTTTCCTTAGCTGATTATAAAAATATCTATGATAACATCAGTAATAAAGGTTCCATTGCTTCCTTATTGGTTTATCCGGAAGAATCAAATAAAAGTACTGTGGTTCAAATTTCATCAGCATCATTTCAAAGTACAAAAGGTGGATTTGGAATTATTGGTGCCGGAAATTTTACTGCGATGACCATGTTGCCTGCTTTGAAAAAAGCAAAAGCACCATTAATCTCTATTGCAAGCGCAAAAGGAGTTTCAGGAACATCGTTGGCAAAAAAGTATTCCATTACAAAAAGCACAACGGATTATAAGCAGGTGATTCATGATCCGGAAGTTTCACTTGTAATGATTACAACGAGGCACAATCTTCATTCATCAATGGTAATAGAATGTCTGCAAAATAATAAGCATGTTTTTGTAGAAAAACCTTTGGCGCTTAATGAAGAGGAATTAAATGAGATAATAAAAAATTATGACGGGAGCGCCACACTAACAGTTGGCTTTAACCGCCGATTTTCTCCGCATATTCAAAAAATGAAACAATTGCTGGGTACTGCACCAATGAATGTGGTAGCTACCATGAATGCAGGAAATATTCCGGCCAATGTTTGGGTGCATGATATGAAAGTTGGCGGTGGCAGGATCATTGGAGAAGCCTGTCATTTTATAGACCTGATTGGCTTTCTTACGGGCAGCAAAGTGAAATCGATTTGCATGAACGCAATGGGAAATAATCCTGCAGAAAATACAGATAATGCTTCTATACTTTTAAAATACGAAAATGGAAGTACGGGAGTTATCAATTATTTCTCCAATGGTTCTAAGGCTTACTCAAAAGAAAGGGTAGAAGCCTATTCACAGGACAGAACTTTAGTGATGGACAATTACAGGGTTACTTCAGGCTATGGATTTAAAGGATTTTCTCATTTGAAGACCAAATTGGATAAGGGGCATAACAAGCAATTTGAATTGCTCACACAAAGTATTTTAAATGGCGGATCCTCATTGATTCCGTTTGATGAATTGGTAAATACGACGAAAGCAAGTTTTGCTGCGATAGAGAGTTTGAAGGAGAGGAGATGGGTGGATTTGTAATGCTTTCACGCGGAGGGCGCAGCGATAAGACACGCGGCGAACGCAGCGATTTTCTTGTACGTTGCGTGCGCTGCGAAACCGTTGCGTGCGCAGCGTGAAAAAATTGTTGCGTGAAAACATAATTTAAAGTGTTATTTTCCCTTTGAGGCTATTAATCTATATTTAGCCTTAAGTGAAATATATTAATGACATTTTAAAAAACTAATCATGACTGAAAATGAAATTGCTACAAAGATTTTAGACGTTTCATTTGCATTATATAAACATTTGGGGCCTGGACTTTTAGAAAGTGTTTATGAAAAAACCCTGGCTTATGAATTAATTCAAGCGGCATTATCTGTTCAAACTCAGATGCCCGTTCCTTTAGTGTATAAGGAATTAAGGTTTGACATAGGATTCCTTATAGACTTATTGGTAGAGAATAAAGTAATTGTCGAATTAAAATCCATTGAAACAGTTGCTCCTGTACATTTTTCTCAAACATTAACTTATTTAAGATTGACTGATAAGCGTCTTGGGCTATTGATGAATTTTAATTGTAAGTATTTGAAGGACGGAGTACATAGAGTGGCGAATAATTTATAAAGTTTCACGCGGCGAACACAGGGGTTTTCTTTTCGTTGCGTTAGCTGCGTAATCTTTGCGTTTGCTGCGTGAAATTTTTTTCTGAAACAAAAATGCATTAGATGAAAATAGACTTAATTGCCGGCGCACGCCCAAACTTTATGAAGATTGCCCCAATCATTGAAGCAATCGAAAAAGCTGCTAAAGAAGGGGAAAATATCAGTTACCGTTTGGTACATACCGGCCAGCACTACGATAAAAAGATGAGCGGTAGTTTTTTTGAAGAGTTAAATATTCCTGAGCCACACATCAACCTTGAATCGGGGAGTGGCACACAAGCCGAACAAACGGCAACAATCATGACACGTTACGAAAAAGTATTGATGGAAGACAGGCCTGACCTGGTTTTGGTAGTAGGCGATGTAACCTCCACCATGGCGTGTTCTATTACAGCGAAGAAGTTGAACAACATAAAAGTAGCCCATGTGGAAGGCGGTATCCGTTCGGGCGATCTTACCATGCCTGAAGAAATAAACAGGATTGTAACTGACGCAATAACCGATTATTTTTTCACCACTTCGGAAACCGCGAATGAAAATTTGCATAGAATTGGAGTAAGTAATGAACGGATATTTTTTGTGGGAAATACCATGATTGATACCTTATTAAAAAATCGTTCCCGGTTTATAAAACCTCCTGTCTGGGATAGCCTAAAATTAGAAACCGGAAAGTATATTGTGATGACCTTGCATCGTCCGGCCAATGTAGATGAAGAAGGGAAATTAAAAGATCTGATGCGGGAGATTATTAATAATAGTCGCGATTTACCCTTAGTATTTCCGGTACACCCAAGAACTGCTAAAATATTGGAACATCTTGGGATTGTACACCCTAAATTACACACGATAGAGCCTTTGGGTTATCTTGAATTTAATTATTTGGTAGAGCAAGCCAAAGCAGTAGTTACGGATTCGGGTGGTATTACAGAAGAAACTACTGTAATGGGTATTCCCTGTATGACATTGCGTGACAATACGGAACGGCCGGAAACTATTACAATGGGGACTAATGAATTATTAGGTACTCATCCAAAAGCGATAAAGCCTGCAATGGATAAATTATTTTCAGATGAGTGGAAACATGGCGGAGTACCGCCTTTATGGGATGGACATACTTCCGAAAGAATTGTGGAATGTTTGGTGAAATTGAGTGTAAATTGATTTGAAAGGTATTGTTCCTGACAAAAAGTTTTTTTGCAAAGACAATTATTTAATTATAATTTTGTTAATTGTTTATTAATACGATGAGTTTTGATACTCCCATTTTTTTAAAACCCATTTTTAAAATAAAAAAATCAAGAGGCAAAATTTTATCTTTTTAATAGGCTTCGTTATTTTTCCCTTATAAAATTTAAAAACCTCTTATGATAAAACCTAAATTCTACACTAAAAAATTTTCTTTAAAAACAGGAGCAACTGTTACAAACAAAAAACTTAAAAGTTGCTTTACAGTCATTATGACTTTACTAATTTCGTTTATTAGTTTAAATGGTGTTGCTCAAATGATTAGTAACGTGGGAATATCAACTGCCGCTGTTTGCCCTGGTTCTATTGTTTCTATTAGTTTTACTGTAACTAATGGAATTGGAGTTTCCAACTATTTTACAAGTTCAACACATTATACAATTTTTGCAAGTAATTCCTCAGGCACAGGGTTTGCACCTTTGTTTACCTCAACTTCACCCACAGTGCCTTCTGGTGATGGAGGATCAGCCATTATAACTTTTAGTAATTTAACTACACCTGATGCACCTTTTGGTTCAGGCTATAAAATTTCTATTAGCGCTGATTTCCCAAATATTTCTGTAAATTCGGGTTCAAATGTATCGGGTCCTATTACAGTCGGACCTAATCCAACTGCAACCTTTAATAAAATATTTGCCAGTTCCTGCCATGGTGGAACTGATGGATCAATTTCAGTAACAGCGAGTGGAGGTACTTCTCCCTATACATACAGCTGGACAGGAGTAGGTGGTTTTACAGCAAATACTGCTGCTATTGACAACTTATCTTTGGGAGATTATAATGTGGTTGTAGAAGATCAGAATCTATGTTCTACTTCACTAACAGGTATAACTATAAAACAAGCACCTGCAGTAAGTGTTGGATACCAAATGACCAATCCTGGGTGTAATGGAAATGATGGTACAATCTCTGCTTTCAGGATTGGCGGTGTTTATGATGGCGTTACTTCAATCCAATATAAATTAGACGGCGCAGCAGCTGCAGTGCCTTATCAAAGTAGCGGTGCATTTACCGGTTTATCTGCCGGAAATTATACAGTCACTGTAAAAGATTCAAAAGGTTGCACAGGTAGTACAGCAATAACATTAACGCAGGCGGCCACACTTGTATTTACACCCAATGGATATAATATAAATGTAAGTTCTTGTGGAGACGGAAGTGATGGAGCAATTGTAACAACTGTTTCTGGAGGTGTGGCCCCATATACTTATACTTATACATTGAATGGGGTTGTTCAACATGGAATTTCTTCCTTACAAACCTTTGGATTTGGAGGTCTTCTGCCAAATGTTCAATATAATATAAATGTAACAGATAGTAAAGGTTGTAGTATTTCTAAGAGTGTAACGCTAAGCCAGGCTTCTACACCTACAGCTATAATTGCCTACCGTGGAGATGTTACATGTATCGGTGGTAATGATGGCTTTATGACAATAGGTTACTTTGCCGGCGGTGTTCCAGGATATATGTATAGTAGTAATGGTGGTAGAACTTACCAGGATAGTTATAGATTTTTAAATCTGGTAGCAGGCACCTATAATGTAGTTGTCAAAGATTCCAAAGGATGTACAAGCGCTCCGGTACCGGTTACTATTGCTGATGGGACTGTTGCTTGTACGCAGGGAAGAGTTGGAGGTAATACAAGTAGCAATAATGCCAATCGTGTAGGAAGTGCAATGGAAGAGATCAGCCCACTTTCTAAAACAGCATTGAATGCCTCATTAAGTATTCAAGCTTATCCAAATCCTTCAGCCCCATCATCTGATTTTACCTTAGATGTTCATGGCAATAATACTGACCAGGTTTTGATATTTGTAACAGATATATTAGGCAGGAGATGTTACCAGGCCCAGGGGAATGCTAATCAACAATATAAATTAGGTAGCAATCTTAGGCCAGGTATTTATTTTGTACAGGTATTGCAAGGCGATAGTGTTCAAACAATCAAAATTGTTAAAGAATAATATTAAAAAGGTATGAGATTAAAGGCCACCCAAAGGGTGGTCTTTTTTTATTGGTAATAGAATAATTAAGAATCCTTCATATCCCGACCGAAATCCGTCCGTCCAATGTCATTAAGTTAAGAAGATCATCAATGTTTAATCCCTTTATCTGACTGAATTCTATTGGTACAAAATCGTTCGTTCCTACAGAACTGTTCTCTTATAGAGCCATAGGCCCGTCTCCTTTTGTAAAGATGTTATTCCGCCCCAAAACAACCTTTAACTTAATGACCTTGTCCACCCTCCCTTGCCGATTCGGACGGCGATGGCCCGGTCGGACGGGAACATAGTGTGGCAGGGTTTGTTTACTGTTCGGTTTTTAGAAATAAAAAAGAATTAGGATTGGGTGAGCTTGTTCGCAAATCAAACTTAGAATTGGGTATTATTTATATTGCTCAATTCCATAGAAATTTTTGGTGGGTAGAGCATGTCAGAAGGAAAAGCACGAAACATTCCGCAGGAATGTATCGTAATTTAATGGCACAATTAAAAAACTTCCGAAAAACAATTCTGAATTGACAATGCGAACTGAACGCTTAATTCTAAAAAAGTATTTGGAAAATATTTACCAAATATTTATGATTGAATTACTTTTATGCTTACTTTTATGACTTGAGTTTTGGGTTTTATACATAAAGACAAAATAAATCACTGTCCATATTCTTTGTAATTCCTGGTTTCATTCATCCATGCCCATTATTTATTTTAGTTTTTAACATCCTAAATCTATAATCATGATGAGTTCTTTACAAATCCGAAAAAGCAGGATAAGGAAATTTATTCTCTTATCCCCGGTTTTAATGTTTACCTGTATTTTGCAGGCGCAAACGATTACTAATGTTGCAGTATCACCTACCTCTTTTTGCCCGGGATCGAAAGTTTCAGTTTCTTTTACTGTAACTAATGGAACTGGGATTTCCAATTATTTTACAAGTTCAACGCAGTATGTGATTTATATAACTAATGCATTAGGCAATAATTTTGGAGGTCTTTATGCCTCTTCATCACCTACTGTACCACCCTCAGTTGATGGTGGTTCAGTAACGATAACATTTAGTAATTTAACTGCTCCCTCAGCTGCTGCATTACCTCCCAGTACACTATATAAATTTTCAATTGGTGCAAATGTTCCCTTTATTGCTGCAAATTCAGGCACTAATGTAGCGCCTTTTACAATTGCGTATCCCAATGTAAATTATTCAGAGGTACCTGCCAGTATATGCCATGGAGGTACCGATGGTTCAATTACTGTTACGGCCAGTGGAGGAAACTCTCCCTATACTTATAGCTGGACAGGTGTAAATGGGTTTACTGCAAACACTGCTTCCATTAGTAACCTGGCTTTAGGAGATTATAATGTGGTTGTTACTGATAATAGTTTATGTAGTACCTCTCTTACCAACATTAATATCGGAATGGCAGATCCACTTGGTGTAGGCATACTTCAAATTACCACACCGACTTGTAAAGGAAAAAAGGATGGTTCTATAAGTGTTTACAGAATTGGTGGTGTAGATGATGGAATAAATTCAATTCAATTTAAGTTAGATGGCCATGCAACCAGACCTTATCAAACCAGCGGTATATTCAATGGCCTATCTAAAGGGAAATATACGGTTACCGTAAAAGATTCAAAAGGATGTACAGGGATACTTGCAGTAAAGATAGATAAGGGACCGGTTTGTAATAATGGAGATAATAATAGTGAAAGCCGAATAGGAACAATAAATGAGAACACTAAATCTTTATTCAATTCTTCTTTAAGGGTACAAGTTTATCCTAATCCGTCCGCTTCTTCATCTGATTTCACTTTAAATGTACAGGGAAATAGTACAGATAAGGTTTCGATAATTGTAACGGATGTTTTAGGCACGAGGCATTTACAGGTGCAAGGAAATGCTAACCAACAATATAAACTTGGTAGCAGCCTTAAGCCAGGTATCTATATTGTTCAGGTAATGCAGGCAGATAAAATACAAACAATCAAAATTGTTAAGGAATAATATTAGAAAGATATAAAATTAAAGGCCATCCAAAGGGTGGTCTTTTTTTATTGGTAAGAGAATAATTAAGAATCCAGCTTGTTTCCTGACCGAAACCCGCCTGCCAGTGCAGGTTTGTATGGCAATGTCATTAAGTTTATGATTATTTTGGGAAGGGCTTAAGTCCTTCCTTACAAAATAAACCGAGCCTACGCTCTACAAGAGAGCAGTTTCAGAGGCGCGAACGATTTTGTAGCAATAAACTTCAGTCAATTGGCCTTAAATAGCGGATTTAAAACATTGATAACCGTATTAGCTTTATGACATTGTCCGGACGGGGACATTGTCAGGCAGGGCTTGTTTACTGTGAGACCTCCTTTTCCTCAAGAGGAGAGTTTTAACAAAATAGAGATCCTCAATATTTGTTTGTTTGCTGCGAGTAGTTTTTTAGAAATATTTTATCTGTTTTTGAGGATAGTAGGTAAGCTTATAATTTTGAATTATACCGATTATACATCAGTAAGTCCAATTCCATTGAACTAAACGGCTGTTATATCGGCATTATACCACAAACATTTTGGACATTATAGAAATTATAAAAGGTATTAAATATATTTCGGTTAGCTAATACAATTCACAATAAGAATGAAATTCATCCTGAGACTATCGATCATTTCTTTTATATTCATTTTCTTTTTATCCTCATTTAAAAAAAATGAAAAGGTTATCCTGTCTCCTTCAAATACTATAATTGTAGGCGTAAAAGACTATCCAATTGGCGTGACGTATTTATATACCTGGCTAAATAAGATATACAATACTGAGGCAATTTCTAATAAAAATTTTTCTGTGTTAAGGGAATTTAGTGAATTAAGTAGCGACAGGGATACAGCGGGAAAAATA
>Ga0208589_1000089_pt1 | contig 42575 bp, 41 predicted proteins | sample NGESurshal092012_2_FD_184486 | JGI IMG/M metagenome (GOLD analysis project Ga0208589, IMG submission 184486) | Arctic peat soil microbial communities from Barrow, Alaska - NGEE Surface sample F53-2 shallow-092012 (SPAdes) | ecosystem: Environmental > Terrestrial > Soil > Wetlands > Peat ...
GCTCGGACTCGTCTCGGGCTACTTCGGCGGCGCCGTCGACTGGCTCATCTCGCGCCTCTTCGACATCGTCTGGGCTTTTCCGATCTACCTGCTCGCCATCTCGTTGTCGGTGGTGCTCCTCACGAGCGGCCTCAACATCGCGTTCATCCACATCCAAGCCGGTTCCCTCGTGTTGCCGATCCTTATCATCGCGGCGGTCTTCGTGCCGTACGTGGGGCGACCAATCCGCGGTCTCGTCATGTCGCTGAAGCAACGCGAGTTCATCCAAGCCGCCATCGGCGCGGGCGCCTCGGACTTTCACATCCTGCGTAAGGAGATACTGCCGAACGTGATGCCGAGCATCATCGTGTTCTTCCCCCTGATGGTCGCCTTCAACATGCTGACGGAGTCCGCTTTGTCGTTCCTCTCCATTGGCGTACAACCGCCCGCGGCCAGTTGGGGCACCATCATCAACGACGGACTCGACCTGCTCTACACGCGCCCCTGGGTCGCCATGGCGCCGGGGATCATGATCGTCATCACCGCCGGCGCGCTCAACGTCCTCGGTGACGGATTCCGCGACGCGTTCGACCCCAAGGCCAAACTGCGTGGATCGATCTAGATGTTCTACTTCATAATTCGCCGATTCGCGTCGGCAGTCCTGGTGCTCTTCGCCATCAGCGTGTCGGTCTTTCTCATCTTCTTCGCGACGCCCGGTGTCGATCCGGCGGCGCGCATCGCCGGACGAAGCGCCTCGGCCCAAGTCCTCGCCCACGTTGCGCGCGAGTTCGGTCTCAATCGACCACTGCCCATTCGTTACTGGTTGATGATGGAGCACCTCTTCATCAAGCAAGACCTCACGTCCTACGTCAACATCGGCGTGCGCGTCGTGCCCCAGATCACCCAAGCAGCTCCCATCACGCTGTCGCTCGTCATCGGGGCCGCGGTCATCTGGATGATCGTGGGCGTCCTCGGCGGCGTCGTCGCCGCGGCCAACCAAGGCAAGTTCATCGACCCGTTCATCATGTTCATCGGCATCGCGGCGGTATCCGTACCCGCGTACTGGCTCGGCGAGGTGATGAACCTACTCACCCAGAGCAAGTTCCACTCGTCGATCTTCGCCTGGGTACCGCCCCCGGGTTACGTCTCGTTCACGACGAGTCCCGGCGAGTGGTTCCTCCATCTCCTCTTTCCGTGGTTGACGTTGGCCGCGCTGTACGCGGGGATCTACGCGAGAGTCCTACGCGCCGAACTCGTGAACGCGCTCAACGAGGACTACGTGCGAACGGCTCGCGCGAAGGGTCTCTCCGAACGAAGAATCCTGTTTCGCCACGCGCTTCGCTGTTCGCTGATCTCGATCGTCTCGCTGTTCGGCTTGGATTTCGGTGCGTTGATCGGCGGCGCGGCGCTGCTCACCGAAGTGGTCTTCGGACTCCCCGGCGTTGGGATGCTCACCTACACGTCGCTGCAGAACCTGGACCTGCCGGTGATCATGGGCTGCGTCATGTACGGCGCGTTCTTCGTGGTCTTGGCGAACGCGGTCGTGGACGTCCTCTACGCCTACCTCGATCCGAGAGTGCGCCTTGCCTGAAGCACCCCTTCTCCAAGTGCGGGACCTGACGGTCTCGTTCGCCACGCGCCAGGGACAACTTCGTGCGGTGGACGGACTCTCCTTCGACGTCGGTCAAAAGGAGATCGTCGGGATCGTCGGCGAGTCGGGTTCGGGCAAGAGCGTGGCGATCTATTCGATGCTGGGCCTCGTTCGAGAGAAGAACGTGACGATTACCGGCAGCGTGCTCTTCGAAGGCCGCGAGATCCTCGGGATCGGCGACAAAGACCTCCAGCCGATCCGTGGCGGCTCGATCGGCATGATCTTCCAGGACCCGATGACCGCGCTCACCCCGGTGTACACCGTGGGCTGGCAACTCGTCGAGCAGATCCGCCAGCATCTCCATCTGTCCAAGGCCGCCGCGCGCCAGCGCGCCATCGAACTACTCGGTCAGGTCGGCATTCCCGACCCCAAGTCCCGGGTCGACCGCTACCCCCACGAGTTCTCGGGCGGCATGCGCCAACGCGTCGTCATCGCGATGGCACTGTCGTGCAACCCGCGACTTTTGATCGCCGACGAACCTACGACCGCCCTCGACGTCACGACGCAGGCGCAGATCCTCGACCTGATGTTGAAACTCCAAGACACGTACGACTCCTCCATCGTCATCATCACGCACGACATGGGCGTCATCGCCGAGATGGCGCACCGTGTCGTCGTCATGTACGCAGGTCGACCGGTGGAGATCGCCCCCGAACTCGAACTCGTGCGGCGACCACGACACCCCTACACGTGGGGGCTGCTCGACGCCGTGCCGCGCCTCGACGCGACGAGCGAACGACTTCGCACCATTCGAGGCAACGCGGTCTCGCCGTTGAACTTGCCGCCGGGTTGCGCGTTCGCGCCACGTTGCGACTACGTCATGGACCAGTGCGCGCAGCGCCCGCCCCTGCACGGCACGGTCGACCACGTGGACGCGTGCTGGCTGACTGACGAGCAACGTGTGACGATCCGTAGCGCCGTCGAGGAGCACTCGTGAGCGACGAAGTCGTCCTTCAGGCCACCGACGTGGTGAAGACGTTTTCGTCGCGGGGCAAGAAGATCGGCACGCGCGTGATCTCGCGAGCAGTGAACGGTGTCTCGCTCGAGGTACGTCGCGGCGAGACCCTGGGCATCGTCGGCGAGTCGGGCTGTGGCAAGTCGACTCTGGCGCGCTGTCTCGTCCAGCTCTCGCCCGTCACGTCGGGCACCGTCACTTTCGAGGGCACCGAGCTGACGGGACTGTCGCGCCGGCGTCTTCGGCCGTATCGACGACAGTTCCAGCTGGTCTTCCAAGACCCCTACGCGTCACTCAACCCCCGGCGCACGGTGGGTGAGATCGTCGCCGAACCAATGCGTATCAACCATCTCGGCTCGTCGAGCGAGATTGACGCACGGGTTCGCGAGCTCTTCTCCACCGTTGGCCTCGACTCGGCGGCCATCAATCGCTACCCCCACGAGTTCTCGGGCGGCCAACGTCAACGCATCGGTATCGCGCGTTCACTCTCGCTCAATCCCACGTTGGTCATCGCCGACGAACCCGTAAGCGCACTCGACGTCTCGATCCAGGCCCAAGTGCTCAACCTGATGGCCGATCTGCAACAAGAGTTCAACCTCACGTACGTCTTCATCGCCCACGACCTCGGCGTCGTACGCCACGTGTCGGACCGCGTGGGCGTGATGTACCTCGGCGAGTTCGTCGAGTTCGGCGACGTCGGCTCGCTCTACGAGACGCCACTGCATCCCTACACCGAAGCCCTCTTGTCCGTCGTGCCGGAACTGAACGACACCGACGCGCCGCGTCGCGAACGCATCATCATCAAGGGCGACGTGCCCGACCCCGCAGACCGACCAAATGGTTGCCCTTTCCATCCACGCTGCCCCGTCGCGACCGATCTCTGTCGAGTCGAAAAGCCCGAACTGTTGACGATCGTCCCGGGTCGTCAAGTGGCGTGTCACTACCCAAGAAACCTCGCAGCAGTGAAAGCGGCCAACCCGTCCACGTGAGATCGAGTCGGTACTGAGATGTCGGTCGTTTACTCAGTGGACCGCTTGATCCACTCTTCGACTTCGTCTCGTCGCGGACCCGTCGCTGGCCCCAACCTACTGATCGCCATCGCGGCCGCGGCGTTGGCCCACCGTGCCGCGTCGAGTGGTTCGTGCCCACTCGCGATCTCGGCCACGAAGACGCCGTTGTGGACGTCGCCGGCCCCGTTGGTGTCCACGACCTGCGTCGCGAAACCGGGAACGACCACCGCAGACTGATGATTGAGGGCCACCGCACAACCTTTCGCCCCGCTTCGAACGAGGACGTCCAGACGATCGCTTCTCGTCGCCAAGGCTGTCGCCGCTTCGGCGGCGTCGGCACGCCCGGTGAGCGTCGACGCCTCGGACACGTTGCAGAGTAGCCAGTTCGCGCGCATGATCATCGCGTCGAGGTTTGACTTCGGAATGTCGACCATTCGCGTCGCGGGATCGAAGACGATCGTCGTCGCCGAGGGAAGACGCGCGATCCACGAAAGGACCGTCGCCCCGAGTTCTGGGTACATCACGTTGTACCCAGAGACCAAGACGTAGTCGGGGGACGTGACTCCGAGCGCGTCGAGGTCACTCGAGCGGAGCGTCGCTTCGGCGCCGGGCGACGTCACGAACGATCGCTCACCGTCGGGCTCGAGCAACACGATGCAGATCCCCGTGTCGAGGTCGTGATTGCGAGTGACGGGCGACTCGATGTGTTCTTGTTCGAGGGTCGTCGCCGCGAGCGCGGAGAAGGGACCCTCGCCGAGACGACCCGCGTAGACGACGGACATGTGGTGTCGCGCGGCGGCGCTCATCGCGTTGAATCCCCCGCCGGTCGTGACGAGCTTCTCGCTCGCGAGCGCGTCACCCGCGCGTTGCGGCAGCGCCGATACTTTGAGCACCACGTCGATCAAGACGGTGTCGAGACAAAAGAGTCGCGGCGCGTCGCTCATAGACCAATACCCTAGGTGGCAGGTCGTGAAACTTCTAACGAACGGACGGACGTGAAGCCGTTCAGCGAACTCTCACGACTGCCTACAATCAATGCCAGCGAAGCACCCGGCTGTCGCGAGGAGGCAACGTGAGCGACGAGGTAGCTGAGCGAATGGGCACCGGTTCTTCCGGCGTCCTACGAATCGAAGAAAACGGCATCAACGTCATCGCCGAGAACGAGCGCAAGGGAACCCCCCGCGACCTCTTCTGGCCTTGGTTCGGCGCGAACGTCTCGGTCCTCGGTCTGGGCTACGGCTCCTACGTCTTGGGCTTTGGCATCTCCTTCGTCCAGGCGCTCGTGGTCGCCGTCATTGGCACCGTCGTGAGTTTCTGGCTCTGTGGCGTCATCGCCACCGCCGGCAAGCGCGGCTCAGCGCCCACGATGGTGCTTTCTCGCGCGGCCTACGGCGTTCGGGGGAATCGTCTCCCGTCAGCCATCTCGTGGCTGCTCTGTGTCGGATGGGAGACCGCTCTCACCGTCATCGCCGTGCTCGCGACCAACACCGTCTTCGTGCGTCTCGGTTGGGGTGGTGGCGACGGGCTGAAGGTGGTCGCGATGTTGATCATCGCGGCACTGATCATCGGTGGTGGCGTGATGGGTTTCGACCTCATCATGCGTATGCAGTTGATCATCACCGTCGTCACCGGAATCCTGACGATCGTCTTCATCGCTCTCACGGTCAAGCACATCAGTTGGCACGTGGTGAGCCACGTGCACAGCGGCTCCCTTGAACTGACCATCGGCGCGCTGGTCTTCGTCATGACAGGATTCGGTCTCGGCTGGGTCAACGTCGCGGCCGATTACTCGCGCTACCTTCCGCGTAGTGCTTCGTCGAGTGGTGTCGTGTGGTGGACCACCTTCGGTGGCTCCTTGGCTCCGCTCGTCCTGATCGCCTTCGGTCTGCTCTTGGCGGGATCGTCGTCGTCACTCGCGACCGCCGTCGGGGCGGACCCCGTGGGAGCGCTCGCCACGCTGTTACCGACGTGGTTCCTCGTGCCCTTCGTCATCGTGGCCATCCTGGGCCTCGTCGGCGGCGCCGTGTTGGACATCTACTCCTCGGGACTCGCGCTGCTTTCAGCGGGACTGAAGATTCCGCGCTACGCCGCGGCTGGTGTCGACGGCGTGATCATGTTGATTGGCACCATCTACATCGTCTTTGGCAAGCAGAACTTCTTGAATCAGTTCGAAGGTTTCCTCATCACCGTGGGCGTCTTGATCGCCGCCTGGGCAGGAGTCTTCTTGGGCGATCTACTGATTCGAAAGAAGAACTACGTCGACGTCGACCTCTTCCAGTCGGCCGGACGTTACGGGGACCTGCGCTTCGTGCCGATCGCGGCGACGATTGTTTCGAGCGTTCTCGGATGGGGACTCGTCACCAATAACTACGCCTCGTGGCTCACGTGGCAGGGCTATCTGTTGAAGCCCTTCGGTCTCGGTGGCAAGACCGGAAACTGGGCCTACGCCAACTTGGGCGTCATCGTGGCGCTGGTCTTCAGCTTCGTGCTGACGATCCTCTTCACTCGGAGCGAGGTTGTGCGCGAAGAGTCGCTCGCCTAACACCGAAGCTCCTAGCGTTCCGTTGGCGGCGGTTCCGGACTGCAGCGGGAAACAAGCCCAACGCACTCACGTTTGTCACAGATTTGACCCTCGGATGACCCACTTGGCGATGACGTCAATTTAACCGTGGCCCGACGACGCGACGTCGCCCACGCCCTCACTTGACCGCCATCCTCGCTTCGCCAAAATTGCGGACTTCACGCTCCTAGACTGACGGCGGGTCTGGTGAAGGAGTTTCATGCGAATCGGTGTTCTAACTGCCGGGGGAGACGCGCCCGGACTCAACGCCGCCATCCGCGCCATCGGCGAAATGGCCTTGCGTGACGGACACGAAATCATTGGCATTGCGAACGGCTGGGCCGGCCTCGTAGGTGACTTCCAAGGTAAATCGCTGACGGCCGACGAACTTCGCGGCGTCATTGGCCAAGGCGGCACGTTGCTCGGGACGGCGCGATTCAACCTCGACAAGCCCGCGGGCGGACGGGAGTGCGTGCTCGGCGCCATCGAAGAACACCTCGACACCCTCGTCGCCATCGGTGGCGACGGGACGCAGCGCATCTCGAGCTGGCTCGCCGAACGAGGCGCGCCCGTCGTGGGCGTGCCCAAGACGCTCGACAACGACTTGCCCGGCACCGACTACTGCATCGGCTTCGACACCGCCATCAGCATTGTCGCCGAGTCACTCGACCGTCTCCACACGACCGCCGCCTCGCACCACCGGGTGATCGTCGTTGAGACCATGGGTCGTTCCACCGGATGGGTCGCGGCGCTCGGTGGTCTGGCCGGAGGGGCCGACATGATCGTCATCCCCGAGTTCCCCGTCACGATGGATGAGATCGTCGAACACATCAACCGACGCCGAAGTGCCGGTCTCGTTTACTCCATCGTCGTCGTCGCCGAAGGCATCAACCTCACTATCCTCGGTGGCGCCGAGACCGAGGAACTCTCCTCTGAAGGTATCGGCGGTGTCCGACACGCCACGCGCGGCGTCGGGCACTTCGTCGCCGCGAAGATCGAAGAGCAGGGCGGTTTCGAGGTGCGAACGACGGTCCTCGGTCACCTCCAGCGCGGCGGGAGTCCCACCGCGCACGACCGCATCTTCGCCACGCGCGTGGGCGCCGCCGCCTACGACGCCGTCGTCGCCGGAAAGTTCGGCATGATTCCAGTCATTCGTGGCGACGACGTCATGCTCGCGCCGCTGTCGACGGTCGCCGTGGGTCAACGAAAAGTGCCTCGCGAGATCTACGACCTCTGCGCGGTCTTCTTCTAGAACGTCAAACGGAGACTCGACCTTTCCGCCGACGAAGGTACGCGGCAGCCAGGAGTCGGAGTCCAAGCATCAGAGCGCCGAGAAAAGCCAGTGCCACGATGATGAAGGCGAATGCGGTCCCCTGACCAAAAAGTACGCGTAGGACCATTCCCACGGCGACCGTGCTCAACCAGACCGTGACGCCGCCGCGCCGTGACGCTCCGTCGACCCGTCGGAGCGTGAGGTACAGCCAAGCGAGCCCGAGGCCTACGGCGAAGGGCCAGGTCGTAGAGAGAAAACCCGCCAGGCGCAGCCCGTGGTGGTGTGACGATCGACCAATGCCCACGAAGACCAAGACGACGATGACGTCGACGGCAATCCATACACGATTCATAACTGCAAACTCTACCGACTAGAACCATTTCGGGATTTCGAGAGGTTGGATTCGACACGACGGACGAGTGGGATCGTCCGTTTTTGGGGCAGAAGTGTCTTCTCTTTAGACTGGAGCGATGCACACGCTCATCAAGTTCGTTGGTCAGTACTTCGTTCTGTTGAGCGTGGTGATCGTCGCGCTCTACTGGCTTCGCGCGAAGACGAGCATCAAGATCTCGCTCGCGTGGCAACTGGTCGCCGGTGGAGTGCTCGCGCTCGTGTTATCCGCCATCGGCTCAAGGCTCTTCTACGACACCCGACCGTTCGTCACGCACCACCTCACGCCCATCATCGCTCACGCGGCCGACAACGGGTTCCCCTCGGACCACGCTCTCTTCACGTCGTTCCTCGCCTTCACGATGCTGCTCTACTCGAAGCGCACAGCGATCGTCCTATTCGTCATCGCGCTCCTCGTCAGTTGGGCTCGCGTCGCTGCGCACATTCACAGTCCAATCGACATCGTCGGATCGTTCGTCTTTGCCGGCGTCGCCGTGCTCGTCGTACGTGTCGCGACGAAGTGGTGGCGCGGACGAAAGACGACGTCGACGTGGCGTTCAGCTGGTTAAGTGCCCTTTCGCAACGTCGCGTCGAGGTGTTCGAGGATCATTGGCCACGAGTCACGGTGACGCTGCGCTGACGCCTCATCGTAGAAGCCACCGTGCTCGAGTCGAAGTATCGCGCCGCCCTCCGTTGGAGTCAGGTCGACGCGCACCACCGTCTCGGCACCGTCGGTGCCGTTGCGACCCGTCACCCAGGTCTGCTCTATCAGTCGACCCTCTTCGACGCGAAGGAACTTCCCGTCGTGCGCGTGCCGCTGCCCTTCGTGCACGACGCTGAACCAGTACGATTCACCCGGCACCGCGTTCATCGCGACCTCACCCGGCGCGGCGAACCACGAGTCAAAGTGCATCGTCCAGGCGTCAAAGGCTTCCTGAGCTGAAGTCACCATCGCGCATTCCACGACGAACGAGTGAGGTTGGTCAGGAGTTGAGGAGTCCGCGGTTGCGTCGTGATCCATTCGGTCATCCATTGTTCCGTACTCCTTCTTGCTATGCCTTCGCATGTCGCGAAGCGTAACGCGACGCGCGCAGCAAGGCGGAGGTCCTAATAGATTGGCCCAAGGCGTTCGTCATTACGTTCGCTTCACTGGTGAGTCGCGAACGATATTGGAGGACCGTGGGTGTTGAGGAGGGACCGGGTCCCATTGCTCTGGTGGGGTCTGGCGAGTACCTTCCCCAAATGACCGAGTTGGAAGCGGGACTCATCGCCGGTCGTGCGCCGCGGTACGTGCAATTAGCGACGGCCGCGGTCCAAGACGGACCGTCCGTCGTCAACCATTGGCACGAACTCGGTAGAGCACAAGCGACACGGATCGGCGTCGAGCCCGTCATCGTCCCCGTCAACGATCGCGCCGACGCTGAGAACCCAGAGTTCGCCGACATGATCGCGGGCGCGGGCTTGATCTACCTTTCGGGCGGGGACCCCAACTACTTGGCGGATACGCTGCGTGACACGAAGGTATGGCGCGCTATCGAAGCGACGTGGCGACAAGGCTCGGCTCTCGCGGGGTGCAGTGCGGGGGCGATGGCGCTCGGCGCCTGGATACCCTCACTGCGTCATCCCCGCAAGGGCAGTATCGCCGGACTCGGCATTCTCGAACATCTCGGTGTCATTCCGCATTTCGACGCCTTCGCCGCGCGAGTTCCCGATCTCTTGACTCGGTTCGTGCTCCCTGACGAGTCGTTGATCTCCGTCTTTGGCATCGACGAAGAGACAGCTCTCGTGGGCGGTCCGAAGGAGTGGACCGTGCAGGGCCGTCAAAGTGTCTGGCGTCTCGGCTCGGGCGGGCGCGAGGAGTTTTCCGTCGGCGCCACCGTCTCCACGCGCGGTTAGTCCATCTACACGTCCGTCGCCGCGCGCCGGGTTGGTGCGGGTGCCGTTAGCGCCCAGCGACCTTGTCGAGGTGGTAACGGATCTGGATCGACGCCGCCGCACCTTCGCCCACTGCGGACGCCAACTGTTTCGTCGAACCCCGCCGAACGTCACCCGCGACGAACACGCCGGACACGTTCGTACGAAACTGTTCATCGCTCAAGATGAAACCACGCTCGTCCAACTCGAGCGCGCCGTCGAGGAACGAAGTGTTCGGATCCAGGCCAATGAAGACGAACGCGCCTTTCGCTTCGTGGTAACGCCGCTCGCCAGTCACGCGATCTTCGAGTTCTACCGATTCAAGCCGGCCGGTGTCGCCACTTTTGAAACTCACGACCTTCGTATTCGTGATGACGGTCATTTTCGGGTGCGCGAGTACTTTGTCTTGAAGGAGGCGTCCACCCGCCAGCTTGTCGGAGTACTCCACCACGGTGACGTGATCGGCGAACTGAGTGAGGAAGAGTCCTTCTTCTAATCCGCTGTTCCCGCCTCCAATGACGACGACTTCCTCGGCGCCTCGATAGAACGGTCCGTCACACGTCGCACAGAAGTGGATACCGGCGCCAATGAGGTCCGACTCTCCGTCCGCACCGGTGCGTCGATACATTGAGCCTGTGGCGACGAGCACCGCACGGGCTTCGTACGCGTCACCCGTCGCCGTGGTCACGGTGACCCAGTCATTCTCCATGCTCACGTCGCTGACGGCGACCGCCTGGAGGATCTCGACGCCGTAGCGCTCGGCCTGACGACGCATCCGGTCAGCGAGCTCGTGTCCCGCGACGCCGTCAGGAAAGCCGGGATAGTTGTCGAGGCGTTCAGTGATACCGGCTTGGCCGCCAACGGCGGACTTCTCGATGATCAACACGCTCTGGTTCTCTCGTGCGGCGTAGATGGAGGCGGTAAGCCCCGTCGGTCCCCCGCCGATCACGATCACGTCGTACGTCGAGGACATTGCCGAGCGATTGATGCCCAACTTCTCGGCGAGTTCGTCGTTACCCGGTTCGACGAGGTGCGAACCGTCCGGAAAGACGATGGTCGGAATGCTTCGACTGCCACCATTGATCCGTTCGACGAGCTCGGTGGCTTCCGGATGTTGTTCGAGGTCAATCCAGTCGTAGGCGACGCGGTGTTGTCCCAAGAACTCCTTGGCTCGCCGGCAGTCGGGGCACCAACTCGCGCCGATGACCGTGATCGTGTCCTTCGCGAGTTCCATCGAGCTCCTCGTAGCGATAAAGCCAAGCGCTTAGCCGGCTTGACTCGTCACTTTACTGGTCACTTGTACGCGGGGCCCACGGCGCCGTCCCTCTCGACGTGCTTGACGTCTTGAGGTGCCAACGCAAGTCTCGGTCCCTCAGCGTGAAGGAGGAGCTCTTACACGACACGTGTCTCTGCTGTCACCGAAGTGACCGAAGTCACGGAGTCTTGCGTGAATTGACGCCACCTGGCGTAGCGTCAGGGCTGTGCGTTTCGCCATGACACAGCAGACACCAACGAGTCGTAGCGCTCGTCGAACGGACTTTTCTTTGGCGCTCGAGCGCGCCACGAGCGCTCCGTTCAAGTTGAAGGCCCTGCCTCACCGGCCGTGACCAATCCTCGCCCCTCCGTCCGCGTCATGCCTTCGATGAAAGAGAGTGTGGTCCGCGACGTGGCGCGAAGTCAGATCGCGTTCGCGTCCTTCATCGCACTCTGCGTGTCGCTGCATCCCGGCGAAGTACTGAAGCGCAACGAAGTTGGCCTCAGCAACTACGGCGTGCACCTTAAGACCGTTGTTGCGTACACGCTCGCCTTCGCTCTCGCGTCCTTATTCGCTTATCGCGCGACGCGGTCTCTTCGCCCGGCGCGCCGCGAGACACGCCACTTCAAGGTGCTCTTGCTCGCCTACAGCGGACTCACGCTGCTCACACTCATCACCACGTACGGCTACACGCTCGACGGTCCTCAGCGGGATCTCCACGTCGCCGTCGGTGTCGCCGTCACTCTCTTCGAGTGCGCCGCGACGTTGTGGATGTACGTCGTCGTACGTGACCTCGTCCTCGTGGCCGCCGTCAGTCTCATCGCCCTCGTAGGAGCCGCGTTGACGTTCTTTGGCGTGTTGCACCTGTTGTTCCTGTCTCAGGTACTTATCGGCGGGTCCTTCGCTCTCCTTCTCGTGAGAACAAGTCGAGAGTTGGCCTGAGGAAGATCGGCGATTCCGCCAACGACGTGACGAGCGACGTCTTCGTCCGTCACGTCGTCAGACGAAAGGACTCGGTCCGGGGGTGTCGGAGTTCGGCCCTAAGCCGGCACGCTCACGAAGCACTGCTTCGAAAGCGTCTGGATCGTCGGGCGTGACGAACGGCTTCACTACTTTGCCATTGTCAATGATGAAACCGAACTTCTTCGCGGGGCGTCGTACGTCCAGATTCAGCCAGTACCGAAAGGACCCCGTTCCCCAGATTCGAAGTTTTCCTCGCATCGCGCTGAGCGCGACCTTTCGGACGCCTTTCAGCGACGAGTAAGGAACGTCCTTGGCGCCAAATGGAAAGTAGTACCCGTGTATTCGCAACGTCGTCGGGGTGCATTCGATCTTCGAATCGCGGTAACTCTCGCTCACGAGCGAAGCCTAGAGCTGGTCTTCACGCTCTCGTAGATCGGACGTCGGGCTCAGCAGAATTACGGAAAGGTGACGGACGTCGCCGTGACGAACTTCTTGGGTTTTGTGACCGCAATCTTCTCGCCCCATTTCGAGGACACCACGACGCTTGACACTTTCTGGCCGCTTACGACGCCCGCGTCCGTCAGCGCGAGCGGCCGGTACGGTGCCGTGGTCGAGAAGTACAGCGTCTGACTCCCGCCACTGGCGCCGGTCGAGGAGCTCAGGGAACCCTTGATCGCCACGGTCCGGGCCCGTCAATCTTGAAGACCCCGAGGTCCTTCGGCGCGCTCACGCCCTTCACCTGTTGGAGCACCGACGTAAGAAGGATGCCGACGGCGATATTGGCGTAGTTCTTGTTCGAGGTCGGCACGAGCACCCACTCGTTCGCCAGTTTCGTATTCTTCACGCCAAAGTCCTGGGCGTAGGAGGTCTTGTCCCCGAAGACATAGAGGGCGGAGCGGAGAAATCTGCTCGTTTCCGTGCCGCCGCCCAACTTCTGCGTTTGTACTCCCTTGGTCAGCGAGCTGTCCGTGGAAAGGGTGATCTGCACGACGCCGCCGTAGGAGTCCGACGAAACATAGTGAACACTGCCACTACTCTTCATCGCGGTCGCAGCGAGCTCAAGGATCCGCGCCGGCGTCTTCGCGCCAAAGGGATTGGACGCGGCACTCGACGGCAGCACCGGCCCTAACGTCATCGCCAGCGCGGCGAGGATCGAAACAAGGGACGGGCGTACACGCAAGGGGCTCCAAGAGTTGTTCCGCGCACTGAAAAGCAAGTAGCGAAGAACGCACCGGGACGTCTGTCGTAACCATCGCTCAACTCATCAAACTCGAAGATTCTTGTCGCCCGAGACGACGCGTGGCGCAACGCCATTTCCCACGACGGTAAGGTCACGTTGTGGGACCGCTCCCTTCAACTGTCAATTCCGCGAGATCGATGTTTTCGAGACGTCACAAGAGTTGGCGACCGCTCACTTGGCGGGGCCACCGATGAGCAAGCGTTCAAAAAGGGTCGCGGACTTTCACGAACTGGAGCGACTCTATTCGCGCCTCGAGTGCCACGAAGTGTCGTGGCAAGATACGAACGACGCCACTCGGCCTGGGCCACCAGTCGTAACGAACCCACAGGTCGAAGAAGGTCAGACGCACATGGTAGAGAACGCTGAGGACGACGAGGGTGAAATCGTCAAAGGTTTCACGCGCGACATCCTGCGCGTCGCCGAGAAGAACATAAAGGTGGCGGACTTCACTGTCCGGGACAACCATCGAGAGGGTGTCCCCGACGATCCTGAATCCACGCGCAAGATCCGCTTGGCATTTCGCCGTATTCGCTACCAACTGAACACGATGTCAAGCGTCGACAGTTCTCTCGGAGCGGAGTTCCTCATCGGACGACTACGCGACGTCGGCAATCCCTTCGGTCGACTTCGCGACGCCGAAATTCTCGAGTCGAGTGTCACCGAGGCATTAGGCGACCGCGCCGACACCACGCAGGGTCGACAACTCCTGGACATTGCCGCACACGCTCGCCGCGTCGAACAACAGACCACCGATCACCTTCTGCACTCCGACGCGTACCGGGAGAATCTGACTGAGGTGACCAAGTTTCGACGCTCCTTACCTTCTCGCCATTCGACACCCGAAACGTTGCGGCCACTGGCGGAACGCGCGATGCACGTCTCATGGCGAGCGCTTCGACGATCGGCGCTTAGGGCGAAGCGACATCCCTCGGACACCAATCTGCACCAGACCCGAATAGCCGCCAAACGAACGCTCTACGCCGCTCAAGCGTTTTCGGACGTACTTGGCGCTTCGGCCGAAGAGTTCGTGCGATCCGTTGACGGATTACAAAAATTTTTGGGCAAGCAGCACGACCTCGCGATGGCTTCCAAATGGTTCGCTCAGGTCTCAAAGGACTACCCCGCCCTCCATGGTCTCGCTCGATCGCTCGCTCGCGAAGAACGGCGCCGCGCGGACAAACGATCAACGCGTTGGACGAAATACTGGAAGACGCTCGAGACACAAAAGGCCCCGAAGAAGTGGTGAAGCTCGCGTATCCACGACGGCGCCTCGACGTTGGCTAGATCTTGCCAATGATGAAGTCACGATAGGCGTCGATGGTGGCGCCTGGTTGGTCGTGCATCAGATAGAGCGAGAACTGATTCACGCCAAGTTCGCTCAACTCGCTAAGACGATCACGATGTTGCTCAATTTCCCCTAGTACGCAGAAGCGATCGATTACCTCGTCAGGTACGAACTCGGCGTCGGGGTTTCCCGTCTTGCCGTGGTGGCTGTAGTCGTAGCCCTTACGACCTTTGATGTACTCGGTGAGGGCGTGAGGAACGATGTTCGAGTCGTCACCGTAGCGACCGACGATGTCGGCAACGTGGTTGCCCACCATGCCACCGAACCAGCGAACTTGATCGCGCTGGTGCGGAAGGTCGTCGCCCACGTAGGCCGGGGCAGCGACGCAGACTTGGTAGTCCTCGGTACTTCGACCGGTTGCGCGAAGAGCCTCGTGCGCGGTCTCGATTGCCCACTTCACGACGAAGGGATCGGCGATCTGGAGAATCAGTCCGTCGGCTTTACTGCCCGCAAGCTCCAATGCCTTGGGACCGTAGGCCGCCATCCACACGTCGAGGTGGCCATCGGAAACCCACGGCATCGAGACGGTTCTTCCGTTGATGAGGGCCTCGTGTCCCTCGACGAGCTCTTTGATGACGGTCATGCACGACGAAAGGGTGGCGAGCGTGGCGGGCTTTCCGCCAGTGACGCGAAGGGCCGAGTCGCCGCGACCAATGCCACAGATCGTCCGCGGTCCGAACATCTCGTTCAGCGTGGCGAACAGTGACGCCGTCACGGTCCAGTCGCGCGTGATCGGGTTCGTCACCATTGGACCCACGATGATGTGATCAGTGGCGCCGAGTATCTGGGAGTAGATGACGAAAGGCTCCTGCCAGAGCACCACGGAGTCGAACGTCCAGAAGTGAGAGAACCCGGCGTCCTCCGCGCGCTTCGCGAGCTCGATGACGTCCTTCGCCGGTGCGTTCGTCTGCGCGACGAGTCCGAAGTCCATTACGCGCCCCGACCTGGCACGATCGTCCCTTCGCACCCAGTACTCTGAGCCAACTTGTGTTCGTTCATCGGAGATAGCCGTTGAGTCCGCGGCGTAGGAACTGGCCGTAGCCCTTGCGTCCCACGTACTGATCGTTCTCAATCACGACGGTTCCTCGCGACAGCACGGTCTTCACCTGACCCTTCACCACCATTCCTTCGTACGCCGAGTAGTCGACGTTCATGTGGTGCGTCTCAACCGAGATCGTGTGCGTGGCGTTCGGGTCGTAGAGCACGATGTCCGCGTCCGATCCCGGCGCGATGAGTCCCTTCTTTGGAAAGAGACCGAACATTTGCGCTGGCGTTGTGGCCGTGACGTCCACCCAACGAGCGAGGGAGATCTCGCCTAGGGCGACGCCCTGGAAGATCAAATCGACCCGGTGTTCGATCCCAGGGATGCCGTTGGGGATCTTCGAGAAGTCGCCGAGTCCGAGTTCCTTTTGCTCTTTGAAGCAGAAGGGGCAGTGATCAGTTGAGACGATGCTGAGGTCGTCGGTGCGAAGACCTCGCCAGAGATCGGCGTGATGGTGCTCGGGACGAAGGGGCGGCGAGCAGACGTACTTCGCGCCTTCGAATCCCTCGCGCGCCAGGTCGGCGTCGGAAAGGAACAGATACTGGGGGCAGGTCTCGGCGAAGACACTCTGTCCGCGGTCCCTCGCCTCGATCACCTCGTCGAGCGCTTCAGCGGCGGACAGGTGAACGATGTAGAGCGGCGCGTGGGTGACGAGCGCCAGTTGGATGGCGCGGTGCGTGGCCTCCCCTTCGAGCGCCACCGGCCGGGTCAAACCGTGAAATCGAGGACTGCTCTCCCCCTTCGCGAGTGCCTGGGCGACCAGCACGTCGATGGCGATGCCGTTTTCCGCGTGCATCATGATGGTCGCGCCGTTCGACGAGGCCTGTTGCATGGCTTGGGTGATCTCGCCATCGGTGGAGTAGAAGACACCGGGGTAAGCCATGAACAACTTGAAACTCGATAAGCCTTCGTCGACGACGAGGTCCATCTCCTTCAGCGACGCCTCGTTCACGTCGGACACAATCATGTGAAAGCCGTAGTCAACGGCGCAGTTACCCTCGGCTTTCGCGTGCCACGCGTCGAGTCCCTCACGCAGGCTCTTACCCTTGGACTGAATCGCGAAGTCGATGACGGTGGTGGTGCCACCGAAGGCCGCGGCGCGCGTGCCCGTCTCGAAGGTGTCGACCGAGTGCGTGCCCCCAAAGGGCATCTCGAGGTGCGTGTGACCGTCGATCGCGCCGGGGATCACGTACTGCCCACTGGCGTCGATGACGCGGTCCGCGCCGACGCGCCAGAGTTCTGACGTCGTCGTCCCCGGCGCAGCCAATCCGACGATGACGTCACCGTCGATGAATACGTCGGCCGCGAACGGACCGCTCGCGTTGATGACGGTGCCGCCACTGATCAATGTCTTCATAGAACGCTCCCACTTTCTTTGTGAAACGGCGAGGACTAAGGAGCGACCAAGCTTCCGTAACTGTCAGGTCGTCGGTCGCGGTAGAAGGCCCAGGTGTGACGGACCTCCCTTAAGACGCCGAGGTCGAGATCGCGCACGATGACTTCGTCGTCCGTGTCGGACGCGGCGTCCCCGACGAGTTGGCCACGGGGATCGACGAAGTAGGACGACCCGTAGAAACTGTTGTCACCGAGGTCTTCGATGCCGACGCGGTTTATGGCGCCGACGAAGTACTCGTTCGCAACGGCAGCGGCCGGCTGCTCGAGGTTCCAGAGATAGGCGGAGAGCCCTCGACTCGTCGCCGAGGGATTGAAGACGATCTTCGCGCCCGCGAGACCGAGCGCGCGCCAACCTTCGGGAAAGTGACGGTCGTAACAGATGTAGACACCGATGGGTCCCACGGCCGTCTGGAAAATTGGGTAGCCGAGGTTGCCCGGGCGAAAGTAGAACTTCTCCCAGAATCCCTTCACCTGGGGGATGTGGTGCTTGCGGTACTTTCCGAGATAGGTCCCGTCGGCGTCGATGACTATCGCAGTGTTGTAGAAGACGCCCTCTTGTTCCACCTCATACATCGGCACGACGAGGACCATGTGGGTCTCACGGGCGAGTTCTTGCATCAACTCGGTCGTTGACCCCGGGATCGACTCGGTGTAGGCGAAGTACGCGGGGTCCTGGACTTGACAGAAGTAGGGACCGTAGAAGAGTTCTTGAAAGCAGAGGACCTGTGCACCTTGGTTGGCCGCTTTTCGAGCCAGCGCCACGTTGGCGGCGATCATCGACTCCTTGTCGCCGGTCCACTTCGTCTGGACGAGCGCAGCACGAACGATGTCGTTGGCGGTATCGGCTGGAGTAGTCATTCGTTTCACCTCGAAGTTCTGTACCACGCGGACATGAGTACGAAAATCTCCTGAATCAAAGGTACCTTCGACCAGATTCGGATACTAGACCCGAACGTGGGTCACGCCGTGCCTCCGCCGTCGCCTGGACGTAGGGTCGAACTATGAATCCGAAACAACGCGGTGTCGATCTCGGGTTCAAGGTACTGAACGCGACGCACAGAGCAGCGCTGCACCTCAGCGCTGGCCGTGTCGGAGGATCGATCAAGGGCATGCCAATGGTCGAATTACTGACCATTGGTCGAAAGTCCGGCGTGGTCCGTTCCACCATGCTGCTGGCGCCCGTCGAGGACGGCACTCGCGTCGTCCTCGTCGCGTCCAAGGGTGGTGACGACCGCGACCCCGACTGGTATCGCAACCTCGTAGCTCATCCTGACGTCGAGCTAACCATGAACGGCCAGCAACGTCCGATGCGTGCGCGCCCGGCGACACTTGAAGAAGAGGGGCTTCTATGGCCCCGCGTCGTGAAGTCGTATAAGGGCTACGCGAGTTACCGTGAACGCACGACACGCGACATCCCCCTCGTTATCTGTGAGCCGCGCTAACGATCAAAACGCTTCTTTGTGCATTGAGATCAACTCATCGTGACTGCGGGCGACTGAGCTACTCATGACCTTGAGTGCCTCACTCAAGGTGTGACGTAGGCGTTGCGCGACTTCTAATGAAATTCGAAACCATCTCTCAGTCATCCGACAGCACCTTCACATCACTCTCACAAATGCTCTGCCTACTCTGAGAACAGTTCCTATGAAGGGAGAACATATGAGGCACCTAACTACTAAATCCATCGCGGTGTTCGCACTCGTCGCCGCCATGGGTATCAGCATTCCTGCCGTCGCGTACGCGGGCTCACCGCCTTCGTCGAGGGCCAACTCAGCGCCAGCCGATTCAAGTGCCAATTTCATCACCGCACAAAAGGCACTCGAGCTCCAACTTGCGAATCGTGCCGCGCAACTGCAGCACCTCGTCACTGACGTGACCGCAGCGACGTCGCTCAGCGCGAGCGTCTCGACGACGCTGCAAGCACGTCTTTTGACTGAGGAGTCAAGCATCAATTCTCTCGTCGCGAAGGTCCCGACGGACACGACCAGAGCGGAGCTCAACACGGACCGCTCCGCGATGCTCAGAGACAATCGCGTGTACGCCGTCATGTCTCCTCAGGTGTTCGAGTTAATCGAAGCGTCAATTGTGGCGAGCCAGGTTGTAACGCTGCAAGGCAACGAGGCGACGCTGCAGTCGGAGGTCGCGTCAATCTTGGGTCTGCCGGGATACAAGAACGCGCTGAATCATTACAATAATTACGTCGCGCGCCTTTCAAACTGGTCAACCCGGATTGTGAACATCGAAGCAATCGTGCTCGCACAGACGCCTCAGGGCTTTCCAGGAAACACCAAGAGGTTCGTCGCAAAGAATCACGACATTCTCGACGCGAACATCGCGCTCTCGTACGCTGCCTATGACGCGAGCATCATCGGTCTCGCGACCGGCGGCTACACCGGCGCGTAGGTTTTAAGGTCTAACTCGAAAAGGGGAATCTCAAATAGCGCGGTTGGTGGTCTTGCCCATCAACCGCGCTATTTCTTTGCCACATCAAACGTTAGAACTTCACCTTTAATAATCAAGCTCAGTTTGTGCCCCAGCAGGATTCGAACCTGCGCTCACGGTATAGGAAACCGATGCTCCACAAGGTGATTCCTAAATCTCCTTCAATAGCCCCTAGTTGTGAATGACTTCGACCTAACACCAAAGCTTCAGGCTGTCCACGTTAAATGACGTGGGATCTGCTGAGGTTTCGATAGCGCCAGCCAGCGAAACCAAAATATGCTGCGGTGACAAATCCAATGCAGAGCTCCGCGATCCAGACAGCACTAAATTGCGGAGGTCGTCCGACAGCCGCCGCAGCAAGAGGTTCGAGACATATTGTTCCGGCGACAAGAGAGGCGCTCAACCACGCTCGTGTCGTTCGCCATCGATAGCCGAGATAACCGAAAATTGGTGCGGTGATTGTTCCACCCACAATCACCTTCGCCTCCGAACGCAACAAAGCAAGAACGGGCCCAATGCTTCCGTTGAGATGGACTCCTTCCAGAGGAGTCAGCGTCATGATGAAGTATCCGACGAGTGCCGCAGCCGTGGCAACGCAACCAATAAGAACAGCGCGCCTGGGCCGTACTTGGGTGCATCCAAAAACAAAGGGCAGCACGAGCCAGGGGGCGGAGAGAAGACTCACTTCCCCCAGCCAAGGAATATGCGAAATGCTTCCGAGATACTGGTCAGTTGATCCGAAGGCAGCGCCAACTAGGACTGCGACGAGATACGCCATGCAACACATTCTCACATGGTTAGTTCGAATGTTGTACGAGTGCCCCCGGCAGGATTCGAACCTGCGCACACGGTTTAGAAAACCGTAAATCTCTTACGTCGCCCGAGTGCCCCTTGTGTTGACAAGCACCTACGGCTCTTCGGAATCTTGACCACTGAGCCGTTCCACGTCAGCAATGTCTTGAGGTCGACCCGCGACGCGTTTGCTTGTCAGTAAGTCGTCACGGCCGATGAACGGAACCTCAATACCATCGAGATCAAGGACGACACGGCGCGCCCACGCGTCATCGAATTCAACACCCTCGATCGAAGTCAGAATATCGATTCGATAGGGCGGATAACCGAGTTGGACAACCCTGTCCGGTTGATTGAAGTCCTCTTCGGAAAGACCGAGATTCGAAAACCCAAACGCTTCGAGCGATCGGACAACGCGCACGGCATTCTCGGCACTTACCCAGACCCAAGCATCGAGGTCGCCGGTGTAACGAGGAAGTCCGTGGGCGGCAACGGCATAGCCACCCACGATGAGAAATCGAACTTCGTTAGCGGTGAAGAGTTCTACAAAGTCTTTGAAGTCCGGGTCGAGTTGCATTGCTTCCCCCATTCAAGCGTTGACGGAGAATCTCAACAGCGGCCACGCGCTCAGCCTGCGATACGGTCCGCCAATATGTAACTTCGTCAAGCTCGTCGCCGAGGGCGCATTTCTCCACAATTAGCGCGATGGAACCCGTGGAGCGCGTCGGGACTTTCACAAGTCCATTCTACCGTGGTGGCACCTCGAGTCATCGGTGAACTTCCGAAACAGTCATGAAGACGCCGATCGAAAGTGTCCACAAAATCAAAAGCGGATCGTTCATTCGCGTCGAAGTATGGCTAAAGCTTCGAGAGTCGCGACAGCAAGATTGTCCAAGTTCAGCGATCCAATTTCTCTGAGATCGAACCAGCCGACCTCATGCACTTCGTCGAAATCAGGTTGAGGTTCCCCGGATTCGATGCGGGCATCGTAAACCGTGGAAACATACGAAACTTCATCGCCGTTGTCATAACGAATGCGATACGAAGGACCGCCCAAAACGCCCCGCAGGCCAGTGATCTCCACCGCTATCCCCACCTCTTCAAACGCCTCACGTCGAGCGGCGTCTTCGGGATCTTCGTCAGGTTCGATTGCGCCACCTACAAGCCCCCATGGACCTGAGGTGTAATCACCAACTAGCAGGAGGTCACCGTCGCTATTCCAGATCAAAACACTGACGCCCGGTATTAACAAGAGGTCAGTACCGACCTTCATCCGAAGCGTCGAGAAGTAGGTTGACATACCCATTAAGCAACGGTATCTAGGCACTCTCGTCAACAGAGTTGGAAAATCTCTGCACTGATGAATCAGGTTATTTGGTGCCCCCGGCAGGATTCGAACCTGCGCTCACGGTTTAGGAAACCGATGCTCTATCCCCTGAGCTACGGGAGCAATGTTCAAATTTCAATAGCTATCGAAACTGGTGGACCCACTGCGCGTCCTCAGCACGAAATAACTGAAGGGATGCTCACGTAGATCCGCAATGCTTCCCTACTATTCAAACACGCGTACTCGGGTCTCTGAATACAGCCCCCGGGACGGCCGCGGACCCGAGCGCCAGCGGGCGGTTCGAATTAAGCCCTGCTAATGGACCGGGGACCTTCAGGATTCAACAGACCGGTCGTGCAACACGAAAATCTCGGCCAAGGGCCGATCGTCGCTCTTGTCCGCCAGTTCTCCCTTGTACCGATTCCACTCTCGCAGTGCCGCGGCGTCACTGACTCCATCCTTTAACGCCCGAAACACAAACGCGTCACGGTCGTCGCGCGACCCTGGCGTTGGCGGCTCGTACGGTCTCCAGCCAGTAAACCCGCCAGCCAGATTGAACTCAAAGGACCATGTGATGGAGCTATTTATTATGAGCTCCCGCCTGAGTCCGCGCCGATTACACGCAGAGCAGACAAGGATGTACCCGGCGGCCCTCGTCGCAACTTGCGGTGTGCGAAGTTTGCTCGTTCCACACAACGAACATGTCACCGCGACTTTCATGGCTGCACAGTTTTTGGGTGGAATGAACAGCTCGCAGGAGTCAATTTTCGCTTCGCTTTGGTCCAATCTTGCTCCAATTCTTTCCACATCGACAGGTCGTTGCGGGGACCTCTCTTTCGTCGTGGCACCGGCGCTTTCCGCATGATCGAAGCGAAATCGACTCGCCAGGTTCTAGCGTTCCAGTTATATTCTTGTTTCGTGTCACACGAGACAATGATATACTTGAAACGAAGGGAATCAAGGAGGTGAACAGATGGGACCTAACAAACCTAAGAACGACTCCCAGATCCTGCGTCAATGCGAAGTCATCGTGAAGAATGTATTACCGCCGACTTGGCGAATAACGACGACATACGAACCCCTGAGAACTTCGGGGTCGGTCGACGCACTCTTCATCGTGACCTCACCCTCCGGTGAGCAAGTCACCTATGTCGTCGAAGCAAAGCGTCAATCAACAACAAGAAATCTTCTCAACGCAGTGGAACAAGTAAATCGATACTTGGAGAACGGCCGCGTAGAGGGACGGGCTCTTATCGCCACGCGATACCTAAGCCCTAGATCTCGAGAAGTACTTAGAGACCTCGGCGCAAGTTACGTCGATACGACCGGAAACGTCAGACTGCGGAGTGACTCACCAGGACTCTTCATTGAGCTTCAAGGAGCGATCAAGGATCCCTGGCCCGACGACACACCTCTTCGCTCCATAGGAGGACGTGGCGCAGGACGAGCAATGCGAGCACTGATTGACTCGAGACCACCGTATGGTGTCCGGGAACTTAGCGCCAAGACGAACGTGCCCGCAGCCACGCTTTCGAGAGTCATCGATCTTCTTGAAAAAGACGCCCTCCTAGAACGCGACAAGGACGGAGGCGTTTCGAAAGTTAACTGGATGGGCGCCATTCGTCGCTGGAGCGAAGACTACGAACTGCGAAAGTCAAACACCGTCGAGACGTATCTCGAACCTCGGGGAATTGAATCGCTTCTTCCGAGGTTGAGCGAAGCGAAGTCCCGCTATGCCATCACGTCATCATTAGCCGCGAAATGGTTCGAACCCATTGCGCCCACCCGCACCGCCATAATTTACGTCGACAATTCGGCGGAGTTTGCGAGTGAGTTGGGCTTACGATCAGCGGTATCCGGGTCCAATGTCACGCTTGCGGAGCCGTACGACAGAGTCGTCTTCGAACGGACAATGATTTTCAATGAACTCATCGTCGCGTCGCCAAGTCAAATCGCGGTCGACCTAATGACAGGATCCGGGCGCGAACCAACTGAGGGGGAAGAACTGTTGCTCTGGATGGAGAGGAACCAAGATGCCTGGCGATCCTGATCCCCTCTACGTCAAAGCCCGCAAGGTTTTACTTGATGCGTTTGGTGGGCTCGAGGACCACCGAGAAGCATTAGTCCTTGTCGGCGCCCAAGCCGTGTACGTCCACACGGGAGATTCCGATCTCTCGGTCGCTGAGTTCACGACTGATGCTGATCTCAGTATTTCGCCAAGTGATCTCGCGGACAGCCCTCACATTGAGGATCTCCTTTCTAGCGCGGGCTTTCGACCAGGTCTCAATCCAGGAAGTTGGTTGAGCGCGGATGGTGTCGTCGTCGACCTCATGGTGCCCGAAGCGCTTGCGGGTGCAGGTTCTCGCAGCGCTGACCTTCGCCCGCACGGCAAACCTTCCGCGCGTCGAGCCGTCGGGTTAGAGGGTTCGCTCATCGACAGAGACAAAACAGAATTGACATCACTCGACCCATCCGATAACAGAGCCGTCACAATATGGGTGGCGGGTCCCGCGGCACTGATTGTCGCGAAGGCGCACAAGATCCACGAACGGATTGACGTACCGAATCGATTGATTGACAAGGACGCGCTCGACCTTTATCGTCTCTTGCGGGCAACAGAAACGCGTGACGTCGCCGATCGACTCAAGTTGTTGCGTGATTCATCACTCGCTGGAGACGTGTCATCAAGGGCCATTGCGTTCTTGCCAGAACTATTTGGTTCAATCGATGCTCGAGGTACCACGATGGCCGTACGAGCTGCGGGCGATCCAGAGCGTTCGGATATCGTTGCCTCTTCTCTCGTCGCACTTGTAGGTGACCTACTCGCTGCAATACGCGACGACGGGTAACAACGTGCAGAATCGCAAAGAGCTCGACTGGTCGTGACCGATTACCCGGAAATGGATCTTCGATCTGCTCCAATCTTGCTCCACTTTTTTCCAACGTGATTGCTCTGCTACCGAAGCGAACCCAGCAAATGACTGCATTATCCAGCCTTCGCGATCCAGTCCCATATGAATCTTCGGATTAGGAAACCGATGCTCTATCCCCTGAGCTACGAGGGCAAATATTGGGTTTTCAACTACTTTCGAGACTTCGCAAACGAACCGGCACAACGTCAGCACAACCTCGAGGAAGGAGTGCCCGCTCTTCGCGACGCCTCCCCACTATTCAAACACGTCCGCACGGAACCGAGAGAACGTTGGGTTCTCGTGAAACCTCGACAGGTCAAAGTCACGGTAGCCGCACCGACCGAATACCCCGACCGCAAGATGTCCTACGTCATCCGCTGTCGGTTGAACGGTCATGGATACTGGCGAAGTTATTCGACCAAACGAGGGGCCAACGGCGCCGAGGCTTTCCACGCGAAGCTGAAGGTCGCAATGTTCAATGAGCAGAGTCGGGATTCGAGAACTGGACTCCCCACTTCCGTGAGTCCTCCGAGCGAACTCAATCTGGCCAAGTACTACCGTTCATTCATTCAAGATCAGTGTCGACGTCTATCTCCATCATCGCGCCGGAGTTATGTGGAAGCAATGACGTCGTTCGTGTTCAACTGCGCACGAAATGGAGCAAGGCCACCCTTACACGAGTGGCGTCAGATTCTGGCTTCGTGGATGACACCTCGAGTTAGTCAAACCGTTGCCAGTAATACAGTCGATTGAGTTTGGGTAGATGATCCACTACCTCGAGACCTTCAGACTTGGGTGTCCAAGAATTCCCCGCTCCTAACTGAACTGGATCGACAGACGCTCTACGAGGCAGACCGCAGGATGCGTATTCGTCCAGACGGAGTGACGCTCTACGCGGTCAGCGCACGGAGCGATGAGTCGTGAGGGCCGAGAGCGTTCTCGTCAGTCAATGTGATCCGAGTAACCAAAACCACGTTTCAGGGGGCGGAATCCACTCACGCCCAACGGGCGAGGAGCATCGGAGTCGCGTCCTCAGCGCAACTTTTGAGTTACCTGAACTCCCCCAGTGCTCATGGATGAGTCGCGAAGTGGGTCCATTCGAGACACCGACCGCGTCAACGTGGAGAGAGAAAGAGATCCCCTGAGCTACGGGAGCTTCGCCCCTTTGCTCCATTCTTTCGACAAGGTGCAAAAATGGTAACGAGACGGTCTCATGGTACAGGCCGACTCGTCGATTGCCCTGCTGGTAGCGGGATTTAGAGGCATAGATACGTCGAAGCCAATGGACCAGCCAAGGTCGACAACGCACTCAGCGTCGCCATAGTGTTGACAAATTCTGCGACGCCCCGAGCATCTGCGGCGTCAGTTAGTGGAATTCACGGATGTCGACGTGGGCCTTGTACCTAGCTAGCTTTCGGTCTTCAAGAGGTCGGTGATCAAGCTTCGAACGCGTTTCTCAATGTCATCACGAATTGGACGGACGTCGTCGATTACTTTGCCCGCCGGGTCGGTCAACTCCCAGTCGAGGTACCGTTTGCCGAGGTACACGGGACAAGCGTCGCCGCAGCCCATCGTGACGACGACGTCAGCGCTTAGGCCCATTTCGTCGGTCAACATGCGCGGAGTCTCGCTGGATATGTCGATACCCTTCTCCATCATCACGGCTACCACTGCGGAATTCAAAGTCTCTCCCGGAGCGGATCCAGCCGAGTGAATTACGACGCGATCGCCGCCGATCTCGCGAGCGAACGCGGCGGCCATCTGCGATCTCCCAGCATTGTGCACACAAAGAAAGAGAATTTCAGGACGGTCGCTCATTGTGCCACTTCGACGGCGGCATCCGAAGCGTACAATCGACGTTTCGCCCACAGCGATACATAGACCAGCCCAACGAGAACTGGCACCTCAATGAGGGGTCCCACCACGCCGGCCAACGCTTCGCCACTCGTGACTCCAAAGACACCAATGGCAACAGCAATTGCTAGTTCGAAGTTATTACCCGCGGCTGTAAAGGCCAGGGTTGCGGTTCGGTCGTAGGGAAGGCCAAGCGCTCTCCCGAGTGCGAATGACCCGAACCACATGATCGCGAAATAGCACAGCAACGGCACGGCAATACGCGCCACGTCGCCGGGACGTGCGGTGATCGTGTGACCCTGAAGAGCGAAGAGGATAACGATGGTGAAAAGTAGGCCGTAGAGAGCGAAGGGGCCAAGGCGCGGCATCAGTTTGGTCTCATACCACTCTCGACCGCGCCGACGTTCACCGAGTGTGCGCGTGAGATAGCCAGCGACGAGTGGAATTCCAAGAAAAATGGCAACGGTTTCGGCGATTCGGCCAATGGAAAGATGAAGGCCCACCGTGCTGAGGCCGAGCCATGCTGGCAGGACCTTCAGATAGAAGTAGCCGAGCAGGGCGAAAGCGACGATCTGAAACAACGAGTTGATCGCTACGAGAACGGCCGCCGCCTCGCGATTACCACCCGACAGATCATTCCAAATAAGCACCATTGCGATGCAACGTGCGAGACCGACGATTATGAGACCCGTCCGGTAGGTCGGTAGGTCGGGTAACAGCAACCAAGCCAGGGTGAACATGACCGCTGGGCCGATCAACCAGTTGAGGACAAGGGACGAAACCAATAGCTTTCGGTCGCGCGTCACCGTTCCTAATCGGTCGTAGCGAACCTTCGCAAGCACCGGGTACATCATGACGAGCAGTCCAATAAATATTGGCAACGACGTGCCTGACGTCACTTGAACCGCATTGAGGTGCGTGTTGAGGCTCGGAATTGCGCGACCGAGCCCGATTCCTACGGCCATCGCCAGAATGATCCACGCCGGAAGGAACCGATCGAGGAATGACAAACGTTTGATGACCGGCGCGCTCAGTTCACAGTCCTGCAATTGATCCACAAGGTCGTCGCTCATGACCGTGCCCGAACTCGACGTGGGCGTCCGCTCAGCAGCATGACGTGGTCGACGTCGCGGAGGTGCAGCACATCTCGTCGCCGGCCAAGGCAGGGGTCTCGCTCGCATCGGCGAGCACGGTGTAGACCTCCCAACGCGAACCATCAGGTCCGTCCACCCACACCTTGTCCTGGAGTGCGTGGCAACAGATTGTCCCGTCCTCGACATCAATGTCGAAGCCCTCACCAGCGAGGTAGCGAGTGGCCTCCGCCACTTCGGTCGTCGAAAAGACCTCGACGCCGAGGTGATTAATCGTGCCAGGAGTCTCTGAATTCTCGAAGAGGACCAACTTGAGTGGTGGCTCAGCAATTGCGAAGTTCGCGTAGCCGGGACGAATCTTCACCGGCTTGGTTTTGAAGAACTTGGAGTAGAACTCAATGGACGCTTCGAGATTCGACACATTGAGGGCGAGTTGAAGTCTGGACATTTCGGTCTCCTTTACATTGACATTTATCAATCAAAAGAATAACCATCACATCGATGCTTGTCAATAGTATCGTGGAACATATGTCGCATCCCAAGTCCGTCGCCGTCGATGAGAAAGTCGTAAGTTGCTGCGGTCCTTTGGTGGGCGGTGCGATGTCCGAAGTCGAAGCCAGCGACATGGCCCAAATCTTTGGAGCCCTCAGCGATCCCGTCCGGCTGCGGATGCTGTCACTCGTAGCTTCTCAAGACGAAGTCTGTAGTTGCTCGCTCGAAGAGCCGTTAGGAAAAAGCCAGCCGACGATCTCGCATCACACCAGGATCCTTGCCGAGGCGGGACTCATCGTTGGTGAGAAGCGGGGCCGTTGGATGTGGTGGCACGTCGTTCCGGATCGGCTCGAGGACGTCGCGAGAATCCTGGCATCTTGAGCGCCCACGAAGGGGCTGCCATTTTTCGTCGAGCGAGGTGATGACGTTATTGACGGAGTCTTGGCCAGTGTGTATCACTCGGCGATGAACTAAGAAGTCCACGTCCGCGACGGGCGCGAAACGAAATTCGTACCTCGCTTTGCTCCAATCTTGCTCCACTCTTCTTCAATGTGCGTGTTCCGGAGCGCGCGTCGAGCAAGCAAAACGATGAAATTTTTAGTGTTACCCAATCCACACCAATGTGAATCTTCGGATTAGGAAACCAATGCTCTATCCCCTGAGCTACGGGAGCAGTCTCCTTTACCCCAACCTCTTTGCGAGATCAGGGAATGGTTGCGAAGCAGTTCCATCGTTCAGCCGGATTCGTTAGTCGCCCTTCTTCTTTCCAACAACAGGTGGATGCCTCGACGGCATTCGCATCACCTCGATCAAATTCTGACGTCGTACCATCGTAGTGACTTCGAAAACCGAGTCGGTCGGGCCGAACCAGATCAGATCCGACGTCCCACGTGAAGCAGCACGCGAAAAGGAGAACCATGTTCGAACGATTCACTGACCGATCCCGGCGAGTACTCGTACTCGCACAAGAAGACGTACGTGAACTCAACCACGACTTCATCGGTACTGAGCACGTGTTGCTCGGTCTGATCCGTGAAGGTGATGGAATCGCCGCAAAGACGCTCGCGGCCGCAGGAGTTACGTACGACGCTGTTCTCAAAAAGGTTTTGGAGCGGCCGGGCCGCAGCTCTGACTCATCACCTGGTGCGCCACCATTCACGCCGCGAGCAAAGAAAGTACTCGAGTTGTCGCTTCGTGAAGCCATGCAGCTCGGTCACAACTACATAGGTACTGAACATCTGCTGCTCGGACTCCTTCGAGAGGGCAGTGGCGTGGCGACCCAGATCCTCCGTGAGCTCGATGTCGAACTGACTCATTTCCGTGAGAAGGTCATCGAGATGGTGGCGGGTCAAAGTGGTCGTGTGTCAAGCGGTTCCCCGACGTCGGTGCAATCCGATCGTCAAATTCTTTTTGGCGTCGTGCGCAGGGTCGGTCAACAGTTGCGTCCCGACCTCGGTGCACCCGAGTTTTCCGAGCGAGCGGCGAAGATCGCCGATGCTCTCTTCGACCAACTCCGTAAGGATTGGATCGCACCGGACGGCCCTCTCTGAACCGTCACCGCTGAGTGACGCGGAATCCACTCTGCGCGAGACGTGTCTCGAGATGAGATGGCACCACTGTGTTTTCTTGCTGGAACCCTTATGCGCGTAACGTCGCGACGTGGCAGCAAACTCATCGTTGAACCGACGAACTTTCCTCAAACGGCTACTCCAGGTGTCGGCCCTGTCTTCGACCGCGTTGGCCACGTCGTCACAGGGTTCGCAGGGTGGTTCGTTGGCTGCGGGAGCGGCGAAGTTGAAGAGCCTGTCGTTGCCGGGGTGGAGAGAGCTTTCTTCTTCGTTACGGGGTTCGCTCGTCCTACCTTCATCCCCCGGCTACGCGACGAGAGCTCTGCTCTATAACTCGAAATTCGCCGAGCTGAAACCGGCCGCGATCGCCTACTGTCAAGGTCCGGATGACGTCGCGAGATGCCTCGACTTCGTCGTAAAACGCGACCTTCCTTTCACGGCGCGCTCGGGTGGCCACAGCTACGGCGGCTACTCCAGCTCGCCGGGTCTCGTCATCGACGTCAGCCGGCTCGCGGCCGTTGACGTTGACGCGAAAGCAAAAACGGTCAAGGTCGGCACGGGCGCGCGACTCATCGACGTCTACAACACGCTCGATCGCCACGGGCTCGTCCTGCCAGGTGGGACCTGTCCCACGGTGGGCATCGCCGGCTCAACGATGGGCGGCGGTGTCGGTGTCTTGGCGCGAAAGTTCGGTCTTACCTGCGATCACCTCATCGGCTCGCGGCTCGTCACCGCCGCTGGTGACCGCATTGTCGCCAATGCCAACCACCACTCAGACCTCCTGTGGGCACTGAAGGGAGGTGGTGGTGGAAACTTTGCCATCGCGACCTCTTTCGAGTTCGAGTTAGATCCGATGCCACCCGCCACGTTGTTCTCGTTGCAGTATCCCTGGAGCGAAGCGGCCGCCGTGCTCGAGGGATGGCAACACTGGATCGACGTCCAACCCGATGAACTGTGGTCAACGTGCCAGCTCTTCTCCCAAGGCACGGCCGGATTCCTCGTCCAGGTCAACGGTGTCTTCTGTGGATCAGAAAGCGTCCTCAGTACACACCTGACTTCGCTCCGGTCACTGGTTGGCACAGCTTCGTCGACGTTCGTGGGCGCCGACACCTACCTTGAGGCGATGAAGATCGAGGCCGGCTGTTCAAAGCTCACGGTCGTCGCCTGCCACCTCGCCGGTGACGGTCCTGGCGGCCTTCTCGGCCACGAGGCCTACACAGCGAAGTCTTCCTACGTCACCACGCCGGACACGCGAGGTCGCACCAGCGAGTGGGTTCACGCTGTCGAAGTACTGGCCCGCGAGGCCCCTTACGTGGGCGGCGGTCTCTCGTTTGACTCGTATGGTGGCACGATAAATCGCGTCGCGAAAGACGCCACCGCCTTCGTGCACCGCGACAAGCTCGCCGGCGTCCAGGCCGCGTACTCCTGGGGAACCCACTCATCGGTTAGCGAGATCGCGGCGGGCGAACGTTGGCTTCGGTGGTTGGGAAACGAAGTCTTTGACGCGAGGGCCGGGGCCTATCAGAACTACATCGATCCGACACTCCTCAACTGGCAAGACGCCTACTACGGATCAAACCTTGACCGACTCATTCGCGTGAAGAAGATCTACGACCCTGAAAATCGATTCTCGTTTGCTCAGTCAATACCGCTGCGTCGCTGACACCGTGCAAACACTCAGACACACGCGCCACGGGTTTAGGCGCGAGTGGAATCGCGTCATTGACTCGGTCGCGGAGCGGTGGAACTCCGACAGTGCGACGTCCAGACGAGTTGCGCGATTCCACGAGCAGAGCCAGCCAGTTGTTGGCCAATTTTCGTCGACGGGCTTTCGAGACGATGAGTTGAGCTCGAGCGGCGAGGAGTTTGCTCGTCTCGGGACCGCGACCGGCGGCGAGTTTGTTGTCGAGTGACGCACCAAGTACTCGGGCCCCTACCAGGACCCTGAGAGGCACGCCCACGGCGCGCGACGTCCGCGACACGATCGTGTCCCTTTGCAGACACGACTCGTCCGCGGCTGGGTCCACGAGGTGTTTGCGGATCCCTCGACCCCTTGTTCGGCGCTCGTGGCGACGTGCCCGCGACGCGTCGCGCCTACGTCCACGGTTTGACAACTTGAACCAATTATCGATGCGCATTCTTTACTCCTGCGGGAAACTGCTACCCACTCATCGTTGCGCACTCGCTTAGGAAAACCTCTAAAAAACCGTTCGAAACTCGTCATAATCTGTTAACGACACGTGCGGCCCTATCCGTTCAAGCACCTTTTTCAATCGCGACCACGCGCTTTCTTTCCACGAATGGGAGCGTCAATGCTCAATAAAAAATTCACACTTCGCGTGTTCAAATTCTTCTACACAGAAGTTCGGCCGTGCGGTTAATAGGCGTGAGGCGGGTCGCCCAATTTGAACGCATCTTGTGCAGTTCATCGGGGACCGATCTGCGTCAGTGCGTCCCTCACGGATGAACATCGAGAGAACGCCGAGCACTCAATTCGTGACGCAGTGACGACAGACCGGTCGAGGTCATTCTCTCAAATGTCGAACCAACTTTCTTCCGGCTGCGTACCTGCCAAGCGCAGAGTGTCGTTAAACTTCACTGTTCGCAAATTGCGCGTAACGCTTTTCGAAGCGACACCCCTCAGCCGAGAGGAAACCGATAATGACCCTCTTTGAAGAACTCGAATCGAATGTCCGTTACTACTGTCGCCAGTGGCCTGCCGTCTTCTCAACGGCCCACGGTTCGACGATCACCGCCGAGGACGGCACGGAGTATCTGGACTTTTTTGCGGGTGCGGGAGCTCTCTCGTACGGTCACAACAACCCAGCTCTTGTCGAGGTCGCCATCGAGCACCTGCGCGCCGGCAAGCTCCTTCACAGTCTCGATACCTACACGGTGGAGAAGCGCCGATTCCTCGAGGCGATGCAGCAGCACGTTCTTCTCCCGCGCAAACTCGACATGGTCATCCAGACCGTCGGACCCACCGGCGCCACGGCTGTCGAGGCCGCACTCCAACTAGCTCAGCGCGTCTCCGGTCGTCGCGGTGTCGTCGGGTTCGACGGCAGCTATCACGGCATGACGTACAAGACGGCATCGATCTCAGCTTCAATGGCGGGTAGAGCCCTCACCGCTCATCTGAAGGAGTTCGTGGCACTGCCCTACGTGCGGAACCTCACCGACGCGGACCTTCAACTCCTCGATCGAGCACTTGACTCTACCGTGGACGGTGAGCGCATCGGCGCGGTCATCATCGAGTCGACCCAAGGTGAGGGTGGCGCTCGACCCTTTGATCCGTTGTACCTGCGAGCCATCCGCGAGCGTTGCAGCGAGCGCAACATTCTGGTCATCGCCGACGAAATCCAGGCGGGCGTCGGGCGCACTGGTGCCTTCTTCTCCTTCGAAGGTTCGGGGCTAGACCCGGACATCGTGTGCGTCTCAAAGTCCATCAGCGGTCTCGGCCTGCCCATGGCGCTCAACCTCGTGCGCCGCGACCTCGACACGTGGTCACCGGGCGAGTTCTCGGGTACGTTCCGGGGAATCAACTTGGCGTTCGCCACGTCCGCCACGATGCTCGAAACGTACTGGGCCGACTCGAATCTTGAAAAGAACACCGAACGGCGCGGCCTCGCGGTTCGATCAGCACTCGAAGACATATCCGATCGCTTCAGTGGCGGCAACTTCGTGACGCGAGGCAATGGCCTCTTGTGCGGACTCGACGTCGGTGACACGCGGCTGGCCGCGGACATCGCCGCGGCGGCCTTTGAGCGTCGCCTCATCGTCGAAACCTGCGGCGCGGGCGACACCACGGTCAAGTTGTTACCGCCCATCGTGATCGACGAGGACGAGCTGGCCGACGGACTCGCGAGACTGAGCGACGCCGTCGCCAGCGCTTGCGCAGTGCGTTGAACCACGCCAATGACTCGCAAGACTTCGTCGTAACGTTCGATAGCGAGGGCTTGGAAACTCTCGCGAGTGCCGCGGCGGCGGCGATCGAGAGTCTTCGTCGTCCAGCGTCGGGCCCGAGGTCCAACGTGACACCGTCGGAACTTCACCAACTCGTCCGGACCCTCGACGTCTGTCCCGACGACGGCGTCGATCTCAACACGGTGCTCACCGAAATGGGATCCATTGTCTGGTCCCACGGCGTCGTGGCGAGCGACCCCGCCACTGTCGCGCATCTCCACCCTCCGACGTTGGTGCCCGCCGTCGTCACAGAACTCGCTATCGCGGCGACCAATCAGTCAATGGATTCCTGGGACCAGTCCCCCGCCGCGACCGAAGTCGAACTTCACCTCATGCGTTGGCTCGCCACCTTGATGGGCCTCCCCGAAAGCGGCTCGGGCGTCATGACGTCGGGGGGGACGGCGTCAAACGTCCTCGCGATGACGCTCGCGCGTTCGTGGGCGGCGAAGTCCCTGGACGTTGACGTCCTGAAGACCGGCCTCCCTCGAGGGGCCGCGCAGTGGCGCATCCTCTGTTCGGACCAGGCTCACTTCTCGGTGCAGAGAGCCGCTGCCCAACTCGGACTCGGACGCGACGCGGTGACCACTGTCGAGACCTCGTCGTCGGGTGCCATGGACGTCCGCGCGCTCGATCGCGTGCTCGACGAGATGACGCATTCAGGACTTCGGCCCATCGCGCTCGTGGGAACCGCTGGCACGACGGACCTGGGCGCCATCGATCCACTTCGCGATCTAGCCGAACGTGCGCGACGTCACGACGCCTGGTTCCACGTTGACGCCGCAGTGGCGGGCGCCTTCATGCTCTCCGATCGCCTCGCTCGCGTGTTGTCGGGACTAGAACTCGCCGATTCGGTGACCATTGACTTCCACAAACTCTGGTGGCAACCCTTCAACGCCAGCGCGCTCGTCGTGCGTGACGTCGAGCGCTTTGACCTCCTGCGCGTCAAGTCCGACTATCTCGACCGCGGCGACGAACTCGAGGGTGTCGTGAATCTCGTCGGACGCTCACTCGACACGTCGCGTCGATTTGACGCAGCCAAGGTCGTCGCGACGTTACGAACTGTTGGTCGACTCGCGATGGCCGAGATGCTCGAACATTTGGTCGAGCTCAGCCGCTATGCGGGTTCAAGGATCGAATCCCACCCGCAACTCGAACTGGTCGCGCCACCGGCTTCGGTGACGTGCGTCTTCAGTGCACGCGACGCCACTGATGAGGACTTGCGCCACATCCAACAGCGGCTCCTCGCCCGAGGAGAGATGGTCCTCGGTCGCACGAGGATAAAGGATCGCGCGGCACTTAAGTTCACGTTCATGAATCCCTTGACGACGACCGACGACGTCGATCGGCTCGTTGACCTCGTAGCGAGCGAACTCAGCGCGCTCTAGGTCGCTCGAACCCAGTGCCCCTCGTCATTAACCTGTCAGTCCCGTGCCAATTCTCATCGACCTTCAAAAAGTAAAACTCCAGGGTTCCGACCGAAGCCTCTTGGACAACCTCGACTTGACGGTCTCCACCGGTGACCGCATCGGCGTCGTGGGCATCAACGGCGTCGGAAAGACGACGTTGCTCAAAATCATCGGCGGCACGTTGCGACCAGACTCCGGCGACATCCGCCGCGGCCGTGGCATTCATGTTGGCTTCCTCGAACAGATTCCCTCGCTACCTGTCGGCACGGTTCGCGACACGCTGGGATCTGGCTGGCAAGTCGACGCTGCACTCGACCGCCTAGGGATGCTGAGTAGCGCCGACACCGACACGACGCAGCTCTCGGGCGGTCAACTGAAACGAGTGGCGTTGGCTCGCGTCTTTGCAGAACCGAACGACGTGCTCATCCTGGACGAACCGACGAACCATTTGGACTTGAGTGCCATTCAGTGGCTCGAGCAACAGATCATGAACTTTCGAGGCGCCGTCATCTTGGTCAGTCACGACCGGTTCCTCCTCGATCAAGTCACCACTCGCATGGTGGAGATCGACCGTGGCAAGACCTACGTGCACGCCGGTGGTTATTCGCGACTCCTGGAGACCCAAGCCGAACGTGAAGAGCAGGCCGCCTCCGCCGAGCAAGTACGTCGCAACCTCGCCAAGACCGAACTCGCGTGGCTTCGCCGCGGCGTGAAGGCTCGCTCCACCAAACCCCAAGCTCGTATCGACGCTGCGAAGCGCCTCTTGGCCGGCCGACCCGACGCCGCGGCGCGCGCGGGCACACTCGACCTCAGCGTGGTGACGCCACGTCTCGGCACCATGGTCCTCAAAGCGCACCACGTGGCCTTCTCCTATGACGGCGATCGCCAAGTACTGCACAACGTCAACCTCGACTTAGGTCCCGGTGACCGCGTGGGCATCGTCGGACCCAACGGATCGGGCAAGTCAACCTTCGTCAATCTCCTCGCGCAGCGAGTGGAGCCGACGAGCGGAACCGTGAAGCGCGGCCCCACGGTCGTGACCGCGTACCTCGATCAAGAAGGGGGCGAGTTCGACTTAGAAAAGACCGTCCAGGAACTCGTCGCCGGACCCCAGGGGGTACCAGGGTCCCTCGACGACGTCGCTCTCATGAAGCGTTTCTGGTTCACGGGGGCCCTGCCCACCACCAAGGCCAAGGACCTCTCGGGCGGTGAGCGACGACGCCTGCAGTTGTTGCTCGCGCTGTCGATCCATCCCAATGTGCTCTTCCTGGACGAACCGACCAACGACCTCGACCTCGAAACGATTCGACTCATCGAGGAGTTCCTCAGTCAGTGGCCCGGCACGCTCATCGTGGTCTCGCACGACCGGACGTTTCTCAGTCGCACGACCGACCGACTGTTGGAGGTGCACGCTGACGGCGCGATCGCGGACGTCCCCGGAGGCATCGACGCGTGGATCGCTCGTGCGACGGGAGTGACCGTGTCGTCCACGTCAAGTGACGAGGCAGACGCTGAAACGAGTGTGTCAGCTGCCCCTTACGTTCCCACGGGTCGCCAAATTCGTGATGCCGAGAAGGAGATGTCACGGCTCGAACGACGCCGCAAGACGATCACCGACAAGATCCTCGCGTCCCACGACCATACGGAACAGACACGGCTCGGCACCGAATTGGCCGACGTGCAAAAAGCACTCGGCCTCGCCGAGGAGTACTGGTTGACGCTCGTCAACTAGTACCGCGATCGCCACGCGAACGCACGCGGTCGTGAGATCGCTTCTTCCAGCGTCGCGCGCGTTCGTCGGAGAGTTCACGCAACACGTTGCGGTAGCCTGGACTCCTCTATGGGGCTCGCCATCGGCATTGTCGGTCTACCGAACGTTGGAAAATCAACGCTTTTCAACGCGCTCACGAAGAACAACGTGCTGGCCGCCAACTATCCTTTCGCCACCATCGAACCCAACGTCGGCGTCGTGGCGGTTCCCGACGAGCGATTGAACGTCCTCGCGTCGATGTTCCACTCCGAGAAGATCATCTCGGCGGTGGTCAACTTCGTCGACATCGCGGGCATCGTCCGCGGGGCGTCAACGGGTGAAGGCCTGGGCAACCAGTTCCTCGCGGCCATTCGAGAGTCCGACGCCATCTGTGAAGTCGTTCGCGTCTTCGAAGACGACGACGTCATCCACGTCGACGGACGAATCGATCCCGCGAGCGACGTCGCGACCATCGAGACCGAGCTGATCCTCGCCGATCTGCAGACCGTCGAGCGGGCCGCCGCGAAATTGGAACGAGGGGCCAAGAAGGGTGGTGACGACGCGCTCCGGTTGGCCGAATACAAAAAGGCTCAGGCGGCACTCAATGAAGGACACGTCATCTCACAGATCGGCAAGGAACTCGATCGGTCGTTGCTGTTCGACCTTCACCTCTTGACGGACAAGCCCTTCATCTACGTCTTCAACGTCGACGAAGAGACGCTCGGCAATCAATCGCGCCAGGATGAGCTGAAGGCCTCCGTCGCGCCGTCACTCAGCGTCGTGCTCTGCGCCAAGGTCGAGGCCGAACTCTCCGAGCTCGATGACGCCGAAGCCCTTGAGCTCTTGCAGTCCTACGGCCAAGAGGAGTCGGGTCTCGCCCAACTCTCGCGCGTCGGCTTTTCCACCCTCGGTCTACAGACGTTCCTCACCGCCGGTCCCAAGGAAGCTCGCGCCTGGACCATCCGTGCCGGTGAGACGGCGCCCGAGGCGGCCGGTGAGATCCACACCGACTTTCAAAAGCACTTCATCAAGGCCGAAGTCGTGTCGTTCGAGGACCTCATCGCGGCCGGATCCATGGCGGCCGTGAAAGCCGCGGGCAAAGCACGGGTCGAGGGCAAAGAGTACGTCATGCGCGACGGCGACGTCGTCGAGTTCCGCGTGGGTGTTTAGGCGGTACAATTGACTCAGGCGAGTACGACAGAGGTCGGCGCCTGGAAACTTCGAACTCCTAGGAGAACCATGACCTCTGACGCCATCCAATTCAAAGTTGCCGACCTCTCACTCGCTGAGTTCGGTCGCGCGGAAATCATCTTGGCCGAGCACGAAATGCCCGGTCTCATGGCGATGCGCGCCGAGTTCGGTGACTCGAAGCCCCTCAAGGGATCGCGCATCGCGGGATCCCTGCACATGACGATCCAAACGGCCGTCCTGATCGAGACACTCGTCGCACTCGGCGCCGACGTTCGCTGGGTGAGTTGCAACATCTTCTCGACCCAAGACCACGCCGCGGCCGCGATCGTCGTCGGACCCACGGGCACCGTCGACGACCCCAAGGGCGTGCCGGTCTTCGCGTGGAAGGGCGAATCGCTCGAAGAGTATTGGTGGTGCACCGAGCAACTTCTTCGCTGGCCCGGTCACGACGGACCGACGATGATCCTCGACGACGGCGGCGACGCGACACTTCTCGTCCACAAGGGACTCGAGTTCGAGCGTGCGGGTTTTGTGCCCGCGCCGGAGTCGGCCGAAACGGAAGAGTACGGCGTCATCTTGCAGCTGCTCAGCACCATCATCTCAAGTGGCGAGAAGATCTTCGAGCCGATGGCCGCGGGCATCATCGGCGTCTCGGAAGAGACCACCACGGGCGTCCATCGTCTCTACGAGATGGAGCGCGACGGTGTCCTTCTCTTTCCAGCGATCAACGTGAACGACGCCGTCACCAAGTCCAAGTTCGACAACAAGTACGGCGTTCGTCACTCCCTCATCGACGGCATCAACCGCGCCACCGACGTGTTGATCGGCGGCAAGGTCGCCGTCGTGTGTGGCTACGGCGACGTGGGTAAGGGTTCGGCTGAGTCCTTCCGCGGTCAGGGCGCGCGCGTCATCGTCACCGAGATCGACCCCATCTGCGCGCTGCAGGCGGCGATGGACGGATTCCAGGTCACGACGCTCGAGGAGGCGTTACCGCTCGCGGACTTCGTCATCACGGCGACCGGCAACCGCGACATCGTCACCGTCGAGCACATGCAGATGATGAAGCACCTCGCGGTCCTCGGCAACATCGGACACTTCGACAACGAGATCGACATCGCCGGACTCACCAACCTGCCCGGCGTGACGCGAGAGACGATCAAGCCCCAGGTGGACAAGTGGACCCTTCCGAGCGGTCGAGCGATCATCGTGCTCTCCGAGGGCCGATTGCTCAACCTCGGCAACGCGACCGGGCACCCGAGCTTCGTGATGAGCAACTCCTTCACCGACCAGACCATGGCGCAGATCGAGCTCTTCGTCAACCAAGACAACTACGAGAACAAGGTCTACGTCTTGCCGAAGCAACTCGACGAGAAGGTCGCGCGTCTTCATCTCGACGCGCTCGGCGTGAAACTGACGACGCTCTCCAAGCAACAGGCTGACTACATCGGCGTGGCCATTGAGGGTCCCTACAAGCCGGACACGTACCGTTACTAAACACGCGGCCGTACGAAACAATCGCAAACTTCAGCACGCACCAACCTGTCGGATCGATGAAAGTTGAGTATTACCATAAACTTTAAAGGATACGCAAAGCATTAACTCATCGACGCGACAGGGTGTCGCGGCAGAGACGGAGGAGACTGAAATGGCTGAATGGGGATTTGAGACGCGTCAAATACACGCAGGCGCCACCGCGGATCCAACAACTGGCGCACGGGCGATACCGATTTATCAGACCACGAGCTACGTGTTTCGCGACACCGCGCACGCGGCGGCCCTCTTCGGTCTGTCCGAACTCGGGAACATCTACACCCGAATCATGAACCCAACACAGAACGCCTTCGAAGAGCGGATGGCGTCGCTCGAAGGTGGCGTCGCCGCGCTCGCGGTCTCGTCGGGATCGTCGGCGGAGACGATCGCGCTGTTGAACCTCGCCGAGAATGGCGGCCACATCGTGTCGTCGCCGTCACTCTACGGTGGGACGTACAACCTCATTCACTACACCCTGCCCAAGCTCGGCATCGAGACGACGTTCGTAGAGAACCCCGACGACTTGGCGGAGTGGGCCAGCGCGATTCGCCCCAACACCAAGGCGTTCTACGCGGAGACGCTCGGCAACCCCAAGGGCGACGTGCTCAACTTCGAAGGCGTCGCGAAGGTCGCCCACGACAACAAGATCCCCCTCGTCATTGACAACACCCTCGCGACGCCGTTTCTCTGTCGTCCCATCGAGCACGGCGCGGACGTCGTCGTGCACTCCGCCACCAAGTTCATCGGTGGACACGGCACGTCAATTGGCGGCGTGATCGTCGACAGCGGGAAGTTCGACTACGAAGGCAGCGGCCGATTCCCCGGTTTCACGGAGCCCGACCAGAGCTACCACGGACTCGTCTTCGGCGATCTCCCCGAGCCTCTGTTCTCAGCACGCTTCGTCTTGAAGGCGCGTCTGCAGTACCTGCGCGACATCGGCGCCGCGATCGCCCCACTCAACTCATTCCTCTTCTTGCAGGGACTCGAGACCTTGAGCCTGCGCATGGAGCGACACGTGTCCAACGCCACCACCGTCGCGAAGTGGCTTGAAGCGCGCGCGGACGTCAAGTGGGTGAACTTCCCCGGACTCGAGTCGAGCCCTTGGCACGCTCACCAGGTGCGCTACCTCCCGAAGGGCGCCGGCGCGGTGCTGGCCTTTGGCATCGAGGGCGGCGCCGACGCGGGACGCACCTTCATCGAGAACCTCGAACTCTTCAGTCACTTGGCGAACGTCGGCGACGCGAAGAGCTTGGCCATTCACCCGGCGTCCACCACGCACTCACAGTTGACCGAAGCCGAGCAACTCACGACGGGCGTGAGCGCTGACCTCGTCCGCCTGTCCATCGGTATCGAGTCGATCGAGGACATCTTGGCCGACCTCGAGAACGCGTTTCGCGCTGTCAAGAAGGGATGACGACGTCAACGCCGGGCTATTGGCGACCGGGTGACGACCCCGGTGAGCGAGAGTTCGTCAACCTTCGCGGCGAGCACGAATCGGGCTTCACCTTCGAAGGTGGTGGCCACCTCGCGGCGGTGACCGTTGCCTACGAGACGTGGGGCACGCTCAACGCCGAGCGCTCCAACGCCGTCCTGGTGCTGCACGCGCTCAGCGCTGATTCACACGCCGTCGGCGACGTGGGTCCGGGTCATCCCGCGCCCGGCTGGTGGAACGGACTCATCGGGCCGGGGCTCGCCCTCGACACCAACGAGTTCTTCGTGGTCTGTTCCAACGTGCTCGGCGGCGCGCAAGGGACCACCGGTCCTTCGTCGCTCGACGAAAACGGACAACCCTATGGTTCGCGATTTCCGGTCATCTCGGTGCGCGACCAAGTAACGGTAGAAGTGGACCTCGCGGACCACTTGGACATCGCGGCCTGGCACGCCGTCGTGGGTGGCTCGATGGGCGGGATGCGAGCACTCGAGTGGGCCGTTGGCTATCCGAGCAGGGTGCGAAACGCCGTCGTGCTCGCGGTCGGCGCCGCGTCAACGGCCGATCAGATCGCGCAGAGTTCCTTCCAGGTACGAACCATCCGGGCAGACCCGCACTTCCTCGGTGGCGACTATTACGAAAGTGGCGCCACGCCCGACGAGGGCTTGGCGATCGCCCGAGGTCTCGGCCACATCACGTATCGATCATCGAGTGAGTTCGACGCGCGCTTCGGTCGGGCGAGCCAAGACGAGACCGATCCCCTTCACGGCGGCCTCTACGCCATCGAGTCGTACCTCGCGTATCAAGGCGAGAAACTCGTCCGACGCTACGACGCCAACAGTTACGTCGTACTCAGCGAAGCGATGAATCATCACGACGTCGGTCGAGGGCGCGGCGGCGTCGCGGCGGCCCTCGGCGCGATAGAAAGCCAGGTGACGGTGATCGGTATCGACTCGGATCGGCTCTATCCCTTGAGACTCCAAGAAGAGATCGTTCGCGTCACGCCCACCGCTCAGCCCCTCTTCGTCATCTCCTCTCCGGTGGGACACGACGGTTTCTTGCTCGAAGTCGACCAGATCGGAAAGATCATCCAGGCGGCACTGCACGAGTAGCGACAAAGGCCACGGCGAAATCTGTCACTAGTTCGCAGCGAAAGTCCCCTTCACGTGGAGCCGTGATACTTCACCAAATAATTGGAGACACTCCGAAAGTGCCAAGATACCCCGACTCTTTGGTCGATGATCGTCCGAGTCCTAGCCCGCGTCCATCCACTTGTGCGCCGCCGGTCACGCTATGACTGCGGTTCTCGCTGATCATAGTTTCTCTGATTCTGCTCTCGCCACTGCTCGTAGTGCTCTTCGTAGTCTTCATCATGCAACCGCATGAACCCATAGACAGGGAAGAGGATCCAGGGAATCTTTTTCACCCATGCAGGAGCATTCCTTTGGCGAGTCATGCGTCGAAGAGCCCTTCGCTGGCGGGCGGCGTCGGCACGTGATGCCGGCAGTGGTTGGTGGCCGAGGTTCGGCGCGCCAATCGGCAAGATGGACTGGTCAACGTCAGCGTCGCGAGGTGCTTGGGCCGGTGCGGTGTGGTCGTCCGGCGCCTCACCCGAGGCGTTCGCGTCATCGCGCGCGTGAGCAGTGTCGTTCATCATCGATATCTCCTCGGGAGCGTCGTACCGTGCGAGCCATCCAGGAGAAAAGTAATGGGGTATCGATCAGGCTGCCACTCGGCAGTGGTGGCATGGGTTGTGGCTAGTGGTCTGTCTCTGAATTAACTACGGCCAATTTCGTTCGGCCCCTCTTGACCTTGGTAATGATCTCGTCGGCGGGCTTCTTCCAGATGAACGGTTG
>Ga0208589_1000090_pt1 | contig 42507 bp, 23 predicted proteins | sample NGESurshal092012_2_FD_184486 | JGI IMG/M metagenome (GOLD analysis project Ga0208589, IMG submission 184486) | Arctic peat soil microbial communities from Barrow, Alaska - NGEE Surface sample F53-2 shallow-092012 (SPAdes) | ecosystem: Environmental > Terrestrial > Soil > Wetlands > Peat ...
CAGCGTATTTGGCTGCAATACGCTTCGTCGTCGCGTCTCGCTCGCGGCCAAAATCCACTTCGCCTGGCCGCGCGGGACTTTTGCCACAGGCTGCTAACCGCCGCTACGCATGTCTCATCGCGTCAGTCCCCCCGATTAGCCGCCGCCCTTGGGCGGCGCTTCTCCTTGTAAGCCAAAATCGCTTCAATTTCGCATGATTCCCCATTTCCCCCTAAGGAATTCAAATCCAAAATTGCCTTTTCGCCATACTTAATGATAATGGGCTAGAATACTGTGAAAGGGCGCTGAGGATGAAATTGAACAAGAGGACGGCTTTCATCACGTCTCTTTTCGTTGCCCTGTGTTCGGGCACCGCATTGCTCGCACAGAGCACCATTCCCACAACGGGCCAATCCGAGGCCTCCGGCCCGTTGCGGATTCACATCACCGCCTTTCAGGGCGGCGTACAATACCGCCCCAGCCCTGACACACGATGGCAGACGCCCGCGGTCGGTATGGAGCTTGCCGAGGGCGTTGAACTCCGCACTGGCCCCAAGGGCGTCATCCAGTTCAGCGTCGGCACCGACCAGGTTTATCGCGTGGACCGCCTGACCAGCGTAAAGGTTCTTAGAGCCGCACTCCTTCCCGATGGCACCATCAAAACCGACGTTGGCATGACCTACGGTCGCGTGAGCAAAGACGTCGATTCCGCTTCTCATCCGCACCAGGACACCATTGTCTCGCCCAGCAGCACGCTGGCCGTGCGCGGCACCCGCGTGAGTCTTTACGATCAGCCGCCTTATGCGCCCGAAGCCGTCAGCCTTACCGGAGCGGCTGTTTTCCAGAATCTGCACGGACAACTCATTGCTCTAGGCGCCAAGGGTGAGGGCACGGCCAAAGTAAACGGCGATTCCACCGACGCCGCTCAATACCAGGAGCAATCAACCACCATCAACCCCCAGGGCACGTTTGCCGGCGAGACTCCCGCCCAGCAACACCTGCTGACAGTCCTTGCCGGCACAGGATTACAGGGCACCAACCTCGGCGTGTTCAGCAATATCCAGGCGCTGATTGCCAGTCAGAATTTCTCCAATACCGCGATCATCGGCTCACTCCCCATCCCCGGCGCTTTGCAGTTTCCCATGTTTTGGTCCACGAACCTCTCGATCAATAGCATTGTTGATTTCAGCGTGAGAAATCCCCAGGGCCAAACCTTCTCGGTTGGCAAACCTCCCAATCCCGGCATCGCCGACGGCAGCCGCGTCGCGATTCAGGGCTATGGTGGACAGGAGATCGACTTCGGCACGCCCATCCGAACCGGAACTTATACCATCACCGAAACACTGGCCAGCCAGACAATTTCGCAAAACCCAGGTGTTCAGGTCACCACCGGCACCGGTGTTCTGGAGGCTAACAAAAAGGGCAAATTCACAGGCAGCCTCGCCGCCACCGGTGTGGTCCTGAACGCTTCGACGCCGACGGTCACCTTCACTGCCACCGTGCCAATCAACACATTTGGAACTCTCCCGCACAAATAATCGCGCGGCATTACTTAAGTATCACATTGTCAATCAGGCGGGTGTTTCCCACTCGCGCCGCGACCGCAATCACCGCCGGCGCTTCGATCGTCTCTATCGTGCGCAAGGTCAGGGCGTCTACCGCGGCGACATAGTCAATCAGCATGGCCACGCGCGAGGCCGCGTCGCCCGCGCTGGCGGGCGTCGGGTCCAGCAAAATGTTTCGCACGGTTGTCACCAGACGATTGGCCTGCCGGGCTCCGGCTTTGAAGTCCGCGTTCGCCGTCGCAAGTCCGCGACTGATTGCCAGCGCCCGCTGCCGCTCCGGCGGCGACAGATAGCGATTGCGGCTGCTAATCGCCAGCCCATCCGGCTCGCGCACGGTGGGGCACGCCACGATTTCAATCGGAAAATTCAGCTCCTCCGTCATGCTGGTCAGAATGCGTAACTGCTGATAATCCTTCTCGCCAAAACACGCCACCTGCGGCCCGATGATGTTGAACAGCTTGGCCACCACCTGACAGACGCCGCGAAAATGCGTCGGGCGGAATCGTCCTTCCAGCACGCTGGAGAGTTGCGGCAGATCAACCGCGACTTCCGCCGGCGGAGATTCCGGGGCGACCGCGCCGGCTTTGTCTTCGGCGCGGAAGGTGATCCCCGCGCCGCCCGGCGCGTAGTCGGGATACATCGCCTTCACATCAGGATTGAAAATCAGATCGACGCCCGCCTTCTCGCACAACGCCAGGTCATGTTCGATCGGTCGCGGATATTTGGAAAAATCCTCGCGCGGCCCAAACTGAGTCGGGTTGACGAAGATGCTGACCGCGACATGCGGGGCGTGCTCATGGGCGATTTCAATCAACCGCATATGGCCCGAATGCAATGCTCCCATCGTCGGCACCAGCGCCAGCCGGCCAAGCCCGGCCCGACGGGCGCGGCAGTCGGAAACGGTCTTCGATACGATCATGGGATAAGGGTATGTTTGGTGTTTGGCGCACACAAGAGGCATGAATCGCCGCTCGCCACTCTCTTTGCCCCTAAAAAGGCCGCCTTCTCGGAAACAGCAAACATTACATTTGCCTGGCAAGCCAATTACCTATATATTTATGTAGTGGCTCCAACTGAGTTCCGATGGATTGAATGGAATGCTGTCCACGCGACGGAGCACGGTTGTTTGATTGCTGAGATTGAATCTGTGGTGCGAAATGCCGGCCGCGGCTTCCCACGTAAACGCGACCGCGAAAAATGGCTGGTGATGGGTCGTGGTGTAGGCGGCAGAATGATCCGAGTCATCTATGTGCTCGATGCCGACGGAACGGCATTCGTCATTCACGCCATGCCGCTCACACGCCGATGAGAACGATTTGGTATTGATCATGAAACGTCAAAAGAGATCCGTCATAGATGACTTCATTGCCCTCCCCGATTCGGAGAAGGAGCGCATCTACAATGAACTGGACGCCGAGACTCCGGAGGAATCGCTCGCCCGCTCCCGCCCGCTGAACACACGCGAGCGCCAACAATGGCGGCGGTTCAAGGCGAAAATGGGACGCCCGAAGATCGGCAGGGGGGCCAAGACCATCTCGCTTACCGTCGAATTGACGCTGTTAAAGCGCGCCGATGCCTACGCTAAACGTCACGGCATAAGCCGGGCCAGGCTCGTCGCTCAAGGACTCCAGAGCATCATCGGGTCGGCGGCGTGAACGAGGATTTCACCTGGCTTCAGATTTAAATGAACGCAAGGCATTGGATCGGCATCGCTTTTCCCCACTCTCACTCGCGGTTATTGCCGGATTCCTCTTCAATGGCCTTGCCGAATTGACTGCATCCAGCGAACGGCTGCTTCGTCCGGGAACCTCCTTTCGCTCGATCGGACCGCTTTTGATGTTGCTTGAGGAATCAATTTCAATTGCGGTCGTGATTCCGCTTGCCATTGTGGGGTTCATTCGAAGCAAAGACACCCTAAGATGTGTTCTGTTCACATTCATTGCGCTCATCCTTTGCCTCACTCCAATCGCGACTTATCCAATGGTTTGCAGAATCATTGAATCCGTCCGAGACCTCACCCCGGAACCTTGATCGCGTTTGGCTCGCCTCTCTTTCTTGATTCCCCCACTCCACCCCCTTACATTCCCCACACCATGGCGGAGAAAACCTTCAACATCACACTCCTTGGCGCAGGCACTGTAGGCGGCGGCGTCGCCACTCTTCTTACCCGCGATCGCAAACTCCTCCGCGACCGCACCGGCATCGACTTTCGCCTCCTTCATGTGGCCGATCTTGATGCCCAGCGCGTCCGCGATCTGGGCCTCGGCAATCTGCCGCATACCACCGATGCCATCGCGGCCATCGACGATCCCAAAACTGACCTCGTCGTCGAACTCATCGGCGGCACCGGTATTGCCGCCAAATTCGTCGAGCATTCCCTCTCATGCGGCAAGCCCGTCGTTACCGCCAACAAGGCGCTGCTCGCCTCGCGCGGTCCGGAACTCTTCAATCTCGCCCGAAAAAACAATACATGCGTGGCCTTCGAGGCCAGTTGTGCCGGTGGAATTCCGGTCATCAACGCCATCATTCACGGCCTGGTGGCCAATCGCATTGAAGCCCTCATCGGCATCGTCAACGGCACCTGCAATTTCATCCTCACGCAAATGACCCGCCACGGCCTGTCTTATTCGCAAGCCCTCGCCGAAGCCCAGAAGGCGGGATACGCCGAGGCCGATCCAACGCTGGATGTCAGCGGGCGCGACGCCGCGCAAAAGCTGTCGCTGCTGGCCAGTCTCGCGTTCAACACGCGGGTGGCGGAAAGCGATATTCAGGTGCAAGGCATTAATTCGCTGGAAGAGGCCGATCTCAAATTCGCCGGGGATCTGGGCTACGTCATCAAACTTTTAGCCATCGCCCAGCGCGAGCCGAAGGATCGCATTTCCCTGCGCGTTCATCCCACGCTGGTTCACAAGGACGATCTGCTCGCCCAGGTCAGCGGCAGTTTCAACGCCGTCAGCATCTACGGCCACGCCCTCGGCCACGCCCTTTTTTACGGGCGCGGCGCCGGCAGAATGCCCACCGCCAGCGCCGTTGTTTCCGACATCGTGCAAGTCGGAATGGGCCTCACCGCCGCGGCTTTCAAACAGTTTAATCTGCTGCCCGCCGCGGCCGGGGCGGTGAAGAAACTCCCGGCCGCCGAACTTCAGTCGCGGTATTATTTGCGTCTCACCGCGCAAGACGCCCCCGGCGTGCTCGCCCAGGTCACTAAAATCCTCGGGAGCCACAAGATCAGCCTCAGCGCCGTGCTCCAGCGCGAGAGCAACCACAGCCAGTTCGTGCCGGTGGTAATCACCACGCACCAAGCCCGGGAAGGCGATTTGCAAAAAGCCCTCGACAAGATCAACCGCCTCAAATCCCTGCGGCCGCCTGCGGTCTGCCTGCGGATTATCGATCAGCCGAAGGAATTCGCGGGGGGAGTTTAGCCACAGATATCAATCAGATGAAATTCAGATAAATACAATTTCGCCACAGATTCACACAGATTCACACAGATAAGACAGGAATTCTTGGCCACGGATGGAAATCAGATGTGAAGGCAGATAAATGCAAATCAGGAATTCAAATTTGAGATAATTGAGATTTCAAAATCGGGTTTTGCATTTATCTGTGTGAATCTGTGTTCATCTGTGGCTAAATTGCATTTATCTGATTTCCATCTGTGGCCAAGAATTCCTGTCTTATCTGTATGAATCTGCGTTCATCTGTGGCTAAGATAGATTCTCCATGCGGCGTAAACTCTATCTCGAAACTTTCGGCTGCCAGATGAATGTGCTCGACAGCGAGCTTGTTCTCACCCAGCTACGCTCCCGCGGCTATGAATCGGTTCAAGATCGCGACGACGCCGATGTCATCCTCTACAACACCTGCTCAGTCCGCGAGCACGCCGAACAGAAAGTCTGGTCGCGCCTCGGCGAACTCCGCCCCCGCAAGGCCGCCGACCCCGGCTTGATCATCGGCGTCATCGGCTGTCTCGCCGAGCGCGATGGCGCCAACCTCTTTCGCAAATATCCCCACGTCGACATTCTCTGCGGCCCCGGCGAACTAGATAAACTCGCGGGTCTCGTCCTCAATGCCGCCACCACCAACAGCCATCGCCAGCGCCAATCCGCCCTCATGGGCAGCGCCTCGCGCCGCAGCAGCACGCTGGTCGCCGCCGAAGATACCCTGGAGATGCTCGATCTTTCCCGCAGCATCTCGCCCGCCGACGACGTGAGGCAGGCCTATGTCCGCATCACCCGCGGCTGCAACAAATTCTGCACCTATTGTGTCGTGCCCCATACGCGCGGCCCTGAAGTCCATCGCCCGCCTCAGAATATTATCGACGAAGTCCGCAAGCTCGCCGACGCCGGCGTGAAGGAGGTCACGCTACTCGGCCAGACCATCAACCACTACGCCTATGACCACGGCGACGGCCGCACCACCAGCTTCGCCGAACTGCTTTACATGGTTCACGAAGCGACGCCGCACCTGCCGCGCCTGCGATTTGTCACCAGCTTTCCGAGGGATTTCACGGACGAAGCCCTCGCCGCCATGCGCGACTGCCCGCGCATCTGCCGCTATCTGCACGTCCCCGCTCAGCACGGCAGCGACCGCATCCTCAAGCTCATGAACCGCGGCTACACCGCCCAGTCCTACCGCGATTTTATCGATCGCGCCCGCGCCCACATGCCCGACATCTGCCTCGCCAGCGATTTTATTGTCGGCTTCCCGACCGAAACCGACGAAGAAGCGCAACTGACGTCAGAATTGATTCGCCATTGCCGCTTCAAAAACTCATTCATCTTCAAGTATTCCCCGCGCCCCGGAACGGTGGCAATCGATCGTTTCGACGATGACATCCCCGAAGAAACCAAACGCCGCCGCAACAACGAACTGCTCGCCGTTCAGCAGGAGATCAGCACTCAGGAAAACCGCAAAATGATCGGCCGCACCGTCGAGGTCATGGTCGAAGGCGAAAGCAAACTCGTCAGCCGGCGCGCCGCTCTTTCCCCGTCCATTTCGGGCACCAATGTCGAACTCGGCTGGGAAAAGCCCCGCGGAGAAACCGTAACCACACAAATGGTCGCCCGCACTCGCGGCGATCAGGTTGTCGTTTTCGACGCCCCCGTCTCAATGGCCGGTGAAATCCGCAACATCGAAATCATCGACGCCAAGAGCCTCACGCTCTTCGGTCGGCTGGTCAGGCAGGAAGCGCTGGTCCATGGAAACGAATGAACTTTCAGACGCCGTGATGCGAGCGTACCGGACGCCCGAAGCGCGCGACACTGTATTGCAAATGTACGATTCCATCGAAGCCGAGATCAATAAGCGCCGCCCCATTTGCGACATTTCCGGCCGATGCTGCAATTTTGATGTGTACGGGCATAAAATGTTCATCACGACGATCGAACTGGGCGTCTTCGTTGGCCGTTATCTGACCGACGCCAAACCCGAGCGAGACCCCTGGAACGGCAAATCCTGCCCCTTCCAAATCGGGAAAATGTGCGGCGTCCACGCCATCCGCCCCATGGGCTGCCGGCTCTTTTTTTGCGACCCCACCAGCAACCAATGGCAGAATGAGCAGTATGAAAGGTTCCATGCGGAACTTCAAAACTTGCACACGCGCCTGCACATTCCCTACCTCTATCTGGAATGGCGCAGCGCCCTTTCCATGCTGGGATTCAAATGAAATCAACCACGTTTAGCACCGTCCTAATTCCTCCGGTTAGCCGCCGCCCTTGGGCGGCGCTCCCGCAGCGCTCTTCAATTTTCACTCTTGCATCGCTGCTGCTATTTGTCACGACAACCGCCCGCGCAACGGATGACCTCAAGCTCTGGTACTCCCAGCCCGCCAAAACCTGGATGACCGACGCCCTCCCCATCGGCAACGGCCGCGTCGGCGGCATGGTCTTCGGCAGTGTCGCCCAGGAGCACATCCAGTTCAACGAAGATTCCCTCTGGTCCGGCAAGCCCGCCGACCTCGCCGGCTCACTCCCCGGCGGCGCCGCCCATATCAAAGAAATTCAAGACGCCCTCGCCAAAGGCCAAACCCAGCAGGCCACGCAACTCATCCAAAAATACCTCTATGGCAACCCCGCCGCCATCCGCTCCTCCTTCGGCGCTTATCAGCCCATGGGCGATCTCCTCATCGACGTTCACGCCCCCGCCGATGCCGCGAAAGTCACTGACTACCGCCGCGAACTCGATCTCTCCCAGGGCATCAGCCGCGTGCATTACGTCATTGACGGCGTCTCCTACGACCGCGAATATTTCTGCAGTTACCCAGATCATTTGATGGTGATGCACTTTACCTGTTCAAAAGCAGGGGGGCTGAATCTTACGATTCACACAACCCAGGAATCATCATCCACTGGCGACAAGCTCGTCCTCGGAAGCAATCTGCCTGAAAACAGCCTGGGATATCAGGCCATCATCCTCGCACGGCCCGAAGGCGCCGCATCACAACTCACAACGCTTCCCAGCGCTCTTGAAATTCACAACGCCGATTCCGCGACGATTGTTCTCTCCGCCGGCACGGAGTATCAGGACCAATATCCGAAATATCGCGGCAATGATTACGCCGGTCTGAATGTCGTCCGCGTCGAAGCCGCCAGAACCCGCTCCTACGCGGATTTTCTTGCGGCGCATGAAAAGGACTACGCCGGCCTGTTCGGCCGCGTCACCCTCGACCTCGGCCAATCCGATGCCGAAAAATTTCCCACCAACGAGCGCCTCGCCGCCCTTCACAAGGGAACCAAAGACCCGGCTCTCGAAGCCCTTTATTTCCAATTCGCCCGCTATCTGATGATCTCCTCTTCCCGGCCCGGCGGACTGCCGTCCAATCGCCAGGGAATCTGGAACAACGACGCCAAGGCGCAGTGGGGGGCCGATTTCCCCACCATGATGAACCTCGAAATGATGTACTGGCCCGTCGAAACCACGAATTTGTCCGAATGCGCCATTCCGCTGATCGACATGATCGATCACTTGCGCGAACCCGGCCGCGTCGTCGCCAAGACCGCCTACGGCGCAAGCGGATGGGTCGTAAACTACACCACCAATCCCTGGGGCTTCGCCGCCGCCGGCACCAGCACCTACCAATATTTCCCCGCCGGCGCCGCCTGGCTCTGCCAGCATGTCTGGGAGCATTACTCTTTCAGTGGCGACAAAAAATATCTCGCCGACACCGCCTACCCGATCATGAAAGAAGCCGCCCAATTCTGGGTCGAGCACCTTATCGCCGATACTGACGGCACACTCGTCAGCTCGCCCAGTGAATCGCCCGAGCAGGGGACTTTCGTAGCCGGCGCGACCATGGATCAGGAGATCGTCTGGGATCTATTCAGCAATTGCATCGACGCCTCCACCGCGCTGAACACCGACGCAGACTTCCGCGCCAAGCTGGCGGATATGCGCTCCAAACTCTTCCCTCTAAAGATCGGCCACCTCGGCCAACTCCAGGAATGGAAGCAGGACATCGACGACCCCACGAACACGCACAAGCACGTCTCCCATCTCTTCGCCCTTTACCCCGGCCACCAGATTTCCGCCCTCACGACCCCCGACCTCGCCGCCGCCGCGAAAAAGTCGCTGGAAATGCGCGGCGACACCGGCCCCGGTTGGGGCGAGGCCTGGAAAATCGGCTTCTGGGCACGCCTCCGCGACGGCGACCACGCCGAACTCGTCCTGCATAATCTACTCGCTCCCACTTCTGACACCGACGCCCACCAAACGCACGCCGGCACCTACAACAATCTCTTCGATGCCCGGCCGCCGCTCCAGGTCGATGGCAACATGGCCGCCGCCGCCGCGATCGCGGAGATGCTTCTGCAAAGCCAGAACGGCGAGATTGATTTGCTGCCGGCGTTGCCGAAGACATGGACAACCGGCAGCGTCAACGGACTCCGCGCCCGCGGCGGGTACGAAGTCGATCTTTCCTGGGTCAACGGAAGATTGAAGGAAGCCACCATCCATTCCTCGCAACCCGGCCCCTGCCGCGTTCGAAGTGTCACATCGATCGCGATTGACGGCGTCCAACCGCGCCACCCCGCCGCAAACCTCTCCGAATTCGACGCGACCCCCGGCGGCATCTACCACCTCACCGGAACAAAATAACTTCACTCACCCACGATCGAAAAGCACCGCGATGTTTCCGGTTCGCGGCCGCCCTTGGGCGGCGCGTCTTTTCCCATCGCGAATTCTCGCATTCCTCCCCACGATTCTTCATCTGTTCCACATCCCATCCTCCCGCATATAATCCCGCCCGAACCGACTCCCGCTCGCGGAGCAGTTGAAGTTGAAGTGGCTGGTCGATTCGCGGCCGGTCGTGCTGATTTGTCCGTGGAGTTTCAGGACCAGGTCATGAGGATGTTTCCCTTTCGGAAAAAGGCCGCGGCGCAGGCGGAAGAGCCTGAGGGGCCGCGCGTCGATGCACGCCTCTGTACTGACAAATACAACGGCAAGTATCCCCTCGTCGGCCTCTACGACTGCCGGCTGCGCAAAACATGGGTGAGCAAGCCGCTGAACGGGCAGGCCATCCGCACTTCGCATGCGCGGCTCATCACCGGTGCGGAGAACGCCGTCAGCACGGTATGGAAGGACCGCTTCCTTTGCTTCTGGTTTTACACTCCCCACACCGGCGAGGGCTTCATCCACGGCTACCCGATTGATTGGGAAGAATCGCATCTGCTGGTGCGAACCGACCCGCATTGGGATTACGACCGCCAACGCGTCATTCCGCCGCAACTGACCGACCAGATCGATGAGAACCTTGAGCGCCAAATCGCCCACGGCGAGCGCATTGTCGGATTTTTTCGCGCCGCGAAGTTGAAATATGCGTTCAATCTCCATTTCATAGGCCAACGCGCCACCGAGTCCATTTTTTACGCCAAGCGCGTCGAACCCCCCGATTAACCCCAAGGTTCATGATTCATAATTTCGCAGATACCTGCCAATCCCTAAAACCCTTAAACCCTTAACCCCCACTCTTTACCCCGCCGACAAATAGCCGTAATATTCTCGTCATGCGCAAAGCCTGGTTGTTCGCTGGGGTGGCAAGTGTCGCGGTCGCGTCGGTCCTTTGGGCCAAACAGGGAGTCGTGCATCTAAAAGACGGCACCCAAATCTCCGGCGACATCAATGACACCGATCCCACAAAAATCATTGTCACTCTTCATGGTGTGAAAGCCACCTACACACGCGACGATGTGGATTCCATCGAATACCCCGGCACACCCGATGACCAGTTCCAATCTAAGATGACCAAGCTGGATTCAGGCGATGTGGCCGGCCGCGTCGAAGTCGCCAAATGGGCCGCCGGCATCCGTCGCTTTGATCTCGCCCGCCGCGCCGTCGCCGAAGCCCTGGCCATTGATCCTACTGACCCGCAGGCTCAGGACGAGATGAAGACCATTGGCTACGAGGAATCCCTCTCCACCGGCCCCGCCGCATCCGATGTGGCGGCGGTGCGTCCAACGACAGTCCCCGTCGCCGTGACCCCCGCCGCCCCCGTAGGCAATCCCGAACTCGATAAGATCTATCTGACTCTCGATCAGGTCAATGAAATCCGCCAGAAGGAACTCAAGCCCGACGACAACCTGCCGGTTCTCCTGGCCAATGATGTTGTCAAGCGGTATCTCGCCGCCGCCACCGACACCGATGCCAAGACCTTCACCGCCCAGAAGAAAATCGACCAGGGCCGCGAGATTCTCGCCAAGGGCGATCCAGCCATGGCCAAGGATGTGCGCATCACCGGCGACCCCGCCCCTTTGGTGGAGTTCCATGCAAGAATTCATCCCATGATCCTCGCCGGTTGCGCCGTCTCCGGCTGCCATGGCGTCCCGTCTTCCGCCGCGGCCCGCGCCACTCCCGCTGGCGGCTTCGGCTACTACACCGGCGACGACACGCTTCGCGCCTGGTACACGAATTTCTATAACCTTCAAACCTACGCCACCGACCCCAAGGCTCCCGGCGGCCAGCAGTACATGATTAACCGCCCCGACCCCGATCATTCCCTTCTCGCCCAGCTTGGATTGCCCGCGGCCCAGGCGGAACTCCCTCATCCCAAGGTCGCCGGTCTTCGAAGTCTGTTTACCTCGAAGAATGATCCGAAATACGTCGAATTGATCAAATGGATCAGCATGACGCTCCGCCCCGACGGCGGCGTCTATCCCGACATCCAGTTCAAATCGAGCTGGTGGACCGGATCAGCAACCGCCGTAACCGCCAACCCCAATCCTGTCGCGGCCCCCAAACCCAAACCGGCGGCGGCGCCTCAGCCCACCGCACCGCCCACTTCCGGTCGCAGACGCAACGGATGACATGCAGCCCTTCGATTTCCTATACCTGCTGCTCGCCTTCAGCGCCGCTGCGGCCGCTATGAAATGGTTCCTGTCCCGGCTTCAGGCGCGCCGCCTTCGTCGGCTCGCTCATCAATGGAACATGCACTTTGTTCCCGACGATCGCTTCAAAATTGCCCAACAAGTTTGCCGGCAGATTCCGCTCGTCGGCGCCACCGATCTTCGGATTCGCAACCTGATGTTCCGCACCGATGCCGGCTGCCGCGATTATCTGTTCACGTGTGACTTCGTCAGCGGCGTGCTTTTCAGCCAGCGCCGCCGGCGCCTCGTTGCCGCCCTTCATGAACCCGACGCCGCCGTCCCCGCCCAATTCCACGCCGCCCAATTCGCCCCACAGAATGTGGGAGTGCTCGAACAATACCGCCGCCTTCACGACTCAAAACAGGGCAATCGCTTATAAACGCAAATTCACCTTCTTATCCCCTCTCACTGTACTCAGGGGGAGGGTGGGGGGTGAGCACCATGTGTCGCCCATAAGCGATTGCCCTGCGACCTAAAACCCTTGACCCCTCAACCCCCAATCGCCAAAGTCGATTGCCCTGTTATACTTCTCCCCATGACTATTCGTGAGGCATTACAAACCGGCATCGGACACCATGTGGCAGGGCGTTTACGGGAGGCGGAAGCCGTTTACCGCCAGATTCTCAACCAGCAGCCCAACCATTCTGACTCGCTTCATCTTCTCGGCGTAATCGCTTCACAAACCGGCAATCACGCCGCCGCCATCGAGTTAATCGGCAACGCGATCAAAGGCAGCCCCAATTCCGCCGAATATCACAGCAATCTCGGCCTGGCGCTCAGTGGCCTGGGGCGCATGAACGAAGCGCTTGCCGCCCACCGCCGCGCCGTGGCGCTGCAACCGAATACCGCCAGCTTCCAGAATAATTTGGGCAACTGCCTCGAAGCCATGGGCCAAACCGACCATGCCGTCGAATGCTTCCGCAAAGCCATCATGTACAAGGGCGATTATCCCGATCCCCACTACAATCTTGGCAACATTCACAGAAACGCCGGCCGCTTTGAAGAAGCCGTGCAGCGTTATCGCCACGCCCTGGCGCTCCGCCCGACCTGGTCGATGGCCCAGAGCAACCTCGGCCTTTCATTAAGCTCCCTCGGCCGCTACGACGAAGCCCTGGTCATGCACCGTCAGGCTCTTTCGCTCCTTCCCGAAGACCCCATGGCCCACTGGAACTTGGCGCTCATTCTCCTTCGCATGGGCGATCTCGCCCGCGGCTTGCATGAATACGAATGGCGATGGAAGGCCCGCGAACTTAAGCTCAACCGCGACCAGGTCCAAGGCCCGCAATGGAATGGCAGCGAACTCGCCGGCCGGCGCATCCTGCTCTACTGCGAGCAGGGCTTCGGCGACACCATCCAATTCATCCGCTACGTGCCGATGGTCGCCGCCCGCGGCGGACGCATCACCGTCGTCTGCCAGTCTGATTTGCGACGCCTTCTCGAACGCATGGGCGGCGTCGACCGCTGGCTGTCCGAATTCCCCGCCCCCAGCGAATACGACACGCAATGCCCCCTGGCCAGTCTCCCCTCCGTCATGATGACCACGCTTTCAAATATTCCTTCCACCATTCCTTATCTGAAGCCCGACGAAACTCTGAGTCAGAAATGGAAAGACCGACTGCAAGCCACCGGCGGCGGCCTGAAGGTCGGTCTCTCCTGGGCCGGAAAACCCGCCAATCCCAACGACCGCAATCGTTCCGTCGAATTGCGCCAACTTGCCGCACTGGCGCAAGTGCAAAACGTCACCTTCTTCAGTTTGCAAAAAGGCGACGCTGCCGCCCAGCCCGCGCCCGCCGGGCTGAACCTGACTGACTGGACCAGTGAATTAACCGACTTCGACGAAACTGCCGCGCTGGTCGCCAATCTCGATCTGGTGATAACCGTGGATACCGCTGTTGCGCATCTCGCCGGCGCCATGGGCAAGCCCGCATGGGTCTTGATCCCCTTCGTCCCCGATTGGCGCTGGATGCTGAACCGAACCGATACGCCCTGGTATCCCACCCTGCAACTTTTCCGCCAGGAAAAAGCAGGCGACTGGAAGCCGCCCATCGCGCGTCTAGCCAAACAACTCTCCGAATTAAAAATGTGATGCCAATCGCAATCCAAGAAGCTCCCGGATAGCAATCCGAGGGTTGATTCTCGCCGAATAAACACCGGAATAGGATCAATGACCACTCTCGAAGAGAAACTCACCGCCGCCATTCAGCACCACCAGGCCGGGCGATTGCACGAGGCCGAGTTGCTCTACCGTGAAGCGCTCGCCGAGCACCCGACGCATCCCGACGCGCTCCATCTGCTCGGCGTGCTCGCCTACCAGTCCGGCCACCCCGACGCCGCCGCGCAATTGATCGGCCAGGCGATCGCCGCCCGCCCGGGAAATCCCGACTACCATTGCAACATGGGCCTGGCTCTGGCCGCGCTCGGACATTTTGACGAAGCCGTCGCCGAATACCGCCGCTGCCTGGGGATGGACCCGCTGGCCCTGGAAGGATATCTCAATCTCGGCAACGCTCTGCGAAAACTGAATCGCCACGCCGAAGCGATCTCCGCCTACGAGCAGGGCCTCACGCTTCAGCCCAAACACGCCGCCAGCTACACCGGCATGGGCCACGCGTTCCGCGCCCTCGGCCGCGGCGCTGAGGCGATTAACGCCTGGCGCACGGCTCTGCAATTACAGCCGGAAGATTTTGAAGCACGCTTCCATCTCGCCGAGACACTGCGCGAAACCGGAAAATTTTCCGCCGCGGTCGACGAATACCGCCGGGTCGCTCCGCGCCAGCCGTCGAACATGCTCCTGCAGCAGCATCTGTCCGACTGTCTCGCCGCCACCGGCCACGCCCAGGAAGCCATCACCCTTTTTCTCGCGGCCATGGTGCATTGGCCCAACGATTATGTCGCCTGGAATCACGCCGGTTTTCTATATCTCGTCAACGAAGATCTCGACTCCGCCATCGACGCCTTCCGCAAAGCTATTGCCGCCCGTTCCGATCATTCTTCCGCCCACATCAACCTCGGCCACTCCCTTCAAAGCAAGGGCCAGTTGCACGATGCCATCAAAAGCTACGAGCGCGCGATGGAACTTTCCGGCGACAATTCCCTCGCCGCCAGCAATCGCTTGATGGCTCTGCTCATGCTGGAGGAATACGACGCCGCCGCTCTGCTCCGCGAGCACCGCGAATGGGACCAGCGCTACGCCACGCCGCTGCGGCATTTGATCAAACCGCCGCCCAATGACCGCTCTCCCGATCGAAAGCTGCGCGTGGGATTCGTCTCCCCCGATTTCCGCAATCACGTCGTCGGCTGGAATCTTCTTTCGCTCCTGGAGAAACGCGATCGCGATCAAATCGAAGTAATTGCCTACGCCGCCTCCGCCAATGCCGACGACCTCACTCGCCGCCTCGCCGCACTCGCCGACGGCTGGCGTAGCATCAGCGGCGCCGATGACGACCGCGCCGCCGAAATCGTTCGCAACGACAAAATCGACATTCTCGTTGACCTCACCATGCACAGCGGCGGCAATCGCCTCCAGCTTTTCGCGCGCAAGCCCGCCCCCGTGCAATTGACCTATCTCGGCTACGCCGGCACCACTGGATTAAGGACCATCGACTATCGCCTGAGCGATCCCTTTCTCGATCCCGACGGCACGGACCTCGCCGTTTACAGCGAAACCACTATTCGCCTCCCCGGCTGCTACTGGTGCTACCAACCCGCCGGCGAAACCCCGCCCATCGCACCACCTCCGTCGTCCCTCTTATCCCCCTCTCCATGTACTCAGGGGGAGGGCCGGGGTGGGGCTTCTTCCGATACACCACAAAGCGATCCACATAAAACGGCGACGCCCCGCGCATTCATCACCTTCGGCTGCCTCAACAATTTCTCCAAAGTATCTCAACAATCGATTGTGCTTTGGTCCGACCTGCTGAAAGCATCGAAAGATTCTCGCCTGTTGCTTCATTGTCCCTCGCCGGCGCAGCGCACGCCGGTCCTGCAACAATTCACTGAACTCGGCATCGCCCCCGCTCGCATCGAATTCGTCGGTCGCCAGAGTTTCTTCGATTACATGCAGACCTACGCCCGCATCGACATCGCCCTCGACCCCTTCCCCTACGGCGGCGCCATCACCACCTGCGACGCCCTGTGGATGGGCGTCCCCGTCATCACGCTTCGCGGCAACACCGCCGTCGGCCGCGCCGCGACCAGCATCCTCAGCAACGCCGGCCTCCCGGAATTATCCGCCGCAACCAAAGACGAATATTTACGCATCGCACTGGATTTGGCCGCCGATCTTCCTCGCCTCCAAAGCCTCCGCGGGGAACTGCGCGGGCGATTAAAAAACTCACCCGTCATGGACGCCGCACGCTTCGCCGCTGATTTTCAATCCGCGCTGCGGAAGATGTGGCAATCGTGGTGTAAGGCATGACTCCCGCCCAACAGGTCAACGCCGCCGTCAAACTTTACCGCGCCGGACAAACCGCCGAGGCCGAGCAAATTTGCCGCCAGGTTCTGTCCCAAAATCCCGGCCACGGTGATGCGACCCATTTACTCGGCGTCATCGCGCTTACCGCCGGACGCCACGCCGAAGCCGTCGATCTTTTCCAGAACGCCATCGCGGCCTCGCCGCCTAACGCAGATCAGTATTTCAACCTCGGTCTGGCTTTTCTCGCCCTCGATCGTCGTCAGGACGCCATCGCCGCGCTGCGCCGATCGCTTTCCATCCGCCCCGGCCTGGCCAACCCGCAATGCCAGTTGCGGCTAGGCATCGCTCTCTCCCAAACGCCCGAGCTCGACGACGCTCTCGCCGCATTGCGCGCCGCCGCATCCGCCGCCCCCGAAGACCCCGCCGCCCAGTTTGCTCTCGGCACGATCTACCAGCAAATTGGCCAATTGGACCGCGCCATCGAATCCTTCGAAGAGTGTATTCGTCTCAAGCCCGATCACCACGAGGCCGAAAGCGCCCGCCTCTTCACGCTCTACATGCACCCCGACTCCGACGAGCAGTCCCTCCTGCGCGAACATCTTCTCTGGAATCAGCACCACGCCGAACCCCTGCGAAAACTGATCAAGCCGCCCACCAACGACCCCTCTCCCAACCGGCGTCTGCGCCTCGGCTTTGTCTCCGGCGATTTCCGCGAGCACACCGTCGCCTGGAACTTCCTGCCGTTCCTGCAGAATCTCGACCTCAAACAATTTGAAGCCTTTCTCTATTCGCAGACTCCCGGCCCTGACCGCATGACCCAGGCGATTGAACGCGCCGCCACCGGCTGGCGCGACATCGTGAAACTCTCCGACGATGCCGCCGCCGACCTCGTCCGCAAGGATAAAATCGACATTCTCATAGACTTATCCCTTCACAGCGGCGGCAACCGCCTCGGGGTCTTCGCGCGCAAGCCCGCTCCCGTTCAGTTCACATTTCTCGGCTATTCTGCAACCACCGGCCTGGCGACAATCGATTACCGCATTTCCGATCCGTTCATCGATCCGCCGAATGCCGCTCCTTCGGTTTACAGCGAAGAAACCATTCGCCTCCCACACTCGCAAATCTGCTATCGCTGCGGCGCCGCGGCCCCGCCGCCCGGCGGATTACCCGCCGTACTCAACGGCTTCATCACCTTCGGCAGCCTGAATAATTTTTCCAAATTTTCCGACCCCGCCGTCGAATTGTGGGCCAGGGTGTTGCGCCAGGTGCCCCAGTCGCGTCTTCTGCTTCTCTCGCCGCCGAGGAATTTGCGCCAGCCTCTGATCAACCGCTTCACTCGCCTGGGCATCGCCCCCGAGCGACTCGAACTCATCAAACGCAGCCCGATCGACGAATACCTCCAAACCTACGAGCGCATCGACATCGCGCTCGATCCCTTCCCCTATAACGGAACCATCACCACCTGCGACGCCCTGTGGATGGGTGTCCCCGTCGTCGCGCTCTACGGCAAAACCTCCGTCGGCCGAACCGCCGCGAGCATTCTCCACAACGTCGGTCTGCCCGAACTGGCGGCGCAATCGCCCGACGATTATGTTCGCATCGCTGTGGATCTGGCCGATGATTGGCGGCGGCTTTTGCGCTGGCGGGCCGATCTGCGCGGGATGATGCTTCAATCGCCCCTCATGGACGCCGCCCGGTTCACACGCGATATGGAATCGGCGTTTCGCGCCGCCTGGCGCAAATGGTGTTTGCCGAAGAAAGACGTTTCCGCATGACCGTTCAGGAAGTTTTCAATCAGGCCGTGCAGCACTTCCACGCCAAGGAGTTGGCCGAGGCCGAAGCCGCCTGCCGCCAGATCCTCGCCACCGATCCGAGCCACGCCGATTCCTACCATCTTCTCGGCCTCATCGCCGCTTCTTCGGGCCGACCCGATGTGGCCCTGCAATTCATCGCCCAGGCCATCTCAATTAATTCCGGCGTCGCCGACTTTCACACCAATCTCGGCGTGGTCCTCGCCGCCATGGATCGGCTCGATGAATCAGCCGCCGCCTACCAACAAGCATTGGCCCTAAAGCCCGATTCCGCCGAAGCCAATAGCAACCTCGCCGACGTTTTTTGCCGCAAGGGCGATTGGCACAACACCGTCGAGGCCTGCCGCCGCGCCTTGCTGATGCGCCCTGCACTTCCCGAAGCCCTCTGCAATTTCGGCGTCGCGCTCCAAAACCTCGGCCAATTCGAGGAGGCCGTCGCCTGCTATCTGCGGGCGCTGACCGCGCGACCGAATTATTTCCAGCCCATGCTCAACATGGGCAACGCGCTGGCATCCTTGGGCAGGCTCGACGCCGCCATCGGAATCCTCAGCAAATGCGCCGTCCTCGTGCCGAATCATCCGGGGCCTCCTGCCATCATGGCCGGAGCCATGCTCGCCCGCGGCGGGTTGAACAACGCCATCAGCGCCTACGATCGCGCTCTGGCCATTGCTCCCGACCCCATCGTCGCCAGCGCCCGAATTGCCGCCCTGGAGTTTCATTCGGATTTTGACGCCCCCGCTCTTCTAAGCGAATGCCGTGCCTGGGATGCTGCTTATGCCCAGCCCCTCCGCGCCGCCATCGCCCCTCACACCAACGACCGCACTCCCGATCGCCGCCTGAAGATCGGCTACGTCTCGCCCGATTTCTGCGAAGGCGCATTGGGCAGGGCGGTATTGCCTCTTCTTCGCCAGCATGATCGCGCCCGGTTTGAAGTCGTCTGCTATTCCTGCTCCGCGCACTCCGATGACCTCACCAACACGCTCGCCTCACACGCCGACCAGTGGCGTGACCTTTCGCGCCTGGACGACGCCTCCGCCGCCCAATTGATCCGCGCCGATGGCATCGACATTCTCATCGACCTCACGCTCCACGGCCAAGGCAACCGCCTTCCCGTCTTCGCCCACAAACCCGCGCCGGTTCAGGCCTGCTTTCTTGGCAGCGTCGGAACCACCGGACTCACCACCATGGACTGGCGGCTTTCCGACCCCCACATTGATCCGCCGGCTGAAGATTTAGGCTGCTACAGCGAACGCACTTTGCGCCTGCCGCGAACCTATTGGTGCTATCAACCCGCCGGCGAAGCCCTGGAAATCCAGCCGCCGCCGTTTCAAACCAACGGCTATGTCACCTTTGGTTGCCTCGGCCGGTTCGTCAAATCCGCCGCCTCCATGGAACGGTGGGGGGATATCCTCGCCAAAATAGAAAACTCGCGCCTGCTCCTCAGTTGCCCGGCCGGCAGCGCCCGGCGCTGGGTCGAAGACTTGCTCGCCGCCAAGGGCATCAACCACGATCGCGTGGAATTTACTCCCCAGCCTCTTTCTCCCTCCCCTGGTACTCCGGGGGAGGGTTGGCGTGGGGGCTCTCTATATCAGCGCATCGACATTGCCCTCGATCCATTTCCCCACGGCGGCGCCATGACCGCCTGCGACGCACTGTGGATGGGCGTCCCGGTCATCACATTATCGGGCCAACGCGCCGCCGGCCGCTGCGGCCGAAGCATCCTCGCAAATATCGGCCTCAGCGAGTTGATCGCCTCATCGGCCGATGAGTATCTGCATCTCGCGCTCGATTGGCAGCGCTGGACAGAATTGCGGCCGAATCTGCGCGATCGCCTGAGGCATTCCCCCCTCATGGACGCCGCGCAGTGGTCGAGGGATATCGAAGACGCCTATCGTCAGATGTGGCGGGATTGGACAGGTTGAATCATGCCGGGTAATCAAGGCTCTTCCATGACCATACAAGAAGCGTTGCAACAAGCCGTTCAACTTCATCAGGCCGGACAACTGCCCCAGGCAGAGGGCCTCTACCGGCAGGTTCTTAAGGCCCAGCCAAACAATCCCGATGCGCTCCATCTGCTCGGCGTGCTCGCCTCGCAGGTCGGCAAGCACGACATGGCTGTCGATCTGATCCACCGCGCCATCAACCAGCGCCCAGAGGCCGCTGAATATTACCTCAACCTCGGCGTCGCCCTCGATGAACTCGGCCGCATCGACGACGCCATCCTCTCCTACCGCAAGGGCCTGAGCATCCGCCCCAACTACGCCCAGGCACTCAGCAATCTTGGCAACGCCCTGCGCAAAAAGGGAATGGTCGCCGACTCCATCGAGGTGTGCAAAAGGGCCGTCGCCTTGCAACCCGATTTCGCCGAGGCTCATAACAATCTCGGCAACGCCTACCAGATGGCCGGCAACATGCCCGAAGCCATCAACGCCTTCCGACAGGCGGTGGCGATCCGCCCCCAATTCGCCGAAGCCATGGGAAATCTCGGCGCCACACTTTTGCACCAGCGCTTCCTCGACGACGCGATCCAGGTCCTTCGACAGGCGATCGTGCTTCGCCCCAGCTTTGCCGATGCCTACAGCAATCTCGCCAACGCACTCGTCGACAAGGGCGACTTTAACTCCGCCATCCAGGTCGCGCAGCAGGCGATCAAAATCAAACCCAATTTTCCCGAAGCCTATTACAACCTGGCCAATGCCCTGACTCACAAGGGCGAGCTTGAGCTGGCGATCAACTGCTACCGCGAAGCCATCAAGCTCCGCCCCGGCCCCGCCGAGGTTTACAACAATCTCGGCAACGTCCTTCATCGCGTGCAAAAATACGACGAAGCGCTCAGCGCCTATCGCCAGTGCATCGCGATCGACCCGCTGTTCATTCATGCGTGGAACAATCTCGGCCACACCCTTTACGAGTTACAACAATTTGATGCCTCGGCCCACGCCTGCCGGCAGGCCGTCGCATTGGCTCCGGAAATGTTCGAGGCCTACAACAATCTCGGCAACGCCCTTCAGGACGGCGGCAAAATCCAGGAGTCGATTCCCTGCTATCTCAAAACCATCGAGATGAACCCCACCTACGCCGACGCCCACAACAACCTGGGCAACGCGTATTACTCGCAGGGCAAACTCGAAGAAGCCATCGCCTGCTACCGCAACGCTCTGGAGTTGCGCCCGGTCTATCCCGCCTGTCACAACAATCTTGCCAACGCCTTGTGCGGACTGGGCCGCCTCGACGAAGCCATCGACACCTGCCGCTTTGCATTGTCGCAATCGCCGGATTTCCCGCCGGGACATTGGAGTCTTGGCCTGATGCTCCTCATGCGCGGCGAGTTCGAGCAGGGCTGGCCGGAGTACCATTGGCGCTGGAAGGTCAAGCAATTGCGTCTACGCATCGACTTTCCTCAGCCGATTTGGGAAGGAGACGAACTTGGCGGCAAACGCATCCTGCTCCACGCTGAGCAGGGCTTCGGAGACACTATTCAATTCATTCGCTACGTTTCCCTTGTCAAAAAGAGCGGAGGAAAAGTAGTTCTGGCTTGCCAGCCGGAACTGCTTAGTCTGTTACGAATCCAAGACGGAGTCGACGAAGCTATCACCGTTGAGGAAGTGCTCCCAGCTTTCGACGTGCATTGCCCACTGCTCAGTCTGCCGCTCAAATGCAAAACCACTCTCACCAACGTTCCCGCCAACGTTCCGTATCTCAAGCTCGAAGCCCACAAAAAAGAGGAATGGGCCGCCCGACTTTCCGGCCTCAAGGGCATAAAGATCGGCATCGCCTGGGGCGGACGCCCCACGCACCCCAACGACCGCAACCGCTCCTTCCCGCTCTCCATCCTCGCGCCCCTCGCGGAGATTCCCGGCGTGACTCTCGTGAGCCTGCAAAAAGGCCCCGCCGCCAAACAGTTGGAAACGTGCGCCTTTCCTGTCGAGAATTTTGACGAACACGTCAAGGATTTCTATGACAACGCCGCCATGATCGACAATCTCGACATGGTTATTTCCGCCGACACCGCGGTCGTTCACATGGCCGGTGCGCTCGCCAAGCCCGTCTGGGTATTCATCCCCTTCGTCCCCGACTGGCGCTGGATGACCAAACGCGACGATTCCCCGTGGTACCCCACGATGCGCCTGTTCCGCCAGCCCAAAATCGGAGATTGGCTTGACCCCGTGGAGCGCGTGGTCGCCGCACTGAAGGAAGAAGTAGCAAAGCGCACCTAGTCAACTACCAAATAAAAGAATCCCGGTTAGCCGCCGCCCTTGGGCGGCGCGTTCCCCTGTTCGCGCAATTCTAAACCACCAGCCCCCTCACCCTCCCATCCCCATGCCCGCTTTGCTTTCCCCAAATCCCCGGCAGCGCCTTCTTGCAATCCGGACACAACCCCTCCGCCCCCACGCGATTCTCCTGCACCAAAAACCCATGCCGCCGAATCACCGTCGAATTGCAATGATGGCAGCGCGTGTTCTCCCATTCGCCCACGGCCCCCGGAATATTTCCCGGATACAAATACTTCAACCCCGCTGATCTCCCATATTCCGCGATCCGCAGCAGATCATCCGGCCGCGTGTGCCGGTTGTCTCGCATTTTGTAATCTGGATGAAACGCTGTCATATGCCACGGCATCAGCGGATCAATCCCCGCCAGAAAATCCGCCATGCGCCGTAGCTCATCCGGGTCGTCGCTGAACCCCGGCACCACCAGCGTCACAATCTCCACCCAAAACCCCCGTTCCTTCAGCATCTTGATCGTATCCGTGACATTCTGAAACACCCCGCCAAGCTGCCGGTAGCGCTTGTCGTCAAAACATTTGAGATCAACTTTGTAAGCATCCACAAACGGCCGAATAAAATCCAGCACCTGCGGCGTGGCGTTGCCGTTCGATATATACGCGCATTTCAACCCGCGCGCCCGCGCCTCCTTGAACACTTCAACCGCCCACTCGCTGGTAATCAGCGGCTCGTTATAACTTGACGCCACCACCGGGGCGCGATTCTGCATTGCCAGATCAACCAGTTGCTTCGCCGTACACAATCGCGGCGGCGCAACTGCATTGGAGTCCCGCAGCATCTGGCTCGTCACCCAATTCTGGCAATACCCACAGTGATAATCGCACCCCAACATGCCGAACGTCAGCGCATCGCTCCCCGGCAGCACATGAAAGAACGGCTTCTTTTCGATTGGATCGCACGCGAGTGCCCCCACATAGCCGAACGGAACCCTCAGCACTCCGTTGTCATTGAACCGCACGCGGCAAACCCCATCGCGCCCCGGTTTCACGAGACACCGATGCCCGCACGCGAAGCATTGAATATCTCCGTTCTCCTTGCGCTCAATCAGCGCCTCGCTGGCCGCGGCGCTGTATTGGTGGAGCATCTTCTTGAGGGATTCGAGGCGTTGCTTGTCCTGGAGAATTTCAACCGGCATGTTTTTATTGTAGTCAGGAAACGTCGTCAGGGGCATTTTTAATTGCCGCCACCAGTTTGCGGAACCAAGGCAATCGCATATGAGAAAAAACACATTCTTATCCCCTCCCCTGGTACTCCGGGGGAGTTTAGGGTGGGGGTTGTCAGCCGATCGGCGCGAAGATGCCCGCACCCCCGCCCATCCCGATGTAATCGGGACAGGCCCCTGGAGCACCAGCGGAAGGGGAAGAAGGGAACATGCGATTCCCCGCACTCGCGCCGAAAATCGCCGAAACAACAGCCGCAATCGCTAGGACACTCACGCCCGATACAATCCTTTCGCACCGCATCGCGCCATTCCGCCAGCCCAGTTTCCCGCCACCGTGCCGTGGTTGCGACATCTATAGCAGCCCTCTCAACTGCATTTTTGAAAGGGATTTGCGCCAGCCCGGGAGTCTGCCAATTCCGGTGAATTCCGGAAGTGCCGATAATTCCGGCTGCATCAGTGCAGCGATTTATAGCGCCTTGATGATCCCAAGCCTCCAAGTCCACCATCCGCATTTCCACTCACTCGCCATTCATGCAGTGCCTCAAACGTATCCGATACTTTGACTGAAATCTCGATTCCCGATGCTGTTCTTGACGTTCCGATGTTCCCGGCTTCCTGGAGGGCCACTATGTCCTTGCGACGCACACGACGCTCAATGTTCCGAACCCTTTGTAGCCCGCTTTCCAAGCGGTGCGGCCATGAATCAGCCCCAGGCTCTGCGCGCGCCTCCAGGTGCCTCCAACGCGCCGTGTCCTCGGCGTCCCTGCCGACCTTCGAAGCCCTCGAACTACGGTGCTTGATGTCGGTCGACATGGTGACCAGCGGCACCGACACCGGCAGCGCCGGCGAATTGCGCCAGGTCGTCGCCGCCGCCCAATCCGGCGACACCATCGAATTTGATCCCAGCGTCTCCACCGTCTCCCTCTCGCTCGGCAACATCCAGATCAGTCAGACTCACCTGACCATCGCCGGTCCCGGCGCAAGCAGTCTGACCATTGACGGCGGTAGCGTTGACACCATCTTCACCGTCATCGCCGGATCCGATCTTTCCATCAGCGGCCTCACCCTCACCCACGGCGATTCCCAATCCGGCGAGGGCGGCGCGATTTACAACAACCTTGGCGGCACTCTTTCCGTCAGCAACGTCAACTTCACCAGCAACGTCGCCGACCAGGGCGGTGCCATCGACAACGACGGCTCCGCCACCGTTGATCAATCCCTATTCTCCGGCAACAGTGGCGCCGGCGCCGCGATTTTCACCACCAGCGACCTCACCGTCACCAACTCCACCTTCACGAGCAACACCTCCAACATCGGCGGCGGCGCAATTTACAACCAGGCCGGAACACTCACCGCCTCGAACGATGTCTTCGCCGGCAATCAGGCTCTCCGCGGCGGCGCCCTCGAAAACGATGACACCGCCTTCCTCACCAATTGCACCTTCACCAGCAACAGCGTTCCCACCGGCGGGACCGGCGGCGGATTGGGCGGCGCCATCTTTACCGCCAACAACATCACCATCACCGGCGGCACCTTCACCGGCAATACCGCCAATTCAGGCGGCGGCGCCATCTATAACGTCGAATCACTCACTATCGCCGGCGCAACCTTCACCCACAACAACGGCGATTCCGCCAATACCGGCACAACCGACGGCGGCGCGATCTTCACCGAAGGCACCGCCACCATCGACGGTTCGACCTTCACCAACAACACCGCCGGCTTCGGCGGCGCGATCTTCACCGACTTCACCCTCTGGGCCTCCCGCATCAACTTCAATAATAACACCGCCCCGTCGGGCGACGGCGGCGCGGTCGCCAATGCCGGCGGCGCAAATATCAGCGACAGCTCCTTCTCCTCGAACTCCGCCGTCAACGGTGGTGGCTTCTATAATTTTAACGGCGGCCTCGGCACGCTCGTTAATAGCACCCTCTACCAGAACAGCGCCACCGGCTTTGGCGGCGGCGCCTATAACGACGGCGCCAGCACCCTGGAGTCCGTCAACAGCACCATCGCCAAAAACAGCGCATTCAGCGGCGGCGGCGGTCTCGACATCGAGCCTTCCTCGGGCGGCGATGCCACGATTTACAACACCATCGTGTCCGGTAACTTCCTTACCGCACCCCCGACCCCCGGCACGCCCAGCGACATCCTCGGTACGCTCGACGAGCAACTCGCCCCCGATTTCACCACCGCCAGCTCTAACAATCTCATTGGTGACGCCGCCAGCGCGGGAGGTCTCGCCAACGGTTCTAACAACAACCTCGTTGTCGCCAACGCCGGACTCGATCCCACCGGACTTCACAGCAACGGCAGCGCCCAGGTATCCACGCTCGCGCTCACTTCGAGCAGCCAGGCCATCGACAATGGCAGTAACTCCCTGGCCTACGATGCTGCCGGCAACGCTCTGGTGACCGACGAACGCGGCTACTATCGCATCTTCAACGCCCTCGGCGGCCCGACCTCCAACGTAGACATCGGCGCTTACGAATATCAGGCCCCCCAAGGCCCAACGCTGCTCAAGGTCAACACCACGCTCGATTTCGTGGCCTACAACACCAGCGGACTCTTCTCGCTCCGCCAGGCCATCGGCTTCGCCAATTACTCCGACGGCGCTCCCAGCATTACTTTCGATTCGACGATCTTCAACGCGACCACGCCTCAGACGATCACGCCCGAAAACCTGTTCAACTTCAACAACGTCGCGGCGCCATTGACCATCACCGGCCCCGGCGCTAACGCACTGACTCTCAGCGGAAATTCCAACAACACAGTCCTGAACACAGGCACAGGCTCAAGTGTTACCATTTCCGGCGTCACCATCGCGCGCGGTTTCTCCCTTGTCGGCAACGGCGGCGGCATCGAAAACGCCGGAAACCTCACGCTCACCAATTGCACATTCTCCAATAACGAGGCCCCCACCGGCGAAGGCGGCGCGATATTCAACAGCGGAACTCTCACGCTCAATACTGACACCTTCAACAACAATATCGCTCATGCCGGCGGAGCCATCGTCAACCACGGCACCCTCTTCCTTAACGGCGGCACCTTCGATTCCAATCAGGCCGACTCCGGCGGCGCCATCAGCAACAACAACGAGTTCTTCGGCAACGGCGGAACCTTCACCAACAACCACGCCACCGACGGCGGCGCCATTGACGTCGAAGGCGCCAGCAACATGTCCCTCACCGGCGCTACCTTTGGAACCAGCGTCGCCAACACCGGTAATACCGCCGTCGACGGCGGCGCTATTTTCAACAACGGTAATTCCAATATCAGCGATTGCACCTTCACCGGCGATACCAGCATCAACGCCGGCGGCGCCATCTCCGGCGCCGGCAACCTCACCATCAGTTCCTGCTCGTTCATCAACGATTCCACCAGCGGCAACGCCCCTTTCACCTCCGGCGGCGGCGCGATCTTCGCCGTCGGCGGCAATCTCAACGTCAGCGGCAGCCTCTTCCAAAATGACTCCGCCCCCCAGGCCCCCGGCGGCGGCATTTACAACTTTGAAACCTCCACCATCATCGGCTGCACTTTCGACAACGACTACTCCGGCGCCACCCCCGGCGGCGGCGGAATCTACAACGCCAATATCATCAATGTCTCCGACAGCACCTTCAGCGCCAATCACGCGGATAACGGCGGCGGTGGCGGCTTCTACAACGACGGCGGCAACGTCACACTCGTCAACTGCACCTTCGCCTCGAATTACTCCTCCGCCGGCGCCGGCGGCGGTCTCTACAACACCAACCACGGCGCTCTCACCATTACCAACAGCACCTTCTCTCTCAATTACGCCACCAGCGGCGGCGGCATCTTCAACGAAGATGCCATGAGCGGGTCCATCGACGCCGGCGGCAATCTTACCCTCTACAACACCATCGTTTCCGGCAATACCCTCAACGATCTCTCCACCGCCAGCGACCTCACTGGGCCGCTCGACCAGAATCCCGGCGTAACCGTTGTCGGCACCGTCACCGTTACGCAGGCCGCCAGTACCCACAACTACTACGGCGGCAACGCCATGCTCGCGCCGCTCGGCAATTACGGCGGCCCGACCAACACCATGCCTCCGCTCCCCGGCAGCCCCGTCATCGACATGGGTGACACCGCGCAAGCCGTCGACGGAAACATGTCGCCGCTTCTCTACGACCAGCGCGGACAACCCCGCGTCGTCGGCTCTTTCGTCGATATCGGCGCCGTCGAAGTCGGCGGTTACACCCTAGTCGCCGTCAACGGCAATACTCAGTCCACGGACATCAACACCGCTTTCACCTCGCCTCTTTCCGTGCGGGTCAAGGCGCTCAATCTCCTCGACCCAGTCACTGGCGCGATGATTTCCTACTCGGCGCCCGTCACCGGCGCCAGTATTGGTTCCCTCATCGGCGCTACCGCCGCTAATAGCAGCGGCTTTGTCGCGCCAACCGCGCTCGCCAACGGCACCGGCGGAACCTACCAGGTCACCGCGACCTTCGACGGCCAGAACATCACCTTCACCCTCACGAACCTCGCCCCCACAACCGTCGAATTCATCCAACAGCCAACCAACACCATCGCCGGCCAGACCATCACGCCTGCCGTGACTGTCGAAGTCCTCGACCAGTTCGGCGCGCTCTACACCGGCACACTCCCCAACGTGATTCTCTCCGTGAACAGCGGCCCTGGCCCGCTCCTAGGCACGCTTTCCGAGCCGGTTTCCGGCGGCATCGCCACCTTCAGCGATCTCTCGATCCACACCGCCGGCACCTATACGCTTCTGGCCACTAACTCCGCCCTGAGCGCGGTTTCCAATTCATTCGTGATCACCGCGGCGGCCCCCGCGAAACTCGTCTATCTCCAGCAGCCCGCCAGCACCACCATCGCCGGCCAGACCTTCTCCACCGTCGTTGCGGTTGAAGACCAGTTCAACAACATCGAACTCAGTGACAACAACACCGTCGGCCTCTCCATCAACACCGGCCCCGCGGCCGTTCTCAACGGCACGACCAACCTGGCGCTCAATGCCGGCATCGCCACCTTCACCGGCCTCTCCATCAATACCGCCGGCACCTACACGCTCCTCGCCACCGACACCGGCGACTCGCTCACCCAGCCGTCCAACCCCTTCACGATTACGCCGGCCGCACCATTCAAGCTCGTCTATCTCCAACAGCCCGCCGACTCACTGGCCGGCCAGAGTTTCTCCACCGTCGTCGCGGTTGAAGACCAGTACGACAACATCGAAACCGCTGACAGCAACACCATCGCGCTGACGATCAACAGCGGCCCGTCGACCACGCTGAACGGCACAACCAGCCTGGCGCTCAGCGCCGGCATGGCCACTTTCACCGGCCTCTCGATCAACACCGCCGGCAGCTACACACTGCTGGCCGCCGACGGCGCCGAGAGTTTCACGGCGATTTCCAATCCGTTCACCATTACCGCGGCCGCCCCCGCGAAGGTGGTCTATCTCCTCCAGCCGTCGAATTCCATCGCTGGCCAGAGCTTCACGACCGTCGTCGCGGTGGAAGATCAATTCAACAACATCGAGCTGACCGACAACAACACAATCGTCCTGGCCATCAACAGCGGCCCCAGCAACGCCCTCAACGGCGTCACCAGCCTCTCTCTTAACGCCGGCATCGCCACCTTCACCGGCCTCTCGATCAATACTGCAGGTACCTACACGCTCCTCGCCAGCGATAGCGCTGAAACTCTCAGCGGCGTCTCCAATCCATTTGCGATTACCCCCGCCGCGGCGTCGAAGGTCGTCTACCTGCTCCAGCCCGCCAATTCCCTCGCCGGCCAGAGCTTCACCACCGTCGTCGCGGTTGAAGACCAATTCAACAACATCGAAACCTCCGACAGCAATACAATTGCCCTGTCCATCAACAGCGGCCCGTCCACGACGCTGAACGGCACAATCAGCCGCCCCCTCAGCGCCGGAGTTGCCACCTTCACCGCTCTGTCGATCAACACCGCCGGCAGCTACACGCTGCTCGCCGCCGACGGCGTTGAAACCCTCAGCGCTACCTCCAACCCCTTCGCCATTACCGCCGCCGCCCCTGCGAAGGTTGTTTATCTCATCGAGCCGTCGAATTCCATCGCCGGCCAGAGCTTCACGACCGCCGTCGCGGTGGAAGATCAGTTCAACAACATCGAACTCACCGATAACAACACCATCGCCCTGACAATCAACAGCGGCCCCAGCAGCGCCCTCAACGGCACGACCAGCCTGGCGCTCAATGCCGGCGTCGCCACCTTCAACGACCTCTCGATCAACACCGCCGGAACCTACACGCTGCTCGCCAGCGACAGTGCCGAAACACTCAGCGCCGTCTCCAATCCATTTGCGATTACACCCGCCGCGGCCTCGAAGCTCGTCTACCTCGTCCAGCCCGCCAATTCCCTGGCCGGACAGAGTTTCACCACCGTCGTCGCGGTTGAAGACCAATACAACAACATCGAAACTGCCGACAACAACACGATTGCCCTGTCGATCAACAGCGGCCCCTCCAGCACGCTCAACGGCACAACCAGCCTCCCGCTCAGCAGCGGCGTCGCCACCTTCTCCACTCTTTCAATCAACACCGCCGGCACCTTTACGCTGCTCGCCGCCGACGGCGTCGAAAGCCTCAGCGCCACCTCCAACCCCTTCACGATCTCCGCCTCCGCCCCCGCGAAGCTCGTCTATCTCGTTCAACCCGCGAACACCACGGCCGGCCAGAGCTTCAGCACTGTCGTGGCCGTCGAAGACCAATTCAATAACATCGAAATCACCGACAACAACACGGTGGCGTTGTCGATTAATAGCGGCCCCAGCACCTCGCTGAACGGCACCACCAGCCTCGCCCTGAACGCCGGCGTCGCCACCTTCAGCCCCTTGTCGATCAACACGGCCGGCACCTACACGCTTCTCGCCAGCGACAACTCCGAACATCTCAGTGCCGTTTCCAATTCCTTCGCCATCAGCGCCGCCGCCGCGGCCAAACTCGTCTACGTCGTCCAGCCCGCGAATTCTCTCGCCGGCCAGAGTTTCACCACTGTCGTCGCGGTTGAAGACCAGTACAACAACATCGAAAGCAACGACAGCAACGTCATCGCGGTCTCCATCAACAGCGGCCCCTCCAGCACATTGAACGGCTCCGCCAACCTCGCACTCACCAACGGCGTGGCATCGTTCACCACTCTCTCCATCAACACCGCGGGAACCTACACGCTCCTCTCTTCCGACACCGCCGAGAGCCTGAGTGCCGTGTCCAGCCCGTTCGCGATCACCCCCGCAGCGGCCGCCAAACTGGTCTACATCGTCCAGCCGCCGACCACGCTGGCCGGAGAAGATTTCTCAACCGTCGTCGCTGTCGAAGATCAATTCAATAACATCGAAAGCAACGACAACAACACCATCGCGCTCTCCATCAACAGCGGCCCGACCAGCGTGTTGAACGGCACCACCTCCACCGCACTGGTGAATGGCCAGGCGACTTTCACAACCCTGTCGATCAACACCGCCGGCACCTTCACGCTGCTCGCCGCCGACACCGCCGACAGCCTCAGCGCCGTCTCCAGTCCGTTCGACATTCTCGCGGTTGCCGCCACCAACATTGATCTTTCCATCACCAACACCGTCGACAATTCCACTCCCAACGTCGGCAGCAACGTGACCTACACCATCACCGTTTCCAACGCCAATGGCTTTGCCACCGCCACCAACATTTCCATTTCCGACATGCTCCCCGCCGGCCTGACGTTGGTCTCCAGCAATCCCTCCTCCGGCGCCTACAGCGGCGGAGTCTGGACAATCCCCGCCGTGCTTTCCGGCGACAGCGCCACCCTGACATTCATCGCCATGGTCAACGCGTTCGCTCCGCAAACCACTACCGCGACCATCACCGCCGCCGATCAGTCCGAAACCGGCACCCAGCTCTCCGCCTCCGCCACCATCAATCCGCAGGAGGTCGATCTCTCCATCACCAAGTCGGTGAACAACTCGACCCCGAACGTCGGCGACAACGTGACCTACACCGTCACCGTCTCCAACGCCTCCGGCTACAGCACCGCTTCGGGTGTTTCAATCTCCGACCTCCTCCCCTCCGGCGAAACGCTGGTCAGCAGCAGCACCGCCAATTACAGCGGCGGCGTCTGGTCCCTGGGAAATATATCCGCCGGCGGCAGCGTGACGCTCACCTACGTCGCCACCGTCAACGTCTTCGCCTCGCAGACCAACACCGCAACGATTTCTTCCGCCGCACAATCCGACGTCGGCACCGCGCTCTCAGCCACTGTCACGGTCAACCCGCAAGAAATCGACCTCTCCATCGCCAAGTCCGTGAACAACTCCACGCCGAACGTCGGCAGCAACATCACCTACACTGTCACTGTCTCCAACGCCTCCGGCTACAGCACCGCCTCGGGCGTTTCAATCTCCGACCTACTCCCCTCCGGCGAAACCCTCGTCAGCAGCAGCACCACTAATTTCAGCGGCGGCGTTTGGTCGCTCGGCTCCCTCGCCGGCGGCAGCAGCGCCACCCTCACCTACGTCGCCAAGGTCAACGCCTTCGCCCCGCAGACCAACACCGCGGCCATCACCACCGCTGCTCAAACCGAAATCGGCACCGCGCTGTCTTCCACAGTCACCGTCAACCCGCAGGAGATTGATCTCTCCATCGCCAAGTCCGTGAACAACTCCACCCCGAATGTCGGAGCCAACGTCACCTACACCGTCACCGTCTCCAACGCCTCCGGCTACAGCACTGCTTCGGGCATTTCGATCTCTGATCTCCTCCCATCCGGCGAAACCCTCGTCAGCAGCAGCACCACCAACTTCAGCGGCGGCATCTGGTCGCTCGGTTCCCTCACCGCCGGCAACAGCGCCACGCTCACCTACGTCGCCACCGTCAACGCCTTCGCTCCGCAGACCAACACCGCGACAATTACTTCCGCCGCGCAGACTGATATCAGCTCCGCGCTCTCTTCCACGGTTACGGTCAACCCGCAGGAAATCGACCTCTCCATCGCCAAGTCCGTGAACAACTCCACGCCGAACGTCGGCAGCAACATCACCTACACCGTCACTGTCTCCAACGCTTCCGGCTACAGTACTGCCTCCGGCGTTTCGATCTCCGACCTGCTCCCCTCCGGCGAAACCCTCGTCAGCAGCAGCACAACTAATTTCAGCGGCGGCATCTGGTCACTCGGCTCACTCGCATCGGGAAGCAGCGCCACGCTCACCTATGTCGCCATGGTCAACGCCTTCGCCCCGCAGACCAACACCGCGACCATCACCACCGCCGCTCAAACCGAAATCGGCACCGCGCTCTCTTCCACAGTCACCGTCAACCCGCAGGAGATTGATCTCTCCATCGCCAAGTCCGTGAATAACTCCACCCCCAACGTCGGCAGCAACGTCACCTACACCGTCACCGTCTCCAACGCCTCCGGCTACAGCACCGCCTCGGGTATTTCGATCTCTGATCTCCTCCCGTCCGGCGAAACGCTGGTCAGCAGCAGCACCACCAACTTCAGCGGCGGCGTCTGGTCGCTCGCCTCTCTCGCGGCCGGCAGCAGCGCGTCGCTCACCTACGTCGCGAAAGTAAATATCTTCGCCCCGCAGACCAATACCGCGACCATCACCACCGCCGCTCAAACCGAAGTCGGCACCGCGCTCGCTTCGTCCGTCACGGTTAATCCCCAGGAGATCGATCTTGCCGTCACCAAGACAGTGAATAATTCCACGCCCAATGTCGGCGCCAATGTGACTTACACTATCACCGTCTCCAATGCCTCCGGCTACACCACTGCCACCGGCATCACGCTCACCGACGTACTCCCCGCCGGCGAAACGCTCGTCTCCAGTTCCACCGCTTCCAGCTCCTTCAGCGGCGGAACCTGGACCCTGGGTTCACTCGCCGGCGGCAGCACCGCATCCCTCACCTACGTCGCGAAAGTCAACGCCTTCGCGCCGCAGACCAACACCGCATCGGTCAACCCCACGGCCCAGACCGACATCGGCACCGCACTCTCCGCGACCGTCACCGTCAACCCGCAGGAGATCGATCTCTCCATCGCCAAGTCGGTGAACAACTCGGCCCCCAACGTCGGCAGCAACATCACCTACACCGTCACCGTCTCCAACGCCTCCGGCTACAGCGCCGCGTCGGGCGTTTCCATCACCGACCTGCTCCCCTCCGGCGAAACCCTCGTCAGCAGCAGCACCACCAATTTCAGCGGCGGCATCTGGTCGCTCGGTTCCCTCACCGCCGGCAACACCGCGACGCTCACCTACGTCGCCACCGTCAACGCCTTCGCCCCGCAGACCAATACCGCGACGATTACCACCGCCGCTCAAACCGAAATCGGCACCGCGCTGTCCGCGTCGGTCACGGTCAACCCGCAGGAGATTGACCTCTCCATCACCAAGTCGGTGAATAACACCACGCCCAGCGTCGGCAGCAATATCACCTACACCGTCACCGTCTCCAACGCCTCCGGCTACACCACCGCCTCCGGTGTTTCCATCACCGATGTGCTCCCCACCGGCGAAACCTTGGTCAGCAGCAGCAGCACCAATTTCAACGGCAGCCTCTGGTCGCTCGGCTCACTCGCCGGCGGCAGCACCGCTTCAATCACCTACGTCGCCAAGGTCAACATCTCCACGCCGCAGACCAACACCGCCTCCATTAATGCGACCTCACAGACCGACATCGGCTCGCCGCTCACGGCCTCCGTCACCATCAATCCGCAGCAAAGCGCCATCAGCGGCACCGTCTACAATGACATCACCGGAAACGGCCTCTCCGCCGACGATACCGCGTTGGCCGGCGTGGTCATCAACGCCTACAACGATGTCAGCGGCAGCGGCGTCTACAATTCCAACGACGGCGCGGCCGTCGCCACCCTGACCTCCGCCTCCAATGGCGCCTATTCGTTCACCAATCTCGCCCCCGGAAAATACGTCATCACTGAAACCGTCCCCTCCGGCTATGTGGAAACCGCCCCCAATCTCCCGAACTCCTACGCCGCCACGCTCGCCGGCGGCGTCTTCGTCACCCACGACGACTTTGATAATTTCCACGTCCCCGTCTGCCCGCTCAACAACGTGTATTACACGATCGGCAACTGCGGCACCCAGATCACCAACCTCCGCGGCAGCACAGCGCAGGGCGAAACCGTCACCGCCCACTTCACCGTGCCCTCCACCTCGGCGCCGATGGTTTACACCCTCGTCAGCTACAACGCCCCCAGCCCGGTATTTGACGCCACCGTCGCCAGCGAGCAAATGATCTACCAGGTGGATAGCGAAACCCTCGGCCCGGGCACTCACACCCTGACCGTCACCATCCCCAACAACTACTACCAGATCGATTTCGTCTGCGGCGCCGCCATCGACAAGCTCGGCCCCGCCGGCAGCAACATCTTCTACTCCGCCCAGAGTCGCCTCGACAGCGCCGACAACGGCGGCTGTAACGCCATCTATGTGCCCGCCACCATCGGCGACTTCGTCTGGAATGATCTCAACGGCAACGGCATCCAGGATTCCAACGAACCCGGCATCTCCGGCGTGACTGTCAAGCTGCTCAATTCCGGCGGCAGCGTCTTGGCCACCGCCACCACGAACTCCGCAGGCAACTATTCCTTCACCAACCTCGCCGCCGGACAGTATGTCGTTCAGTTCACTGCCCCAAGCGGCATGGTTTTCACCACCCAGCATGTCGGAACGAATAACGCCGTCGATTCCGATCCCAGCCAGTCCACCGGCAAGACCAACACCATCACCCTGGCCAACGGCCAAAACGACAACTCCGAAGATGCCGGACTGTCTCAGCCCGCAACCATTGGCGATTTCGTCTGGGTTGATTCCAACGGCAACGGCCTGCAGGATGCCGGCGAAACCGGCTTCAACTGTGTCACCGTCAAGCTCCTCAGCGCCACCAACGGTTCGGTAGTCGCCACTACCACCACCAACGCCCAGGGTTACTATTCGTTCACCAACCTCGTCCCAGGCCAGTATGTTGTCCAGATAACCGCTCCCAGCGGCTGGGCCTTCACCAGCCAGGGCGTCGGAACCAATCCCGCGATCAACAGCTCGGTGAATCAATCCACCGGCAAGTCCGCCACGGTTACGCTCCTCGCCGGTCAGACCAACGACAACATTGACGCCGGCATGTACAAGACCGCCTGCCTCTCCGGAAATGTCTTTGTCGATTACACCAACAACAGCGTGGAAAACACCGGCGATTCCGGCCTCAGCGGCGTCACCGTCCAGCTCCTCAACGGCAACGGTCAGACCGTCGCCACCGCCACCACCGCCAGCGACGGAACCTACTCCTTCTCCAACATCGCTCCCGGAAACTACTCCGTCTATGAAGCTCAGGGCCAGACCGCTCTCCGCGGCTGCCTCTTCACCAAGGACACGCCCGGCACCGTCGGCGGTGTCACCGACGGCAGCGTCGTGGGCATCGGCACCGGCGTCATCGGCGGCGTCTCACTCATCAGCGGCGCCTCCGGCCAGTGTTACAACTTCGGCCACAGCGCCAGCGGCCAGACCCTCACGGCCGGCGACACAGGCTCCCTGAACTTCTGGAGCGGCTCCAACGGCCGGCAACTCATCCTCAGCCTCAACGGTTCACAGAATGCAACCGCCCTCGGCAACTGGCTCGCCACCAACTTCCCCAATCTCTACGGTCATACGTGCAGTTCGTACAACATGACCGGCAAGAACAACAGCCAGGTCTACGTCATCTTCCAGAACCTTGTCCGCAACGCCAACGCCCAGCTCAACGCCCAGGTCCTCGCCTGCGGCTTCAACATGTACGTCACCGATTCCAACCACGCCGGAACCGTCGCAACCACCTATGGCTTCAATGTCGAGGCCGGCGGCTGCGGCAACAAGATGTTCAACGACTGGTCCGACGGCTCCGCCTTCGGCACCGGCAATTACGCCGTCCTGAGCGTGACCCAGATCATTGACAAGTGCAACGCCATGTCGACCAACGGCAATTTCTACAATGGCAACGGCACCCTGCAATGGGAAGCCTCCAACGTCTTCGTCGCCATCAACCAGGCCGGCGACGTTGGTGCCGACGTATGATCCGCCGCTCTCATTTCAAAACGCAATTAGCCCGGCGTGAATACACGCCGGGCTTTTCTTTGCATTCAAGCCGGGAACCCCAATGAATCCATGGGCGATACAAGGCTCGAACATAACGCGGAATCGGCTGAAAAGCATGTGGTTGTCCCACAACGCGGTGCAGAATCCAGGGCCATCGCATTTAGGCCAAGAGCGCTTCCAGTAAGAACTTACGGCTCCAGCCGCAGCTTTGTTGCTTGAGATGCAGGCCGGCCTGCATGATTTTCCCGTTCGGTTTTCGGATCTCCCACCGCTTCAGCTTGTTTAACGCGATCCGCCGCAGATGCGAGAAGTTCTCCGCTCCATGCTTCTCACGCAGCCGGCTCTGGTCTTCTTCCATCTGCACATCCAGCCCCCAGTGCAACGAGTTCTCCACGCCCCAATGGCCGCGAATTCCCTCGGCCATGTGAGCCGCATCGACAGCATTGTGGATGCTGATGTAGTAACACCGCTCCGTCGCCACCTTGCCGCTCGTGTCGCCCAAGTCCTGGCGGACGCTCTCGACCACCGCCACGCTGGCCAGGCCGCTCCATGCGCTCAGCACTTCCTCGCCCAGCCAGTTCGCTTCGTTGGTCACCCACACCCGCCGCGTTTGCCGCCGGCCATGGCTCTCGTCGGTCTCTTCAAAAAAGCCGTGCCGCATCCCTTTGAACTTCTCAAGAATCGCGTCGTCCAGCAGACTCTTCACCTTCTGGTGCAACGTCGGCTGGTTCTCCTTTACCGCCAGAATGTAGTGGCCCTTTTAAGGCCACTGGATCGAGCAGGGCGAAGATGCGATCAAAGGTGTCGTGCGAGTGAATACCGTGAGGCAGTTCCATGAACGTGGCCAGCCAATCGAAGTTGCCGCATCCCCAGGCCTCGACGGCGGCCCAGCTTTCCGAGCCGCACAACACAGCCAGGATGGCGATGGCTAACACATCCGTGAGTTCATGCGAGGCATTGGCCGCGCGATGATTGCGATGGCCCGGCGAAAAGATCGCCCATTATTTGTGGCAAACTTCCCCTCTTAACCCCCAACTCCCGGGCGCCGAAAGAAAACCGTGGTGAGGGTCTTCTCAATCACCAATTAACAATCAACAATCACCAATTAACAATCAACATGCGTAATCGCAGCAGATGGCCCCAAGATAGAAATGATCTAACGGATTCAAAGACGTTGATATGCGCAACCAAAAAGATCGGAGGCCGGTGCTCGCCGAAACACCGGCCTCCACGATCAGAGCTATGATCGGCTTTGCAGCCAGGCATCACGGCCTTGTTTTTTGTATCGGACTGCCGCTTCTTATGGCATGAATGTTTTGTTTGGCGATTGAAACCGTATAATCCCGCCGCCATGATTGCAAAGGAAAAACTCATCGCCAAGCTGGCTCTGGAGGACGGAACCGTCTTCACAGGCCGCGGCTTCGGCGTCCGCGGCACCACCACCGGCGAGGTTGTCTTCAACACCTCCCTCACCGGCTACCAGGAAATCCTCACCGATCCGTCCTACAAGGGCCAGATCGTCACCATGACGTACCCGCTTATCGGCAACTACGGCGTGAATCGCGAAGACGTCGAAAGCCGCCAGCCGCATGTGGCGGGGATGATCGTCCGCGAACTCCCGCCGGTCTATTCCAACTGGCGGGCCGATATGTCCCTGCACGAATACCTCGAAAAGAACAACATCGTCGGCATGGAAGGCATCGACACGCGCGCCCTCACGCGCAAGCTGCGCATCAGCGGCGCAATGCGCGGCGTGATGAGCAGCGAAATTCTCGACGACCAGAAACTTCTGGAGCAAGCCCGCGGCGCGGCGCAAATGGCCGGGGCCGATTGGGTGCAAGCCGTCAAACCCGAGAAGGCGTACACCTGGGATCAGGCCCAGGGAACCTGGGGTCTGGGCAAAGTCGAGCGCGGCGATGGCCTGCACGTGGTCGCGCTCGATTGCGGAGCCAAGCAAAACATTCTGCGCCATTTCATCGAACGTGGCGTGCGCGTGACGGTGCTTCCGCCGGAATCGAGCGCTCAGACCATTTTGTCGCACAAGCCCGACGGCGTATTCCTGAGCAACGGGCCCGGCGATCCCGCCGTGCTCGATTATGCCGTGCGACCCATCGAGGGCGTGCTCGGCAAGGTGCCGATCTTCGGAATTTGCCTGGGGCACCAGCTATTGGGGCGCGCCATCGGCGCGACGACCTACAAACTAAAATTCGGCCATCGCGGCGGCAATCAGCCGGTCATGAATCTCCAGACCGGCCGCGTTGAAATCACCAGCCAGAATCACGGCTTTGCGGTGGATCAGAAGAGCCTAGAATCCAATGGCGGCATCGTCACGCATATCAACCTCAACGACGGCACCGTCGAAGGCTTCCGCCACAAAACCCTGCCCGCGTTTTGCGTGCAGTATCATCCGGAAGCCAGCCCGGGTCCGCACGATGCGGCGTATTTATTTGATGCGTTTGTGGAGATGATGAAGACAAAGAAGCCGATTCCAGCGGAGCGGCTGAAGGAATTGCAGGCCATGCGCGAGGTGAAGGGGGGATAAATTGTAGAAGGGATGGTCTTTATCGATATAGCATGGGTATAATTATCCATGTGGCGCTCGTCTATTTGGAAACCAGTTACTTCTCTGCCTGTGTGAGCACGCGCGAAGATTAGAGCAGCCAACGACGTATGGTCGAGAGCCAGACTTGGTGGACGCTTCAGAGGAAATTCCATCATTTGGTCATTTCCGCCGAAGTGTTGCGTGAATTGTCTGATCCGGCCCATCCGAATCGCGAATTGGCGCTAAGAATGACGGCGGGAATGTCGTTGTTGCCAATTATCGAGAGGGCGGAAATGCTCGCACAGATGTTGGTTCGGGAAAAGGCGATGCCCGGTCCCGAATCAGCGGGCGATGCAATTCATCTAGCCGTCGCAACTGTTCATGGTGTGGAGTTTTTGCTGACTTGGAATCAGAAGCATTTGGCAAAAGTAAACAAGGTGAGGCACTTGCAGGCAATCTGTTCTAAGGCAGGGTATACGGCGCCCATTATCGCCATGCCCGATCAATTTTGGGCCGACGAAGAGAGTGGCACATGATGCAGGATCCACTGATTGATGAAGTAAGAGCGATCCGCCGGAGAATTGTCGCCGATGCGGGTAATGACGTGGCGACATTGTGCGAACAACTGCGAAAGGTAGAAGGGGAGTACCAGCAACGCATCGGAGTTTTTGCACAAGTACCGCGGGAAATTGGTGAAGAGCTTTTCCCTGAAATGAACACACCGATCCCCGATCCTTTGATGGATGAAGTTCACGCGATACGCGACGACTTGGCGCGACGACGGCGCCCTGCGTAGTATAAAGATCAAAGTGACTTGCGATTAAGGCCAACCGCCGCATTCCCGGAAAGTCTCTCCCGCCACGGCCCCACATCCGGCACGGCAAATCCAAGCCGCCAATGGCCTGGAACCGACAGCCAGATTCCCGCGGCGGAATTCATCATCAGGCTGCCGTTGAACCACTGCCTTGTTTCCGATTTGATGCAAACTTCCGAGAGCGCGAGATCGACGGTCTTTCCGATGAGCGGCGTAAGAACCAGCCTGTCGCCGCAAATCTGCGCGATTCCCGGCGTCTGAAGAATGCCGCTCACCATCAGGCAATCGGATTGCATCACTATATCAAACGCTTCGTCTGCGCGCCGCCGGACGCGATTCATTGCCCGCGCGACGCCAAAGCACAAAGCCCACATCAACGGCCCGATGAGAATAACGGCTCCCGCGGGCCACAAGACGAAGGCGGGATGTTGTTGTCGCGCCGCCACGATAAGAATGATGATTTGGGGTGTGAAGACCACAAGAAATAGGAGGCTGAATGCCATCCCGATCTTAAAGGGATTACGTCCCACCCACGGAAAGTTCAGCCAGTCGAGTCGCATAGGAGTGCCTGATGATCTGGGGTTGCAAATGAAATGCGCTCCCTGGTGCGAAAAAACGCGGCCCAAGGGCCGCCGCTAACCAGGGGGCTGTGGCGCGAAAATCCCTTGGAACTGGATAATTGTATCGCGATTATATAACGCGTTCAAAATCAATAAATCCGCGCTGCACGTCCGTGTGAACCAGCCGCACGCGCAGCGTTTGCCCGACTTGCGTGTCATCAAAACCCCTCGACAGTTTTCCCTCGACCGGCGGCCGGAATATCCGCACCCAGGTCCCCTTATCTGAAGCGCCGGTGACGATTCCGTCAAACTGCTCGCCGAGGCGGGATTCCAGCAACATCGCGGCGGCGGATTTTTCCACCTGCCGTTCCACTTTCTTCGCCGCATCTTCGTTTTCGGTGCAATGCTTGGCCAGCGAATCCAACTCAGCATTTGAGTAGGGCGGCGCAGTCCCGGCCATCGCCGCTTTCAGCAGGCGTTGCGTGATGATATCGGGAAATCGGCGATTGGGCGCCGTTGAATGGGCGTAGTCCTTTACCGCCAGCGCAAAATGACCGGGCGCGTTTTGGCCTGGAATCTGGAGGACATATTCTCCCGCTCCCAACAGCTTGACCACGCTCAACGACAAATCCGCAAACCTTAGCGGATCGGTTGATTTGGCCGACACCAAAAACTGTTCCAGCGCTTTCGCGTCGGGCTGGATCGGCAGCTTCGATCCCCGCTCGGCGGCAAGTGCGACAATGCGATCCCAATTCTTCGGCGTGCGCACAACGCGCCGCATCGAGGGCGACTTCTTTGAAGCAAGATATTTCGCCACGACCCCGTTGGCGGCGACCATGAAATTCTCGATCAAGTCCATCGCGCGGTTCTGCCCGCTGGCCGCTAGATCCTTCAGCTCATCTCCCACAAATACCGGTCGGGCTTCGACGGTTTCCAAATCCAGCGCCCCCAATTCATGCCGGACCGATTTGAGTTTCTGCGCAACTCTATCCTGAAGTCGAATGTTTTCATCCAGTCCCGCAATGGCGCCGACGGCCGGCGGTATCGGGCCTTTCGCATCCAGCCATGCAGCCACGCCGTTGTACGCCAGCTTGGCCCGATTGCGAACCAGCGCCGGGTAAATGTCGGACGCCTGCAGCGATCCGTCGGCCGCGAAGACCATCTCTATGACGATCGCAATACGGTCTGCATTAAGATTCAGCGAGGTCAGGTCGGTGGAGAGTTTCTCCGGCAACATCGGGAATACCGCCGCGACGGTATAAACCGAAGTTGTGTTTTGTCGCGCATGATCGTCCAGAGCCGATTGTTTCTTGACGACCGCATCCACGTCCGCGATGGCAACGAGAATCTTTGTTGCCGCCGCCGGTAGTGACTCAGCGACCGAGAGCTGATCCAAATCCCGCGAATCGTCGTTATCGATCGAGCACCAGAGCAGGCTTCTCAAATCGTGATCCACGCCGGTTGAGGATGAGGCAGGACCAGCAATTCGATTGAGTTCGGCGATTGCCTGGGCGGGAAAATCGGGGAACAGGCCTCTATCCAGCATGGCACGATGGGCGATTTCGCGGAGGAGAAAACGCGGCTGAGTGTTGTTTGGGTTGGTCATCTGGGGGATGAGTATACCGTTTTGAATGAAGACCCTCACCCCAGCCCTCTCCCGGCGTACCGGGCGAGGGGGTAAGAGGGAACATGCGATTGACCAGATGAACCGCGGGGGTGTGCCCATCTATTGTGGCAAGACCTCCTTCTTACCCCCTCTCCCTGTACTCAGGGACAGGGTTGGGGTGGGGGTTCTTCGTCTGTTGCCACAATTTATGGGCGCGCGGGTGCGTGACACTTTCTGCGGGCCTTAATTGCGGGATTGGGGTACAATAGGTAGCGGTGGCTCCGTAACCCATGGAGGATTCCATGCCAGCGCTGACG
>Ga0208589_1000091_pt1 | contig 42403 bp, 45 predicted proteins | sample NGESurshal092012_2_FD_184486 | JGI IMG/M metagenome (GOLD analysis project Ga0208589, IMG submission 184486) | Arctic peat soil microbial communities from Barrow, Alaska - NGEE Surface sample F53-2 shallow-092012 (SPAdes) | ecosystem: Environmental > Terrestrial > Soil > Wetlands > Peat ...
AAAATTTATGGGATAATAATTTCAATTAACCGGAATAAAAAGTTTTACCATTTTTGTTGATAATTTCAGAAAATCAATCCATCGTTTTAGGCGATATTTGCTATGAGTGGTTAAAGCTTTGTTACTTTTTTATTTCTTATTTTTTATTCCTTATGAAATTTTCTCACCTGCATGTACACACACAATTTTCCTTATTAGACGGCGCTGCATCTATCAAAGCGCTTTACAATAAAGCGATTGCAGATGGAATGCCGGCTCTTGCTATTTCTGATCATGGAAATATGTTTGGTGTTTTTGAATTTGTAAAGCATGCCCATACTTTAAAAAACGCAGACGGCTCTTTAAAAGTAAAACCGATCGTTGGTTGCGAATTTTATATTACAGAAAACAGGCATCAAAAGCAATTTACCAAAGAACAAAAAGACCCGCGGCATCACCAGATACTTCTTGCCAAAAATAATACCGGGTATAAAAACCTGATGAAGCTTACTTCGCTTGGCTACATAGAGGGAATGTATTCAAAATATCCGCGTATTGACAAAGAACTCATTCATAAATACCATGAAGGACTAATAGCAACTACCTGTTGTCTTGGCGCTTTGGTACCACAAACTATTTTAAAGAAAGGTGAAGCCGAAGCGGAAAACGAATTCAAATGGTGGTTGAATATTTTCCAAAAAGATTACTATGTAGAATTGCAAAGACATGGCATTCCTGACCAGGATAAAGTAAATAAAGTATTATTAAAATTTGCAAAAAAATATGATGTAAAAGTGATTGCGAGCAATGATTCGCATTATGTAGATGAGAAAGATTTTAACGCCCATGATATATTACTTTGCATCAATACAGGTGAAAGGCAGGCTACTCCTGCGCTCCGCGAATTCACAGATGATGATGTGATGATAAAAAATAAACGTTTTGCTTTTCCCAATAACCAGTTTTATTTAAAAAATACCAGCGAAATGCTTAAGGTATTTGATGATATGCCACAGGCATTAGACAATACAAACGAGGTAATTGATAAGATAGATCTTCTCGATTTGAAAAGGGATATACTCATCCCTTACTTTCCTGTTCCTCCGGAATTTGAATCACAGGAAGTCTATCTCGAACATTTGACCTGGACAGGCGCTAAAAAAAGATATGAAACGATAACTCCTGAAATAGAAGAACGTATCAACTTTGAATTGTTCACCATTAAAACTATGGGGTTTGCAGGATATTTCCTGATAGTAAGTGATTTTATTATCGCAGGAAAAAATATGGGCGTTTTTGTAGGCCCGGGAAGAGGTTCTGCAGCAGGCTCTGTGGTGGCTTTCTGCATTGGTATCACCAACATTGATCCTATTAAATACAACTTACTTTTTGAAAGATTTTTAAATCCTGATCGTAAATCCATGCCGGATATAGATACCGACTTTGATGATGAAGGACGACAAAAAGTATTGGATTATGTAGTGGATAAATATGGCAAAAACCAGGTGGCGCAAATTATTACTTATGGCACTATGGCTGCAAAGATGAGTATCAAAGATGTGGCACGGGTAATGGATCTTCCCCTTTCTGAAAGTAACGCATTAGCAAAATTGGTTCCTGATAAACCGGGCACTTCCTTGAGAAAAATATTGCAGGCACCTGTTACCGGCTCAAAATCCCTAACTGAAGATGGTGTAGGAGCTGATGACATCAGCAACATACTGAAATTGCGCGATATATATAACGGTGAGGATACACGAAGTAAAGTATTGCATGAAGCGGAGATACTGGAAGGTTCTGTAAGGAATACCGGTATTCATGCATCTGCTATTATCATTGCACCTAAAGACCTGATGGAGCTTATTCCGGTGGCTACTTCCAAAGATTCGGAATTGTGGCTCACACAAATTGATGGCAGTAATATAGAAAGTGCAGGAGTTTTAAAAATGGATTTTCTTGGATTGAGAACGTTGAGTATTTTAAAAACCGCCCTGTCTCTCATAAAAAAGAATCATGGATTGGAAATTGATCTTGACAACTTAGAACTGGATGACGAAAAAACCTATCAACTTTTCCAACGTGGTGATACTAATGGAACATTCCAGTTTGAAAGCCCCGGAATGCAAAAGCATTTAAGAGATTTAAAACCTGATAAATTTGATGACCTGATAGCGATGAATGCATTGTATCGCCCCGGTCCAATTGCTTATATTCCCAATTATATAGAACGCAAACATGGAAGGCAGGAAATAGTATATGACCTGCCTGAAATGGAAGAAATTTTGAAAGACACTTATGGTATTACAGTTTACCAGGAACAGGTGATGTTGCTCTCTCAAAAGATCGCGGGATTCAGTAAAGGGGACGCTGATATTCTTCGTAAGGCCATGGGGAAAAAGCAAAGAGCCGTGCTCGATAAGATGAAAGCACAATTTATAGAAGGTGCCAAAAAGAACAATCACCCGGTAAATAAATTAGAAAAAATCTGGACAGACTGGGAATCTTTTGCTCAATACGCTTTTAATAAATCGCACTCAACCTGCTATGCTTTGGTAGCTTATCAAACGGCTTATTTGAAAGCACATTATCCAAGCGAATATATGGCCGCGGTACTCAACCATGCCGGATCCATCGAAAAAATCACATTTTTCATGGAAGAATGTAAAAGTATGGGGCTTACGGTATTAGGCCCCGACATTAATGAATCGCAAAAAGGGTTTGCAGTAAATAAAAAAGGCCACATTCGCTTTGGATTCAGTGGCATGAAAGGCGTGGGCGACGCAGCGATAGAAAACGTAATCGAAGAAAGAGAAAAACATGGAACATTTTCATCTGTATTTGATATGATAAAAAGGGTAAATCAGCGCACAGTAAATAAAAAATCTTTGGAAAGTCTTGCTTACGCGGGCTCTTTTGATTGTTTCAAAAACTTTCACCGGGGGCAATTTTTCTTTTCCGTTCCAGGCGAAAACATCAATTCACTGGAAAAAATAATCAAATTCGGCAATCAATACCAGGCACAACTGAACAACAATGCGAACACCTTATTTGGAGATTTGCAAATGGCAGAAGTTACGGAGCCGACCATTCCCGATTGTGAACCATGGCCATTAATTACTTTATTGGATAATGAAAAGGGAGTGATCGGGATGTACCTGAGTGGCCACCCGCTGGATAATTATAAATTTCAGATGAAATATTATAAGATTGATACCATAGCAGAATTTAATGAATTTAAAGATGCTGTCAAATTACATCCTAACCCGGGAAGGGCTTTTCGTATTGCCGGTCTTGTTACCGAAGCACAACACCGCGTTTCTAAAAAAGGAAACAAATTCGGAGTATTAGTGATGGAAGATTATACTTCCAAAATGGAATTAATGTTGTGGAGTGAGGATTATGTAAAATTTAATAATTACCTGGAACCCGGTATGGTGATCTACCTCACCGGATCATTCATACAACGATTTAAAACATCTCCCTATGAATTTAAAGTAAACAGCATCCATCTTTTGGAATCATTGATGAAGTCGGGTACTAAAAAACTACAGATTGAATTACATCCTCAATCAGTATCTAAAGAATTGATAGAATTCGTAGGAGGAAATATAAGTCAACATCCTGGAAATTCGACATTAAAATTCTGTATTAATGACCGGGCATCCCAGCTAAAGTTTGGAATGTATTCTTTGGAAAAAGGCTTTGAAATGAATGACGAAATGGCTAATTTTCTGCAGGGAAAGCCTGAATTAGATGTACAAATAGAATTAACATAATGTGGATATGCCAATTCATCATATAAAAAATATTGGCTGTAACTTTGCAACCTTATTATCATAAAAAATATTTTTAAAATCAATAAAAATTTAATTATGGCTCAGGAATATACCGACGCAAACTTCCAGGAAAAGGTCCTGGATTCAGATAAATTAACCATGATAGACTTTTGGGCAGAATGGTGTGGCCCTTGCCGCGCTATCGGACCTGTTGTAGAAGAACTTTCTAAAGAATATGACGGGAAAGTAAACGTAGGGAAAGTAAACGTAGATCAAAATCCGCAATTAAGTGTTAATTACGGAATTACCAGCATCCCTGCAATTGTATTTGTAAAAGGTGGCAAAGTAGTAGATAAATTAGTAGGCGCTCAACCGAAATCTAATTTTGTAAAAAAGATTGAAGCATTAAAATAACTTTCAAATTCAAAATCTTTAAAAAAAAATCTCCCTAATAAGGAGATTTTTTTATTTCGCAATTTTATACAATCCTCAAATAAAAGTACATATCATCATTGAATATTATCTCAAAAATACTTTAAACAGCAAAGCAACAAATAACCGTGATTTCGGATTATTTTTTTAAAACAATTTTACCCAACAGTTGGAAAAATTTTTAGTAACAAAAAAGCGCCCCGAAATTACCAGGGCGCTTTTGTTTATAATAAAAATCGAGCCATTAAAACTTATACCTTAAACCAAGTTGCATACCCCAGGTAGTGCTTGAAGATGCACTCTTATAAAAAGGTTGAGTTACCAATGCTGAATTATATTCAGCAAGGGTATAATTAGGTGATCCTCCTGCGTCGCTTTTCCATGTTAATGGATTGTTCAGAGTATAAAAACTTTGAATTCCCCAATTTCTGCTTATAAGATTAGGGAGGTTAATTACATCCCAACTAAATTCCAAAGTATGCGTTGTGTTTCCTATTTTTAAAAAGAAATCCTGTAGGAAACGCATATCCACCTCGTTGTACCATGGAGTTAGTGCAGAGTTTCTTTCGGAATATTGTCCTTTGTGTTTTCTCAAATAGGGAGAATTGTTTACTAATTGGTCGTAAGCCGCCTGTTCCTGTGCTATTGTATATTTTACAGAACCATCTTTATTTAAAAAGTCAACAAATGGAACATCTGTTCCGGATGCATAAATATACATCAGGTCTGATGCGTTGTTGCCATCCTGGTTTAAGTCGCCCCCAGTGACAAAACTATATCTTGCCTGGTTAGCGCCCTGGTAATACAATGAAATAGTACTTGCAAGGTGATTGGCATATTCAAACCTGTAAGAAATATTTCCTACAATTCTGTGAGGGATTGAATAAGCAGAATTATATAATTCTTCATCGTTAGGAGTTCCCTTGTTGATAATGGACTGCCATGCTGATGTAGCCTGCGATCCCGGATTAGGACTTATTTCTGTTGCGAGCGTATAAGTGTATGCTAATGAACCATAGAACCCTTTAGCAAAAGACTTGGATATTTGAGCAGTAGTTGCAAAAGAATATCCTTTTTTAGTGTTTTCAAGAACAATCACACTACCTACTGAAGGATCTACGTATTGTGCTTTATTGGGATAGTAAGGCCTGTTATCCAAACCTGTTAAAGTACCGGTAGGTGCAATAAGGTTGGCGTTACGCATTTTTACAGCATTTAGGTCTTTAGTATAAAGTACATCTAAAGATGCTACAAATCCTTTTCCGAATTGTTTATCCACACCAAAATTAGTTCTGAAAACCTGTGGAAATTTGAAGTGAGGATCTATCAAAACAAAACTTCCGGGAGCTGTTGCTGTAATGGTTTGGGGAAATTTAGAAAGATATGCATCAGGGTTAGGATTGAAAGTGATTCCGGCGAGTTGTGCAGGCGTATTAAGTACTACTCCATTTTGATAAACTCCTGAGTTGCTTGGCATATTAGTAAGGAATACAAATGGTATCTTACCGGTGAAAACTCCTGTTCCCCCACGAAGGATAAGTCCTTTTTCATCAGGAACTTTCCATCTGAAACCTACACGTGGAGATAAAAGTAAAGCAGAATTTGGCCATTTTCCTGTTGAGTAATGCTGCATATTACCCTTTTCATCCGGAAAGGATAAAGCACTGATAGCAGGGTTGGCTATTGGTTGCTGGAGGTAAGTAGGAACATCACCCCTGAGTCCATAAGTCAGTTTGAAATTTGGATTGATATTGTATTCATCCTGCAAATAAACGCCCAATTGTCCTACTTTTAAGTTGGCGGAAAAAACTTTTGGTTGACCGGGAACCAATGAATAAGTATAGGAAAAGTATGCAGGGGTAGCATCAGTAACAAAGTCATTCAAAGTATTATACATATAGTAACTTTCTGAGCCGGCCATAAATGCGTTTCCTACTTTTTGATACTCATAAGTCGCTCCTGCTATTAATGTATGTTTACCCGCAAAATAGGTGTAGTTATCAGTAATTGAAGCTACATTATTGATTACTTCATTGTTTCTTGTAAAAGGATCTGTGCCCGCAGTCATATAATTTCTACCTGGAGTAACCCCATTAACCGTTCCATCTCCATTAAAAATTTCAATGGTCGGGAATATGCCACCCGGGCTGTTCCTGGTATCGTTAATATGAGTATAAGCCAGTAATAGCTGATTAGAAACCCTGCTGTTGAAATTACTGTTCAATTCCAAAGTAGCAGATTGAACCACGTGATCGGTTCCGTAATCTGAATTTGTAAATCCAATGGATTGTGCACTATTCCTGTTATTCGGAAGCCTGGAAGTGGGTCCTATGGTCGTTCCGGTTAAAGGATCTGTAATGGTAAAACCGCCGGCGCCGCTATTAGGTACGCTGCTCCCATTTAGAGGTGACTGGTCTGACCCTTTAAAATCGGAATATTTCAATGTTAATTTGTGTTTATCGCTGATATTCCAGTCTATCTTTCCAAGAAGTTTACGATTTTTGGTTACATAATTGGGGCGATTATCATATCCTCCAGCATTATAATTATATTTTGATTTCAATACATCTCTGAATTTGTTCAAAGAATCTATTGGTGCTGCTGATGGCGTTCCGGAAGCTGTAGAACCTTGCGGAACATACACATTTCCATTAGGTACAGATGAATTTTCCGATTCTGCACTCAAAAAGTAAAATAATTTATTCTTAATAATTGGACCACCAAGGGTAGCTCCAAATACTTTATTTTTTTGCTCCGGAGCAGTTACCTCCACTTTGCCTGCGTGGGTACCATTAAAACTCTGATCCCTGTAATATCCGTAAACAGATCCATGTAATGTATTGGTCCCGCTTTTTGTAATTACATTAATCCCTGCCCCTGTAAAGCCTGATTGCCTTACATCATAAGGAGCTATGTTTACAGATATTTCGTCTAAAGCGTCAATTGAAATCGGGCTTGCACCACCTCCGGGTAATGGGTCGGTACTCAATCCAAAGCTATTATTCAAATCGGCACCATCCACCTGCAGATTATTATACCTTCCGTCCCTGCCGGCAAAGCTATTACCGCTTGATTCCTGTGGTGTAAGACGAGTAAAATCAGTAATGCTTCTCGTTAAGGAAGGAGAGGTTGCTATCTGCCTTGCATTAAAGATGGTACTTGCACCAGTTTTCGCAAGTGATGACCTTCCCGCTGCAGTGATAGTTATTTCACTAAGAACATTGGTTTTTGGAGAAAGTGTTACATCTGCAATGTAAGGCTCTCCCAGGCTAAGAGATATGTCATTGATTGTTTGAGAAGCGTAACCTACAAAATCAACAGTCAAGGTAAAAGGTCCCCCGACTCTTGTATTGGGTATTGTAAAATTGCCGTCCTTATTACTAACGGTAAAATATTTAGTTCCGGAGGGAACGTGAACAGCTGTGATGGTAGCACCTTCGAGCGGCTCGCCATTACTTGATTTTACAAAACCACTGATACTACTTGTAGTAACCTGCGCGTTCATAATGAAAGGGAACAAAAAAGCAGCAAATAATAATGGTAGAATTCTTTTTAACTTCATATTCTAATTTTTTTTTGTTTTGCGGCAAAGAAAGTGAAAATTACTTTAATTGTCATTAAGTTTTTATTAACAAATAAAAGGCAATGTCAGGTATCAATGCGCTGCATGGAGTTATTAACAAATTATGAAGAGGCTTAAAATTCGTAGCTTTTAGATCCGAGTTTGTAGTTGATAATTCAAAGTTCGTCGTTGATTCAGCTGAAAAGCTTTATTCCCCGGCCATAAAAACACAGGTTGGCTTTTAAAGCTTTTCAAAATAAAATAGAAATTTCTAATAAAAGTTGCTTTACTGAATATCAACTCTAATTTTTCCTCCAGAATGAATAATTTAAGTTTGATATTATGATTATTCAGAAGATGAATATGAGGCTCCGGATGTCTGAGTTTTATTTCGAGGTTTTTAAAGGAATCATCAAAAAAACCTTTTCTAAATAAGGAGAATTTTATTTTTTTTTCTGCTACCCAATAAAAGAAGAAATAAGAGAGGTTTTTGTTTTTTATTAAAACTAAAAGTTTGTGAGAGAGGGAACGATTCGCCGGGTTCAACAAAAGTATTCTTAAATGAACAACAGCAGGAAGATCATTAATCATTTTTAGAATCCAATCACAAAAAGAAGTTGTATTGGTTGAGATTAACCTGCTTGCTAAAATAATTCAACACACCATGTCCTTTTCCAGGGGACTCCGGCAGTCAGTTGATTGATGCCTTCTTTACTTGTCAATTGCTCATCGTGATGAATATTATCCGCTATGCCGCACCACGGTTCCAGGCAAATAAAAGGGGCATCTTTTGCAGCCCAGATACCGAAATAGGGAAATCCTTCAAACACAAACGCCAGGCCATGTGGGTCTTTATCAGCATACAACATTATTTTTTTACTGTGTAGGTGTTTTAAGACTATCGCGTCATTATAAAACAAGTAATGTTTAAGATGCAATTTCTTATCATCCAGCACCAATGATTCTGAAGTACCATCTGTTAAACCATTTTTCAAAAGAAAGCGTTCTAAAGTGGTATCGTTGTCAAATCCCAATTTATAATCATCGTATTGAAGTTTATTATTCAATGGCACCATGAATGCAGGATGGCCACCAACAGAAAAATACATATCACCCTCAGTCAAATTATGAACCATATAGGTGCAATAAAGTGTATTCTCTTTTATTTCATATTGAACCTGGAAAATAAATTGAAAAGGATATACAGCCAATGTTTCCACATTACTGAGTAGGGTGAAAATTGCAGCCGTGTCACCAATTTGTTTTGCTTCAAACATTTTATCTCTTGCAAAGCCATGTCGTGGCAAATGATATTCTTTATTATCATAAATATATTTGCCGTCTTTCAATTCACCTATTACCGGAAATAACACAGGAGAATGTTTGGCCCAATAATTTGAATCAGCCTGCCACAAATATTCAATAGCATTTAATTTTATGCTTTGCAACTCAGCGCCCTTTTCGCTTATAATAACTACTAGATGATCGTTTTCTATTTGTATCATTCACCAAAAATACAAGCATTTGTTTTTATGTTTTCAAAAGGGTATCAAAAATTATAGTTTCATTTTTACTTTCCTATGTTGATTAAGTTTTTGCGATTATGACAGGCAAATTTTTCGGCGTTCTGTTTTCTTATTCAAATAGTAAACGAAGGAATAAAAGAGATTCCTGCTTTTTATCAACAAAAAACAAAAGAGGAAGCAATTCTAAAAAAATTATTTTACTGAAAGAGTTTTACTTCGAATACTGTTCTATAAAAAAAGTTAATAAATGCTGAAAAGTAGATCTATTAAATAATTAATTTTTAGTTTCGCGCCGTTGTTAATTTTTTATGAAAGCAGTTCTTACAGAGTGTTTATACCTGTCGGGTTATAATTAAATTGAAAAATATTTATTCAAATTATTATTGATAATAATTAAAAGAGAAATCCGGGATTAGGATTATTCTCAGATAAATTTACCTGCATTACCCTTTGAGCTCAATTAATTTATGAGCGTTCCGTTTCCTGCGAATTAACTACAAAATTTAATTTACTATTCAAAACAAAAAAATATTATGACAAGAAAAATCACATTTACCTTACCTGCAGAAGCAGTAGAAGGTTCAACCGAAGCAATATTACTTGGAGACTTTAATAATTGGAATCCGGAAATAGCGCCCAGATTGGAAAGACAACAAGATGGTTCTTTTAAGGCCATTGCGCGGTTAGAGGAAGGGCAAACTTATCAATATCGCTTTTTATTAGATAACAGCCGGTGGGTAAACGATTATAATGCCCAAAGCTATGTAGGTATCCCGGGTTATTACGTTGATAATTGTGTAATAACCGTACCGGATTCAAAAGTTGAAGAAAATAAAAAAACTAAACCTGCAAAAGCAAGTGCTACAGGTAAAAAAACTGCGAAGACAGAGCCTGCTAAAAAAGCATCTGAAAAAACATCCGCTCCAAAAGCCGTAAAAACAAAATCTGGTGAGGAGAAAGTTCAAAGTAAAGAAACAGAAAAACCTGCAAAAGCGGTTAAAAAAGCAAAAGCAAAAAAATAAAAGCTAAATACTGTCCACTTATCACATTTTTCGATTGTATTGCCTTTGCATAAGAAGTGAAGACAATACAATCAATTGTGATATTTTTCGCTTGTTAGAAAACAGTCTTATTGAGATTGAATGTTAATTTGGTATTCGTGACCCCTTATCATTTACGTAGTAAATAATAATTTCTTACGCAAATTTCATTAAATGTTATCTTGATTTCAAGAAATTTTAATTCACCCTTCCACCTCCATATAACTCTCAACCGGCTCGCAAGTGCAAACCAAATTTCTATCGCCATAGGTATTATTCACCCTGCTCACTGTTGGCCAGAATTTATTTTCTTTCAAATAATCCAATGGAAAGGCGGCTTTGCTGCGGGTGTAAGCATGTTTCCATTCATCCTCGGTTATTACCCCTAAAGTATGCGGCGCATTTTTCAGAACATTATCTTTTGCATCTGCTTCTCCGTTTTCAATACTTTTTATTTCTTCATAAATAGAATTGAGCGCATCGCAAAAGCGGTCAAGTTCCTGTTTATTTTCACTTTCGGTAGGTTCTATCATTATCGTTCCGACAACAGGGAAACTGAGTGTAGGCGCGTGAAATCCATAATCCATCAGCCGTTTTGCTACGTCTTCCGCTTCTACTCCGGCGCTTGTTTTAAAAGGACGAAGGTCAACGATAAATTCATGAGCGCAGGTATCCCCTTTCCCGGTAAACAATATTTTGAAATTGTTTTTTAATCTGGCTTTCATGTAATTGGCATTAAGAATGGCGTATTCAGTAGCTTTTTTCAAACCACTTTCGCCCAGCATTTTTATATAAGCATAGCTGATTAATAAAATACTGGTAGAGCCATATTGCGCAGCACTAACAGTTCCTTCATTATTTTTACCCGGTAGAAAAGGTGCTAATTTTTCAATCACACAAATTGGCCCCATGCCCGGACCGCCGCCGCCATGCGGTATTGCAAAAGTTTTGTGCAGATTCAAATGGCAAACATCAGCCCCTATAAATCCAGGAGATGTTAATCCAACCTGCGCATTCATATTCGCTCCATCCATGTAAACCAATCCACCATGCGCATGTACAATGTTGCAAATTTCTACAATGCCTTCTTCAAATACGCCGTGCGTTGAGGGATAGGTTACCATCAATCCTGCCAATGAATCTTTATTTTTTTCTGCCTGTAATTTTAAATCTGCAATATCTATATTCCCTTCTTCATCGCATTTGGTAACTACCACTTTAAAGCCCGCCATCACTGCGCTTGCCGGGTTAGTGCCATGTGCAGAAATAGGAATCAAAATTACGTTTCTATGAGTTTCGTTTTTGCTTTCATGATACCTTCTTATAGTAAGCAATCCTGCAAACTCGCCCTGGGCACCACTATTAGGCTGCAAGCTACATGCACTGAAACCGGTAATGATACACAATAATTTTTCAAGGTCTTTTATAATATAATCATATCCCTCAGTTTGAGTGGCTGGTGAAAAAGGATGAATCTTGCTGAAATGCGCCCAGCTCACAGGAATTAATTCCGTTGCTGCATTGAGTTTCATCGTGCACGATCCCAATGCAATCATGGATTGGGTAAGCGACAAATCTTTATTTTCCAGGAATTTTAAATAACGCATCATTTCTGTTTCGCTATGGTATTTATTGAAAACAGGATGCAGTAAAAAAGAAGAAGTTCTTTGTAACGAAACAGGAATGCTTTCAAAATCAGTTTCATTATCAAAAGTGAGGGCTGTAGTATCCTCCTCCTTAGCAGAATCGAAGACACTCAAAATATTCAGCACATCAGATTTGGTGGTTGTTTCATCAAGGGAAATCGTTACTAAATTTTCAAAAGGAAAATGAAAATTCATTTCATGCTTTTGAGAAATTGTTTTTACTTTTTCAGCATTATTTATTTTGAAAGTAATAGTGTCAAAATAATTTTTATTTACCAATTCATATTCGCTTTCAACTAAATGTTCGGCAAGAGTTTGGGTTAAAAATGTAATCCTTCTGGCAATGTTTTTCAAACCTTCTGCTCCATGATATACAGCGTACATAGCGGCCATATTGGCCAGCAAAGCCTGGGCCGTACAAATATTGGAAGTGGCTTTTTCGCGGCGGATATGTTGTTCTCTTGTTTGCAAAGCCATGCGAAGCGCACGGTTGTTTTGAGCATCTACACTCACACCAATGATTCTCCCGGGAATATTTCTTTTGAATTCATCCCTGGTGGAAAAGAATGCAGCATGCGGGCCGCCAAATCCAATTGGCACACCAAATCTTTGCGAAGAACCAATAGCCACGTCAGCGCCCAATTCGCCGGGAGGCGTTAATAAAGTTAGTGCCAATAAATCAGTAGCCATTATCACTTGTGCATGCACGTTATGCGCATGTTCAATAAAATTTCTATGATCTTCAATGCCTCCTTCACTATCAGGATATTGAACAATTGCTCCGAAGAAACTTTCATCAAGTTGTGCATTTTTAAAATCTCCAAAAACAGGTTCTATCCCAACGGGTTTTGCCCTTGTGATTAAAATATCTTTTGTTTGTTTAAATATTTTTTTATCAATAAAAAATTTGCCTGCAGTGATGTGGTCATGGTCTTTATTCTTATGATTAAAAAGCATGGCCATCGCTTCAGCGGCGGCAGTTCCTTCATCCAATAAACTGGCATTGGCAATTGGTAAAGCCGTGAGATCGCTCACCATTGTTTGAAAATTCAATAAACTTTCCAGCCTTCCCTGCGCTATTTCTGCCTGGTAAGGTGTGTATTGCGTGTACCAACCCGGGTTTTCAAAAAGATTTCTTAGAATAACCGATGGGACAATCGTATCGTAATACCCCTGGCCGATGTAAGATTTAAAAACTTTGTTTCTATTGGCAATAGTCTTCAGTTCTTCCAGGTATTCAAATTCGCTCATGGCCTCCCCAATCCCTTCAAGTGAGGGACTTTGTAACCTTATTCCTTCCGGAACTGTTTTATCAATCAGGCCATCTAACGTGCCAACGCCAATGGTAGCAAGCATTTCTTTCGTTTCGGAATTATCCGGCCCAATATGTCGGGTTGAAAATTCAGCCGATTGTTTCTCAAAAAGATTCATATATTTTTATTGCTTTATATTTTTACAGTAACCAAACTTTTTTAGTGTTTTTCTATTTAAAGTAAAAAATGACGTGCAAAGTTACGATGCAAAATGTTATGAAAATATTGCGATAATTAACAAGTTTCACCCAAAATGTATCTTTACCAAATGAAGGAAAATATTTTGAGTAATTGGGAGAAGAAATCTGCGGAAAATCAGAAAAAATATAAAAATTTTTTAAAGCGCGCAGATAAAAATAAAGTACTGAAACAATTGCCTGACCTTCATGAAGAGGCATTCGAAAAAATTGATTGCCTGAAATGCGCCAATTGCTGCCGGAATTTCTCGCCAAGATTTAAGACCCCTGATATTAAACGCATTTCCAAACATTTGAAAATGAAAGAAGGTGCTTTTATTGAAACTTACTTACGTGTTGATGAAGATGGAGATTATGTAACTAAAAGTTCACCATGTCCTTTCCTGGGAGAAGATAATTATTGTAATATTTATGACAAGCGCCCTTCAGATTGCCATCGTTTTCCTTATACAGATGAAGATGTGCTATTAAAAAGGCCGGCGATTACGTTAAAGAATTCCACTTTTTGCCCGATTGTTTATTTTGTGTTGGAAAAGTTGGCGGCATCACCAGATTCTGCCTAAAAGAGGGGATCAAAAAAAAATCTTTAATATTTGTTCCTTCAATATAAAAGCCAATGACCTAATTTTCATATTTTCACATTTTCAAAAAATACATTCATGTCAATTGAAATCAATAAAAATTCTGTCGCAAATCGCTTCTTGCGCTATGTACAAATAGATACTCAAAGCAATCCTAAGAGTGATAAGCATCCTTCTACCGAAAAGCAAAAAGATTTATGCAGGATGCTTGTTGAAGAATTAAAAGGGATCGGAATCAGTGATGCTGAAATGGATACTTATGGTTACGTATATGCGACAATTCCATCCAACTCGGAGAAAAAAAAGATTCCGGTAATTTGTTTTTGTAGCCATGTAGATACCGCGCCTGATTGCAGCGGTACCAACGTAAAACCAATCCTGCACAAAAAATATGATGGCGGTGATATCATATTACCCGATGATAAATCACAGGTTTTATCTACTGTCAATCATCCTTATTTAAAAGAACATATCGGCGCAGATGTTATTACCGCAAGCGGAAATACTTTGTTGGGAGCCGATGACAAAGGTGGCGTGGCTGTCATTATGCAAGCCGCAGAATATTTAATGAAACATCCTGAAATAAAACATGGAGAAATAAAAATTCTTTTTACTCCTGATGAAGAAGTAGGAAAGGGGACTGCAAAATTGGATATGAAAAAATTAGGCGCACAATTCGGTTATACTTTAGATGGCGGCGAAGCAGGAAGCCTGGAAGATGAAACCTTTAGCGCAAATGGTGCTACTATTATTATAAATGGCGTAATAGCGCATCCCGGTTATGCGAAAAATAAATTGGTAAATGCATTAAAAATTGGAGGTGAAATCTTGCACGCTTTACCCACTCATGAGTGGGCGCCCGAAGCCACAGAAAAAAAAGAAGGATATGTGCATCCGGTGCGTTTTGAAGGAATAGCAGAAAAGGCTACACTTGAATTTATTATCCGGGACTTTGACGATGATCAATTAAAAGCACATGGAAAGAGATTAAAAAATATCGCGGAAAGAATAGTAAACCATTACAAAGGTGCGTCAATTGAGTTTTCTGTCCATGAGCAATACCGCAATATGAAAAAAATATTGGACCAAAGTCCACAGGTAGCTGAGTATGCTGCAGAAGCAATCATGCGTGCAGGAATGGAAGTTACTATAGAAAGTATTCGTGGCGGCACAGACGGTAGTAAACTAAGCTATATGGGAATGCCATGCCCCAATCTTTTTACCGGAATGCAAGGCATTCACTCGAGGCAGGAATGGATAGGCGTAAATGATATGGCAAAGGCGGCTGAAACAATTGTGCATTTGTGTATGATTTGGGAGGAAAAAGCCAATGAAAATAAGAAATAAGAAAGGAAGAGTTTGATGGACATTTTTCCCAAAAACATTTTAATGAAAAAGAAAGTAGTTCAAAAATCCTTGATGATCATTTTTATTTATTAAAACGATTAGAAAAAGGGGTTCCGGCTTCATTTAACATTTACGTTAAAGTTTAAATTTACTTTTTCATCGCCGTACATTTATCAAATTACTTTTTACATTTGTTCCCAAACCAAATTAAATGGATTTATTTTTTCTGCAGATTGACTCAAGCGCCCTTACACATACAGTCCCTCAAACACAAAATCTATGGGACACCCTTGTTAGCGGGGGTATAATTATGCTTCCTCTGGGAATCCTTTTTGTAGGCGCACTTTATTTCTTTTTTGAAAGATTAATCGCTATCAATAAAGCGGCTAAAATTGATGATAATTTTATGCGTATTATCCGCGACCATATCATAACCGGTAATGTTACGGCAGCAAGAAGTTTTTCTAAGAATAATGAAAATCCCGTTGCAAGAATAATTGATAAAGGGATTCAAAGAATTGGAAAACCAATTGACGCTATTGAAAAAAGTATGGATAATGTAGGCGCTCTGGAATTGTATAAACTGGAAAAAAACCTTTCGATCATTTCTATCGTAGCCCGCATTGCGCCTTTGTTTGGTTTCCTGGGAACTATTATCGGGATGCTGGCATTGTTCAAAGGAATTGCTGCCAGCCCCAATTATACGGCTAACACCATTGCTGATGGGATATATATAAAAATGATTACTTCAGCTACCGGATTGATAATAGGAATATTAGCGTATATAGGCCACAGTTATCTTGCTGCACAAATAAACAGGATCGAAAATAAAATGGAAATCGCAAGTGCTGAATTTGTAGATATTTTACAGGAACCTACACGTTAGAAATGTAGAATAATAAAGTAAGTGCGGGCAAGCCCAAAAAGCTTCAATATGAGTAGCCACGGATGCAAGGCGTGGAAATAAAAATAAGAAACAAGATGAGCATCAGAAAAAGATTTAAAAGCGATGATACTGAACTGGATACTGGTCCCTTGAACGATATCCTGTTTATACTCATGTTTTTCTTTTTGATCATTTCTACAATGGCTAATCCTAATGTTATCAGAGTAAGCAACCCACGGGCAAGCAGCGAATCAAAAGCCAAGCAAAGCGTGATAGTAAGTATCAATAAAGAGAAAGAACTTTTTGTAGGACAGGAAAAAATTATATTCGATTCTTTAGAACCAGTATTAAGAAGCCGCTTACCCGTGGGGGACAGCCTTATAAAACCTGCAGTAGTGATCAATGCAGATTCTTTGGTAAGTTGGGGAGACATTGTAAAAATAATGGAGGTCGCTAAAAAATTAGGCGCTACTACTTCAGCTTCTGTAAAAAACTAACTTGCTTTAATTGCTTTCACAATTCTTTCTTTTCCATAAATGTCGTTTTTTATAGTAGGTATAAAACCGGCGTTTTCAAAAAAGACTTTTACATCTTTTGCGAATTCTTCATGCACTTCCACATAAATTTTCCCATTTTTGGATAAATGTGTTTTTGCAAATTTTGCAATCTTTTCATAAAAAATGAAAGGATTATTATCCTCTACAAATAATGCGATCCGGGGCTCAAATGCAGTAATATTTTTTGCTAAGATTTCCTTTTCTTTTATGGGAATGTAGGGAGGATTGCTTACAATTATGTCATATTGTAAAAGTGATTCCCATTCATTTTCATCTAAAAAATCAACGCGCAGAAAATCAATTTCAACATTTAGTTCCCCCGCATTTTTTTTAGCCACTAATAAGGCTTTTTCACTCACATCAATCGCTGTAACATTTGCATTTGATAATTCTTTTTTAATTGAAACAGAAATACATCCGCTTCCTGTTCCGATATCTAAAATTTGAGGTGAAATATATAAAGTATTAGGTATGGAGTTTATAGCAGTTGCCAACTTTACGTCATTGATAATCCACTCAACCAATTCTTCAGTTTCGGGCCGTGGAATAAGTACATTTTCATTTACATAAAATTTCCTTTTAAAAAACCATGCTTCATTCAATACATATTGTACTGGCTTATGTTGTAGCAGTTCTTCCAAATATTTTTGCAATAGATTCAAATGGTTTTCTGTCAATTCAGCATTTTGACGAGTTCTTCTTTCCGTTCTTTTAAAATGAGTTACTTTTTCAAAAATCCAATCGGTAATATTATCAGCTTCACGTTCATCGAAAATTTTTTTCAACTTTTCTTTGAAATCATTATATGCCTGCTGTGTTGTCATTAGCGCAAACTTAATTATTTTGTGAAGTAATTAAATTTAAAAGATAGGAATTTGAACAATGACGAACAATATATGAGCCGTTGCATCCAACTTGCAAAACTGGGTGCAGGAAATGTAGCTCCCAATCCTATGGTGGGCGCCGTATTGGTATTTGAAAATAAAATTATAGGAGAAGGTTATCATCAAAAATATGGTGAAGCCCATGCAGAAGTAAATTGCATTAAGAGTGTGAAAGAAGAAAACATAAATCTCATTGAGAAAAGTACCATGTTTGTTTCGCTCGAACCTTGCGCGCACTATGGCAAAACGCCGCCCTGTGCAGATCTAATTATAAAAAATAAAATCCCTAAAGTAGTTATTGGTACTAAAGATATTTATAAGGAAGTAGCTGGGAACGGTATTGCAAAATTGAAAAATGCAGGTGCAGAAGTGGTTACGGGTATTTTGGAAAAGGAATGCATAGAATTGAATAAAAGATTTTTTACTTTTTATCAAAAGCAAAGACCATATATTTTTTTAAAATGGGCACAAAGCGCAAACGGAAAAATGGGATCTAATACAAACGAAAGAATTTTGATCAGCAATGATTACAGTAACAGGCTGGTGCATAAATGGCGCAGTGAAGAAGCTGCAATCCTGGTAGGTTTTAATACTGCCTTAAAAGATAATCCTACCCTGACTACAAGACTGTGGAAAGGTAAAAATGCGGCGAGAATTGTAATAGACACTGGCTTAAAAGGTATTAGTTTGGAATTGCCTTTATCATCAAATCTGTACAATAAAGAAACAAATACGATAGTTTTCAATTTTGTAAAAAATTCTATTAATAAAAATCTCCGTTTCATCAAACTTAAAAAAGAAAATTATTTAGAAGAGCTGCTTCATTTTCTTTTTGATTTAAAGATTCAAAGTGTATTAGTAGAAGGCGGGGCTAAAACTTTGCAGTCTTTTATTGATGCAGATCTGTGGGATGAAGCAAGGGTAATTATGAATGAAGAATTAAGAATTATGAATGGGATTTCGTCACCTGAATTGAAAGATTTTAAATTAGTAAAACAAGAAAAATATTTCAGCGATTCAATTAATTATTATTTAAAAAAATAATGTATCTTCAATAGAAATGAGAATCTGTATTAATTGTTTGTTCGCTGCAATGAGATACGTTAATGACAATTGAATTTATAATTGTCAAGAATTGTTTCATTTGAGATAGCTTCAGATGCGTAGGCTAATGCGGCCAAAATATCATTTGCAGTGAGAGAAGGATAGGCTTCTAATAATTGTGAATGAGAGGTACCCTCAGATAATTTTTGAATAATAAGTTCTACAGTAATGCGCGTCCCTTTAATGATCGGTTTCCCAAGCATAACATTTGGATTTGATTCTATGTATCTCTTGTAATTCATAATTTTTTTTGAGTCGCTACACTCAGAAAGGTTATATTATTCTCCGTCATGACCGATGTCAGCGTCGGCCATTTTTACCAGAATAGAAAATTTATATAATATTTTTAAACCGCTTCTTGCAGTAAAGCAACAAATAATTCAAAATCCTATTCAGCCAATCACATTATTATCTAATTAACGTATTAACCACTAATAACTTTTCTTAAATTTGCACAACTTAAGTGAATATAATTTATGTTCACTTTTTTTAAATAATTTCTAATAAATATGTTTGAATCATTAAGCGACCGGTTAGATACCGCATTTAAAAATTTAAAAGGACAGGGAAGAATTACAGAATTGAATATTGCTTCAACCGTAAAAGATATACGCCGCGCATTGGTGGATGCAGATGTGAATTATAAAATTGCAAAAGAATTTACAGATTCCATAAAAGAAAAAGCTACAGGTGAAAAAGTAATCAATGCCGTAAGTCCGGGGCAGTTAATGGTAAAAATTGTAAAAGATGAATTGACTGATTTGATGGGCGGTGTAGAAACTGATCTGGACCTTAGCGGGAATCCTGCGGTAATTTTAATAGCCGGCCTTCAGGGTAGTGGTAAAACTACTTTTAGCGGCAAACTTGCCAATTATCTTAAAACAAAAAAAGGGAAATCTCCATTACTGGTTGCGGGAGACGTTTATCGTCCGGCCGCCATTGAGCAACTCACTATTTTGGGCAGCCAGATAAATGTAGAGGTGTACAGTGAGGCTGAAAATAAAAATGTTGTAGGGATAGCTCAGAATGCGATCAAAGAAGCAAAGTCAAAAAACAAAAATGTTGTTATCATAGATACTGCCGGACGGTTAGCCATAGACGAAGTAATGATGACGGAAGTGGCAAACATCAAAAGCGCTTTAAACCCAAAAGAAATCCTTTTTGTAGTAGATAGCATGACAGGCCAGGATGCAGTAAATACGGCTGCTGCATTTAATCAGCGTCTGAATTATACCGGTGTAGTACTTACTAAATTAGATGGTGATACACGTGGGGGTGCTGCTATTTCGATAAAATATACTGTAAACAAACCGATCAAGTTTGTAAGCAGCGGCGAAAAAATGGAAACACTGGATGTGTTTTACCCTGAGCGTATGGCACAACGTATCCTGGGGATGGGAGATATAGTAAGCCTTGTAGAAAAAGCGCAGGAACAGTTTGATGAAGTAGAGGCAGCAAAGTTGGAAAAGAAAATCAGGAAAAACCAGTTTGATTTTGAAGATTTTAAAACCCAACTTCAGCAAATAAAAAAAATGGGCAATTTGAAAGACCTAATGGGTATGATACCGGGAGTGGGCAAACAAATAAAGGATATTGATATTAATGATGATGCTTTTAAAGGAATTGAAGCCATTATCAATTCAATGACTGTGGAGGAGAGGCGTAACCCTGAGTTAATGAATCCTGGCCGCAAACAACGAATCGCTAAAGGATGCGGAAAAGACCTTGTGGAAGTAAATCAGTTTATCAAACAATTTGACCAAATGAAGTCAATGATGAAAACTATGAATAAAATGCCCATGGGAAAGCTTGCCGGATTTGGTAAAAGATGAGGATATTAATACAAAATTGATCCTAAAGGCCTCAAAATCAAATGAAAGCTTAAATATTCTTTTTTTTTAAACTTGTGTTAAGAATTTGTATTTTTAATGTTGTCTCCTTATATTTGCAATCCTTTAGAAACCTATTTAATAAAACCCAAAAAAATTTCTATTTTTTATGGCTGTAAAAATGAGATTGCAAAGACATGGCTCTAAAAAGAGGCCATTCTACTTTATTGTAGTTGCAGATTCCCGTAGTCCCCGTGATGGCAAATTTATTCAGAAACTTGGATCTTACAATCCTCTTACTGTACCCGCAAGTATTCAGGTAGATCGCCAGAAAGCTCTGGAATGGCTGCACAAAGGTGCACAACCAACAGATACTGTAAGACGTATTTTAAGTTTCAAGGGCGTACTTTATCTGAAACATTTACTTCGTGGTGTTACCCTGGGATTATTTGACGAAGCTGCTGCTATGGAAAAATTTACAAAATGGAGCAGTGAGCATGATGCTGAATTTGCCAAAAGACAGGAGACTCACAAAAAAGCAAGAGCCGCAAGTCGCCCTGCTTTTGTAAAAAAAGAAGTTGCTCCGAAAGCAGGAAGTGCTGTGGCAGAAAAATCTAAATCTGAAGAAGCTCCTGCGGATACCGCATCTGAATAATATTTTTATATTAAACACATTCAATAAAAATGCTTTAAAAAGCTGTCTCATTTTGAGATGGCTTTTTTTATGCCAATAGGATAATTACAATCTTTATGATGATTTTATTTTTACAAAAAGAGGATTACAGTAAACAGATAAATAACTGGTATTCCTATTTTTTTTCAACATGTATAAAACGAAAAAATAATCGGGGGAATAATTATTTTAATGAATAAAATTTAAGTCTTATTCTAAAAAGAGAAATTATACAAACTCTTAGTCTGATGTGTAAAAACTGAAATGGATTACAGTAACCCAACAAATAATCACGATTTCTGTTTCAGGAAGCTTTGTCCATAAATTTATTACTGCTAATTCCCTTTGCAGCAATCCAGCCACTGGTCCATGCATGCTGAAAATTAAATCCTCCTGTTATACCGTCAACATCCAATATTTCTCCTGCAAAAAAAAGATTAGGAACTATTTTACTTTGCATAGTGTTGGCATCTATCTCATTTAATTTTATCCCACCTGCCGTTACAAATTCTTCCTTAAAAGTTGTTTTCCCTTTTACGTTGAATTGCTGCGTACATAATTGTTTGGCTAGTTGATTTTGTTGTTTTGAGGGAAGATCCGCCCATCTTATTTCACTATTAATTCCACATTGTTGCAAATGATATTCCCACAACCTTTGTGGAAGGTAAAAAGGATTTTTATTAATTATTTTTTTTGCCGCGAGTTCGTGCCTTATCAATTTTAGTTTTTCTAAAAGAGAATTTTCATGATAATCATTTAACCAATTTATGGAAATTGAAAAATCATAATTTGTATTAAAAAGTTCCTTTGCAGCAAAAGCAGATAACTTTAAAACCGCCGGACCGCTGAATCCCCAGTGCGTTATTAATAATGGACCGCTTTGTGAAAATTTAGTTCCGTTAATTTTAATCTGAACATTCTCAACTGAAATTCCCATCAATTCAGAAATGGGATTGTTAGGAACATTGAAAGTAAACAATGAAGGGACAGGGCTTTCAAAAGTATGCCCAAGCTCGGCAAGCCATTTATATTGATCCGGCTTGTGAAAGCCACCACATGCAATACAGACAAAATCGGCTTCTAAAAATATGCCGCCTTTGCAAATAACATGGAAGCAATTTTTATTTTCTTCAGTAGATTTTTTTTCAATCTTTATAATTTCCCTGTTCATCAATATATCAACATGATACTTATTGGCTTCCTGCAAAAGACAATTAATAATTGTTTCGGAAGTATTGCTCACAGGAAACATTCTTCCATCGGTTTCTATTTTTAATTTTACATTTCTTTTTTCAAACCAATTGATAGTATCGGTGGTAAAAAAATAATGAAACGCCTGCTTTAAAAATTTTTCTCCGCGCGGATATTTTTTGATCATTTCTGAAATGCTAAAGCAGGCATGCGTTACATTACACCGGCCACCGCCACTCACTTTTACTTTGCTTAATAATTTATTTGATTTCTCAATAAGTGTTACTTCCATTTCTGAATTTTGCGCAGCCGCATTTATTGCACAGAAAAAGCCTGCCGCGCCTCCACCAATTACTATGAGTTTTTGTTTCACGGCTTGCAAGATATTGGAAAACGGGAATTTTATACCTATTGATTTACCTACTATTTTAATCATTACTTTTTCAAATAAGATTATAAAAAAAGTAAATTGCGGCTCATACATGAAAGAAAAGACACCCTTAATAATTTCAGGAAGTGCAAGAGGCGAAGGCGATACAAAACTTTATTTGGATCTAATCTTTAATAGCCCCTATAAAAGAGTAATTAACTTATTGGATTTTAATATCTGTCATTATACCTATGATGCAAAATATCCAACCACTGATGAATTCGACAAACTGGTAAATGAAATACTAAAGCATGATACGATAATTTTCGCAACACCCGTTTATTGGTATTCAATGAGCGGACACATGAAAATCTTGTTTGACAGATTCACAGACCTGGTAACCATTAAGAAAGAAGTGGGCAGAAAATTAAAGGGCAAATCTATTTTGCTTTTCGCTGTTGGCGCTGATCCGGAAATTCCGGAAGGTTTTGAAATACCGTTCAAATTAACAGCTAAATATCTCGACATGAAATATAAAGGCTATATCTATTTTAACACGCAAAAGGATAGTTTGAAAGAACAAAAATCGGATAGGGTAAAACAGTTTCTCAATAAATTTCCCTAACAATAAATATTCTGATTATTACGTCAGGCTTAATAATCAGAACACAAATTCGTATTGGCTTTCTCTGCAATTTCAATAGCATCAAAAGAAGAAAGTATATCGGCTTTATTTTTTCTTACACAAACGGTATGTTCATAATGAGCCGAAGGCTTGCCATCTGAAGTACGAACTGTCCATTTATCTTTATCAGTAAATACATCCCTCGCACCAAGATTGATCATGGGTTCAATCGCAATTACAAGGCCGTCTTTTAATTTATTTCCTTTTCCCCTTTTCCCATAATTAGGGACCTGGGGGTCTTCATGCAAATCTCTGCCAAGACCATGGCCTACTAATTCATGGACTACACCATAACCATATTTTCCTTCGGTATATTCCTGAACGGCAAAAGAAATATCACCGATACGATTTCCAACAACGGCTTTTTCTATTCCTTTATAAAGTGATTCTTTGGTAGCCCGCAATAATTGCTTCACTTCATCACTTATCTCTCCTAACGCGAATGTATAAGCGCTATCGCCATGATATCCTTTTTTAAGGGCCCCACAATCCACTGAAATAATATCACCGTCTTTTAACTCCGTTTTTGTAGGGAAACCATGCACCACAGCATCATTCACAGAAATACAACAGGCAAAAGGGAAGCCGTGATAATTTTTGAAATTAGGCACAGCGCCGTGTTCCACGATATATTCATCCGCTTTATTATTGAGTTCTAAAGTAGAAATTCCCGGCTTTATTAAAGAAGCTACATAAGCAATGGCGTCATTTACCAAAATACAACTCTGCCTTATTAATTCTACTTCTGCATTTGATTTATAATGTATCATTTTTATAAATTTGAAAAACCCCGGCATGATATGGCCGGGGTTTTGAAAAATATGTAAATTAAAAATTGATTATATTCCTCCTGTAACTCCCGGTGCTGATGTAGTTTGCCTTCCCTGTATTCGTCCACTGCTCATTAATCCATCATACTGGCGCATGAGCAATTGAGTTTCTATTTGTTGGAGAGTATCTAACACTACAGCTACCATGATCAATAATGAAGTACCGCCATAAAAAGTAGCAAATCCTTGTGTAACTCCCAATATTTGCATAATGCCCGGTAATATACCTACAATCGCCAATAACACAGAACCAGGTAAAGTAATCCTATCCATTATGGTTCCGATATAATCGGTAGTGGGCTGCCCTGGCTTTACACCTGGAATAAATCCATTGTTACGCTTAAGGTCATCCGACATTTGTTTGGGATTAAAAATAAGGGAAGTATAAACAAATGTAAAACCAATCGTCATAATACCATAAACAAGCATATAGACTCCATTAGTAGGATCTGTAAAATAGGACGCCCAATTTTTTCCTGTAGTTTGGAAACCAGCAAATATGGTAGGTAGAAACATAATTGCCTGGGCAAAAATGATAGGCATTACACCTGCCGCATTTACTTTTAATGGAAGAAATTGTCTTGCACCACCAAATTGCCTGTTGCCCACTATTTGTTTGGCATAATTTACCGGTACTTTTCTCACTCCCTGAACCAATACGATCAATCCAAGAATTACTGCAATAAAAGCAGCTATTTCAATAAGGAAAATCAATAAGCCGCCACCACCATGAGTTTGCTTTGCAGTAAACTCCTGCATGAATGATTGTGGAAGACGTGCCAGGATACCGATCATGATAATTAATGAAGTACCATTTCCTAATCCTTTGTCCGTAATTTTTTCGCCAAGCCACATTACAAACATGGTACCTGCGGTAAGAAGAAAAACGGTGGATACCCAAAAGAATGGTTTGTATGCTTCCAGCAATGCTCCCTGGCTCGAAGATTCCAGGAATCCAATATATGCCGCTGCCTGAAAAGCAGTAACTATAACAGTTAGATAACGTGTCCACTGATTAATTTTTTTCTGGCCGCTTTCTCCCTCTTTCTGAATTTTTGAAATCTGTGGAACCAAAACGGTTACCAACTGCATAAAGATAGATGCAGAAATATAAGGCATGATACCCAATGCGAATATAGACGCCTTAGCAAAAGCGCCACCCACAAAAGCATCTAAAAGCCCAAGCATACCTCCCTGCGCACTGTTCTGCAAATTGGATAATTGATTGGGATCTATTCCGGGAAGAACGATATAAGAACCTACCCTGTAAACCAAAATGAGCGATAAAGTAACTATAATCTTGCTTCTTAGTTCTTCAATCGTCCAGATGTTTTTTAGTGTTGTGATGAATTTCTTCACAGAATTATCAAGATTTAATTATTTGCAATTATATTTCCGGTTTGCAAATATCAATTAATTATTTTATTATTTCTATAGAACCTCCGGCAGCTTCAATTGCGCCTTTGGCTTTTTCACTTATTGCATTCACTTTAAAAGAAATATTCGCTTTCAAAACGCCATTTCCCAAAATTTTTACTTTATCATTTTGGCTGATCAGGTTATTAATATAAAGATTCTCAGGATTGAATTCTTTGATCTCATGTTTTTCAATCAATTGATCAATTTGTCCGAGATTAAAAACCTTATATTCTATGCGGGTATAATTTTTAAAACCACGTTTTGGTACCCTTCTCTGGATAGGCATTTGGCCACCCTCGTGAGCCATTTTTATTTTATAACCTGCACGGCTTTGTCCACCTTTGTTACCTTTAGTAGATGTTCCACCTTTCCCTGATGCTTCGCCACGGCCTAATCTCTTTATTTTATGAGTAGCGCCTTTTGCCGGCCTTAAATTTTGTAATTGCATTGTACTTTTTTTATACTTAACTCCGGTATCTACCGGGATCACTTTCAAATAATTATAAAACAAAAAAAGAAAAACAGGTTATGCCAGTTCTTCTACTTTTACTAAATGATTCACTTTTTTTACCATACCAAGGATCTGCGGAGTTGCCTCTACTTCTTTCGAAGCATTCATTTTGTTTAGGCCCAAAGCCTTTAAGGTCAGCTTCTGGCGCTCAGAACGGTCAATACCACTTTTAACCTGCGTAATTTTAATCTTTTTCATGTTGTTTATTTTATAGTAGTAAGGTATTAGTATCAGGATGCAATCGAAAACTCCAATCTTTCTTCTTTCTTCTTACTACTTACTACTTTCTACTTTCTACTTTCTTTATCCATTAAAAACTTTCTTCAGGGAAATATTTCTTGTTTTAGCTACAGATGATGGTTCTCTTAACATTGATAAAGCTTTAACGGTGGCTTTTACAACATTATGAGGATTTGCAGATCCGAGAGATTTTGCCAATACATCAGTTATTCCTGCGCTTTCCAAAACCGCTCTCATACTTCCTCCTGCTATTACACCGGTACCTTGTGCTGCAGGCTTAATAAGAATTTTTGCTGCGCCATCTTTACACCATTGCTCATGAGGTATAGTTCCATGCAAAATAGGAACTCTGAGAAGATTTTTTTTCGCATCATCTATTCCTTTTAAGATGGCTTCCTGTACTTCCTTTGCTTTTCCTAATCCGTGCCCTACTACTCCGTTTTCATTTCCTACTACCACTATAGCCGAAAAACTAAATGCCCTTCCTCCCTTTGTAGTTTTTACAACACGGTTTATAGACACCACTTTTTCTTTTAATTCAAGATCGGCGCCTTTTATTCTTTGTGTATTTGATTTCAACATTATAACTGTTTATAATTTTTAATTTTCAACCCTGGTTTTAATTACAACTTTTACTAAAATACCAAACCACCTTCTCTCGCACCCTCTGCCACCGCTTTTATACGACCGTGGTACAAATAACCACTACGATCAAAAACAACATCTTTTATTCCCAATTCAATTGATTTTTTTGCAATTGCTTCTCCTACCAGTTTACTTGTTGCTACTTTATTTCCTTTTTGGGCAGAAATATCTTTTTGACGTGAAGAAGCTGACGCAATAGTAGTTTTATTAGCATCATCAATCAATTGTACATAGATATCTTTGTTACTTCTGAAAACACTAAGGCGCGGTTTTGCTGCGCTTCCGCTTATTTTTTTGCGGATTCGGTACCTTATCTTTTGACGTGCGCTTACTTTTGACATTTTATTCTGTTTTATTGTTCCTCCCGATAGCTATCGGCATGTGGGATTTTTTATTATTTTTTTTCAGATTAACACCTGATTAGAAATCCTGGTTATTTGTTTGTTTACTGACCTTCCCCTTTCAACTTTGAACCTCTATTTACCTGCTGATTTACCAGCCTTTCTACGTAATACTTCATTTTCAAATTTCACACCCTTTCCTTTGTAAGGCTCAGGTTTACGCAAACTACGAATCTTTGCAGCTACCTGACCAAGTAATTGCTTATCTACACTTGTTAAAACCACTTTTGGGTTTTTACCTTTTTCCTGTCCGGTAGATACTTTAAGTTCTTTAGGAATTTCAACTATAATATTGTGTGAATATCCTAATGAAAGATCAAGAAGATTTCCCTGGTTGGAGGCCTTAAAACCAACACCTACCAATTCCAAAGTTTTTGTGTATCCTTCTGTAACACCCACCACCATATTGTGTATCAGTGAACGATACAGACCGTGCATAGCTTTGTGCCTGATCTGCTCAGTGGGACGGGTTAATTTTATCTTATCATCTTTTATTTCTACTTTAATATCAGGATCAATAGCCTGTTTCAATTCCCCTTTGGGTCCTTTTACAGTTATTACATTATCTGCACCCAGGCTGACATTTACACCTTTAGTAATTGTTACTGGGTTTTTTCCAATTCTTGACATAGCCGGTTTTATTTTTTGTTTTTAATCTGGCAGTGTTCAGCCACGACTAAGGCTTAATTATCTTACCAATTCTTTATTTATTTTTATTCGAACCTCTTAAAACATATCGTATCGCGAAGAATAGTACCAGAAAAGTAATAATTACTCCAACGATTGAATTCATATCGAATTAATATATGTTGCACAATACTTCCCCACCTACTTTTTGAGCCTTCGCTTCTTTATCGGTCATCACTCCTTTAGAGGTGGAAATAATAGAAATTCCCAAACCATTTTTTACTCTTTTAAAATCCTGTGGTTTTGAATAAGTACGTAAACCGGGACGGCTTACTCTTTCAAGACTCTGAATTGCAGGGATTTTAGATTGCGGATCGTATTTCAAGGCTATTTTAATTACACCTTGCTTGGAATCATCTTCAAATTTATATTTTAAGATATAACCCTGGGAGTACAATATTTCAGTAATACGCTTTTTTAAATTACTGGCCGGAATTTCCACTATCCTGTGGCTGGCCATTTGCGCGTTGCGGATTCTTGTTAGATAATCTGCTATAGGATCAGTAACCATTGTTTATTTTCTTTATTTTTTTTAATTACAATGCGATATCCAATTGATACCATGTGTTTGAGCTATGAGCTGACAGCTAATAGCTGTGAGCTTTTACCAGCTTGCTTTTTTTACTCCTGGAATTTTTCCTTCCAATGCCATATCACGGAAAATATTTCTGGAAATTCCAAAATGCCGGATATAACCTCTCGGGCGGCCAGTAAGCTGACAGCGATTTTTTAAACGTACAGGAGAAGCGTTTTTTGGAAGCAAATCCAAACCTCTGTAGTCTCCGGCTTCTTTCAAAGCTTTCCTCTTTTCGGCATATTTTTCTACCATTTTTTCGCGTTTTATTTGGCGTGCTGATACTGACTTTTTTGCCATAATTCTAATTTGATAATTGGCCAATTAGTTAATCAACTAATTGGTTTATTTTTTTATTTTTTTATATTTTTAAAAGGCATCCCCAATTCTTTCAGCAATTCAAATGCTTCTTCGTTGGTTTTTGCTGTTGTTACAAAAGTGATATCAAGTCCTGTGATTTTATTTACTTTATCAATATCTATCTCAGGAAAAATAATTTGCTCGGTAATACCTATTGTATAATTACCCCTTCCATCAAAAGACTTATCATTGATTCCTTTGAAATCACGCACACGCGGCAATGAAACGGAAACCAATCTATCAAGAAACTCATACATATTTACTCCACGCAAAGTAACTTTAGCACCTATCGGCATGTTTTTGCGTAGTTTAAAGTTTGAGATGTCTTTCTTAGACATTGTAGATACCGCTTTCTGACCGGTTATCGTAGTCAACTCATCAATAGCGATATCTATTAATTTTTTATCTGCCACAGCTCCATTTACCCCGCGGTTAATACAAACCTTGCTAAGTTTAGGCGCCTGCATTACAGTTTTGTAAGCAAATTTTTTCATTAGTGCAGGTACCACTTCTTTATGGTATTTATCCGCAAGTCTCGGAGTATATTTTTCAGTTCTCATTATTTAATTACCTCCCCTGATTTTTTTGCTGTTCTGATTAATTTTCCATCTTCTTTTGTCTTGTTGATCCTGGAATGAGAATGTGATTTAGCATCCCAAAGCATTACATTTGAAATAGCAATCGGCGCTTCTACTTTCATGATTCCGCCTTTGGTATTTTGTGCAGAAGGCTTAGTGTGTTTCGTAACAAAATTTACCCCTTCTATTAATACGCGGTTTTTTTCAGTTATAATTTCCAACACCTTACGAGGTTTCTTAAAGTCTTTATCATCACCGGTAATTACTACAATCGAATCACCTTTTTTTATGTTGAACTTTGGTTTAAATCTTGTCTTCATTTTTGACAAATATTTGTCTTGATTAATTACTTATTAAATACCCTTTTTTTAAAGGGGTGCAAAGATACAATTTATAATTACAATACTTCGGGTGCAAGAGAAATGATTTTCATATATCCCTTATCACGCAATTCACGGGCAACAGGCCCGAATATCCTGGTACCTCTTGGCTCATCTGAAGCATTTAAAAGAACCACAGCGTTATCGTCAAACCGGATATAAGAACCATCCTTGCGACGAAGCTTGTTCTTGGTACGTACAATAACTGCTTTACTTACAGTACCTTTTTTTATTCCGCCTGCAGGTATGGCATCTTTTACAGTTACCACTATTTTATCGCCTACATGGGCATAATCCTGACCAGAGTTTCCTAAAACTCTTATACACAGTACTTCTTTTGCCCCGCTATTATCCGCTACATTTAGCCTGCTTTCTTGCTGTATCATTTTTATTTGGCTTTTTGCCTTTAGCTTTTAGCTTTTGGCTGATTAAACTTATATTTTAATTTCTCCCGCTAATAGCTTACAGCTAATAGCCAATGGCTTTTTATTTTACCTTTTCCAAAATCTCTACCAGTCTCCAGCGCTTTGTTTTGCTCAATGGTTTGATTTCCATTATTCGCACCAGGTCGCCGATATTACATTCATTCTTTTCATCGTGTGCATGGAATCCGGTTGTTTTTTTCACAAATTTTCCATAAAGAGGATGCTTTACTTTCCTTTCAACTTTTACGGTAATAGATTTATCCATCTTGTTACTGGAAACTACACCAACTCTTACTTTTCTTAAATTTCTTTCGGACATTTTTTTATTTTTTAGGAATTAGTACCTAATTGTTTTTTTCTTAACTCTGTTTTTGTGCGAGCCAGGTCTTTCCTTACATCGCGAATGCTCATAGGATTTTCCAAAGGAGAAACAGAATGTGCAAATTTTAATTTTTTGACTCTTAATTCATCCTCTTCAATCCTTGATTTTAAGTCCTGCTCACTCATGCTTTTAAGACTTTTTACAAAATCATTTCTGTTTGACATCGTTTTATTTATTTAATTATCTAATTAGCCAATTAGCTGGAATGCTAACTAGCAACATAATCTCTGCTTACTACAAATTTTGTTTGAATTGGAAGTTTCTGTGCTGCCAGTTCAAAAGCTTCTTTGGCTACCTGGAGCGAAACTCCATCAACTTCAAACAGGATTCTTCCTGGTTGTACCACTGCTGCCCAATACTCGGGGTTTCCTTTACCTTTACCCATCCTTACTTCTGCGGGTTTCTTAGTGATCGGTTTATCAGGAAATATTCTTATCCATACGTTTCCTTCACGTTTCATGTGACGCGTTAATGCCTGCCTTGCAGATTCTATCTGGCGGTTAGTTAGCCATATTGAATCAAGCGATTTTAGAGCAAATGTTCCAAAAGCAATAGTATCGCCACGTTTGGTGTTTCCCTTCATACGGCCCTTCTGCATCTTCCTGTGTTTTGATCTTTTTGGCTGTAGCATAATTGTAAATTGTCTTTTATTGTTCGTTTGATGCAATTACTGCTTCAAACTTTTTCTTAAATATTATTATTAATCCTCTTGCTGATTATCTTCTTCCGCCACCGCCTCTTCTATCTCCGCCTCCTCTCCTGTCACCTCCTCTATCTCTATCGCCACCACCTCTTCTATCGCTAAATCCACCACCTCTTCTATTACCCTGCATTTCGTGATCACTTTTACCACCTCCGGCAATAATATTAGGATTCAAATCTCTTTTGGCAAGTACTTCTCCTTTGCATATCCATACTTTAATTCCAATCTTTCCATATACTGTTTGAGCAAAAATACTGGCATAATCAATATCCATTCTTAATGTATGCAATGGAGTACGACCCTGTTTTATTTCTTCACTTCGTGCTATTTCAGCACCACCAAGACGGCCACCTACTCTCACTTTTATTCCCTCTGCACCCATACGTAAAGCGGAGGCTATTGACATTTTAATCGCTCTTTTATAATTAATACGGTTTTCAATCTGCCTGGCTATGGTATCCGCCACTATCGCAGCATCTAACTCAGGACGGCGTATTTCAAGTATGTTAATCTGCACGTCTTCCTTGCCAGTCAATTTTTTTAATTCCTCTTTTATGCGGTCCACTTCTCCTCCACCTTTTCCAATAATGATTCCTGGTTTGGAGGTATGTATCGTAACGATCAACTTATTAAGCGTACGTTCTATTACAATTTTCGCTATCCCTCCCTTATTGATACGCGCATTCAGGTAGGTCCTGATCTTATCGTCTTCAATCAATTTTTTCCCATAATCTTTTGGACTTGCAAACCAGTTGCTGTCCCATCCACGGATGATTCCCAACCTCATTCCAATCGGATTTGTTTTTTGACCCATTATTCGGTTTTTATTTTTTTGATTTTTTTTCTGTTGTTTTCTTCTCTGCTGGTTTCTTCTCTTCTTTCTTCTCAGCAGGTTTAGTTTTTGCTTTTGTTTCTGTTTTAGAAGTTGCTTTTTTTGCAATCACTTTCTTTGGCTTTTCTGCAATCACTTTTTCTTCAGCCGGAGCTACATTAGCCACTTCCACTTTTTCAACCTTTTTCTTTTTAGAAATTATTTCATCATAATGGCGAGTGCTATCAACAATAATAGTAACATGATTACTACGTTTGCGAATACGATATCCACGACCTTGCGGAGCGGGGCGCATTCTTTTAATCACTCTACCGCAATCCACCATAATTGTCTTTACAACCAGGCCGGCATTTTCTACTTTTTCGTCAGCGTTTTTCTGTTCCCAGTTATTAATAGCGCTTTTTAATAATTTATACATAGGCACTGCTGGATGCCTGGGATTGAATTGTAAAATACCCAAAGCTTTCTCTACTTCCAGGCCCCTGATTAAATCAGCCAGCAAACGCATTTTGCGCGGTGAAGTGGGATAATTATTAAGTTTTGCTATTGCTTCCATATTAATTTTATTTCTTACTACTTGATACTTGCTACCTGGCATCTAACGCCTGGTACGTGGTACCCATGGTTATACAATCTTTTTACTTGAATGTCCTTTAAAATTTCTTGTTGGTGCAAATTCACCTAATTTATGGCCAACCATAAATTCAGTTACATACACTGGAATAAATTTATTGCCATTATGCACAGCAAAAGTGTGCCCTACAAAGTCGGGGGTAATTGTTGACCTGCGCGACCATGTTTTAATAACACCTTTCTTTGATTTTCCTTCGTTGATCCCAAGCACTTTATCTTCCAGCTTAGCTTCTACATAAGGACCTTTTTTAATTGAACGAGCCATTTGTTTTATTTATAATTTTATCTTTTCGCCTTTCAGCTTTTTACTTTATTTATTTGGCAATTTCTTACCATTTCTCCTCTGAATAATCATTTTATCTGAACCTTTGCCGCGGGTACGGGTTATTTGTCCCTTAGCATATTTACCAGTTCTACTGCGGGGATGGCCGCCTGACGCTTTTCCTTCACCACCACCCATCGGATGATCTACAGGGTTCATCGCCACACCTCTTGTTCTTGGCCTGATTCCTTTCCACCTGTTTCTACCTGCTTTACCTTTACTCTCCAGGCTATGATCACTGTTAGAAACTACTCCAACTGTTGCATAACAATTGATCAATATTTTTCTCAATTCACCGCTGGGCATTTTTAAGACAGCATATTTTTCTTCTTTGTTAGCCAACTGAGCAGAAGAGCCTGCACTTCTTGCCAACTTTCCACCCTGCCCTGGTTGCATTTCAATATTATGAACCACAGTACCTAAAGGCATATTTTTTAGCTGCAATGCATTACCAAGTTCCGGTGCTGCTGAATCTCCACTGAGAATAGTAGCTCCAACCTGAAGGCCTTGAGGTGCAATAATGTATCTTTTTTCTCCATCAACAAAAATTGTCAGAGCGATAAATGCACTGCGATTCGGATCGTACTCAATTGTCTTTACGGTAGCGGCTATATCTTTCTTATCTCTTTTAAAGTCAACAATACGGTACATTTTTTTGTGACCACCACCCAAATAACGCATACTTCTGCGTCCCTGGGCATTGCGGCCTGCGGTATGATGTACTTTTTCTACCAGGCTTTTTTCAGGAACATTGGTAGTTACTTCTGAATAAGCATTACCTATCCTCCAGCGGGTTCCTGCGGTAGTGGGTTTGTATTTTCTTAAAGCCATGATTTTCGATTTTCGATTTTCGGTTTTCTAAATCCTCAATCTTTTTATAATAAATAATTCTGTCTTGCTTCTTGTTACTTTCCTCTTTCTACTAAATATTGCTATATAAATCAATAGTATCGCCTTTTGCTACAGTTACAATAGCTTTCTTTTTTGCTGGTTTGCGCCCTGTAAGTAAGCCTGCTTTTGTATTACGCTGTTTTACTTTTGAAGGCATGGTCAAGGTATTCACATCTTCCACACTGATACCATAAAATTCTTCTACTGCTTTTTTAATTTCAAGCTTATTGGCCTTTCTGTTTACAATAAAAGTATATCGGTTATATTTTTCCGATAGTTTGTTTACTTTTTCAGATAACACCGGCTTTATTAAAACATCTGACGATTTCATAATCTTTATTTATAATTTATTTAAGCTTTAGCAGCTTCTTTTTTGTCTTCTGCGTTTTCTTCTGCGAATATTTTTGCTGCGCTTTCAGTAAAAATTACTGAATCTGCATTTACAATATCATAAGTATTTATATCACTTAATAATGTACCACAGATGGATGGCACATTCCGAAAACTTTTATACACGTTCTCATTGTACTCAGGCATTACAAATAATGATTTCCTGCTGCCACCGTTGATATTAAGAAATATGTGATTGAATTGTTTGGTATTCGGATTTTCTATTTCCACAGAAGCATCTTCTACAATAATAATTTTGTTGTCTTTTGCTTTTGCACTTAATGCACCAATTTTTGCAAGATCTTTTACTTTACGATTCAATTTTATATCATAGCCGTGGGGCTTAGGTCCAAAAACAGTTCCACCACCTTTATATAAAGGATTTCGAAGATTACCCTTACGGGCTCCGCCGGTTCCTTTTTGCTTATGAAGTTTTTTTGACGAACCCTGAGCTTCGGCGCGAGTCTTTACTTTATGAGTTCCCTGACGTTGGGATGACAGATATTGTTTCACTGCGAGCCAGATTACATGGCTGTTGGGTTCTGCGTTAAAAATTTCTTCCGGCATTTCAATGGTTCTGCCGGTCTTTTTTCCTTCAATATTTATTATATCTAATTGCATATTATTTCTGGATTAAAACGATTGAACCGTTATGGCCGGGAACCGAACCACTTATTAATAAATAATTTTTTTCAGGGAATATTTTCACCACTTTAAGTCCTTTTATCTGCACTTTGTCATTGCCCATACGACCTGCCATTCGCATTCCTTTGAACACTCTTGACGGATATGAGGACCCTCCTATAGATCCGGGAGCCCTTGACCTGTCATGCTGTCCGTGAGATTGCTCACCCACGCCGTGAAAGCCATGACGCTTTACTACACCTTGGAAACCTCTTCCTTTAGATGTGCCGACAACAGTAATGTTATCGCCTTCAGCAAAAATGTCAACACTTATGGTGTCTCCAATATTTTTATCTGTTTCGCTATCGCGGATTTCTTTTATGAATTTTTTTGCCGTTGTATTTGCTTTGGCAAAGTGGTTTTTTTCTGAGAGGAGGGTGTGCTTTTCTTTTTTATCTCCAAAAGCAATCTGAACTGCATTGTAACCATCGGTTTCTACAGTCTTTTTCTGGGTAACCACGCATGGACCTGCTTCAATAATAGTTACGGCCGTTTGTATGCCATTACTATCGAAAATGCTGGTCATGCCAACTTTTTTTCCAATAATACTTTTCATTTCTATTTTATTATACTCAGCGCTCTCCCGAAATTTCTGGATAGATGAGTGTTACAATTTTATATAAGAACTTTTTTTCTTCTCCTTCCTCCCTTGGGAGAAGGCCGGGAAAAGGGCTTTTATGCTTTTATCTCAACGTCAACTCCTGATGGTAAATCAAGTTTTGAAAGAGCATCAACGGTTCTGGAACTGCTGGTATAAATATCCAACAAACGCTTATGCGTACATAACTGGAACTGTTCACGTGCTTTTTTGTTAACGTGAGGAGAACGCAATACTGTAAAAATTTTCTTGTGAGTAGGCAAAGGGATCGGCCCTGTAACTACTGCACCTGTACTACGTACTGTCTTAACGATTTTCTCTGCAGACTTATCTACCAGGTTGTGATCGTAAGATTGAAGTTTTATCCTTATTCTTTGAGACATTTTAAAGAACTTTTTTTATCCAAATTTATTTTGGGAGTGCAAAAGTAGGTTGAATCATTTAAATAACAAAAAAATTATCCTGGGTTTTAGAAAATTGTAGTAAAGCCTTTATTGGCGCTATATTCTATGGCTAAAAATAGATTTATATTTGGAAAAATGATAAAAATTAAAAGGAGACCAGTTGTATAGATAAAACACATTTTTATAGTAGAAAATTTTTCATCAGGGTTTTTCATCCACAAACTTTGATTGTTAAATTGGAAACATAATTCAACAATTAAGTCAACCATCCCGGTAAAAACCGGCAGAAGGATTTATTTCTTTTCTGGAAATTTCCTCTTAATGGGTTTTCAAATTTGAAAAAAATTATTACCAGAACGGCATATTGAGCACCATTTTAATAAAAATAACAATGTCCGCTTCGGCTAAAAAATTATACTTTCCTTTTTAAGAAATTAATGTTCATTCAGATTATTATTTCTTTATTTTACATTATGAATCTTCCTGATTTTGCTGCCGGCTATTGGCCCTTTTTGCTCACGTTGATTTTCTTTATTATCATCACCGGAAGATACTTCCTGGTAGCAGGACTATTTTATTTAATTTTTTATGTGTGGTTTCCATCAAAATGGAAAGAGAGAAAGATAAATGGAAGAGAATATCAAAAGGGGCAATTCAAAAAAGAGATAAAATGGAGTCTTGTAACTTCTATCCTTTTTTCTTTTGCAGGAACTTTTACCGTAATTCTCTGGCAAAAAGGATATACAAAAGTTTATACAAACGCTGATCTTTATGGCTGGTGGTATTTACCAGTGTGCCTTATTGTATTTATGCTATTCCAGGAAACCTATTATTATTGGATTCACCGGTGGATGCATATTCCATCAGTTTATAGAATAGTCCACAAAGTGCACCACGACAGCAAAATAGCTTCTCCTTTTACAGCTTTCTCTTTTCATCCTTTTGAAGGCATTTTACAGGCAATTTTTTTACCAGTCATGCTAATGGTTTTGCCAATGCACTATTATGTAATTATTTTACTTTTAATCATCATGACTTTCAGCAGTGTAATCAATCATTTGGATATTGAAATTTATCCTAAGAACCCAAAAAATTTGTTGACTAAAAATATTATTGGCGCCACACATCATTCGCTCCATCACAAACAATTCAAATATAATTTTGGTTTGTATTTTACTTTTTGGGACAAAATAAAAAAAACTGAAAGCCCGGGATTTAAAGAAGCTATCAGCCGCGAGGTATGAGCTATCAGTAATGGCCTATTGGCGACCGACGACTCACAGCTGAAAGCTGATGACTGAAAACTGAAGGCTGATGGCTTCCTAAAAGTTAAAAAATCAAAATTCCTTGAACTAATATCATTATTCCGGTTTTAAAATATATCTTTGCGGCTAATTTTTTTAAACAATACAACACAATGGACAACAAAAACACAGGAACCGTTAAATTTTTCAATTCAGAAAAAGGCTTCGGTTTTATTAAACACGATGATTCTTCAAAAGAAACATTTGTGCATGCAAGCGGATTAATTGATGAAATTAAAGAAAACGACAAAGTGGAATTTGACTTGCAAAATGGCAAAAAAGGCATGAATGCCGTTAATGTGAAATTAATCGGCTAAAATCGATATTTCAATGCAAGGGCAACTCAAAAGGTTGCCCTTTTTTTATGCGCAATATGGAACTTTATTCTTTGAATAAAAATCTGTGTTATTTCTTTGTTTGCTGGCTGATAGCACACGCCTGACGCTTTTAAACAGGTGCCTTACATGGTTAAAGATACCTTAACGGATTGCGGCGGGAGTTTTTGATGTAATTTTTAATATTCATCCAGAAAGCAAGGATAAGATAAAAGATGACTGGTGAACCCAATGTCAAAAAAGATATATAAATAAAATATCTCCTGATGGCAGATGTAGCAATCCCCATCCTTTCACCAATGGCGGTACAAACACCAAACACCTTCCACTCAATGAAGTTTTTTATTTTATACATTTTACAAAACTAAAAAATATTCTAAGAAAATGAAATGCGGTCATTTTTTTAAGAAAGCATTTCAAAATAATTTATTCAACTCTTTCCAAACCATCTGCCGGCCATGCCGAAACACGTTCAGGGCAATCATCATTCAATGATGAGACAAAAAGCTTTTTATCTTTAAGCCCTATTTTATAAGTAGCGGTGTCAGAATAACTACATGGACTCTGACCATTCAGTTTCAATATGGATATGGTATCATTGCTTATTTTGAAACTCATTGTTTCAAAGGCAGAGCCGTCCGGATAATTTAATAAAAGGCTATCTGTTTTAAATTGCAAAATCATTTGTGTGGAATCGGGCAAATTAAAATTTCCTTTCCAGGAAGTATTTGCAAACTGGGCTTTCGCTATACTTACCGAAGCAATTAAAATAAGTATGCTTACAATTTTCTTTATCATTCTTTTTTTTCTATAAAAACGAAAATTAATTCTTTTTAGCTTTCCTAAAAAAAATATTTGTACATAAAATAAAAAAGTGCTTTTTATGTAATATCCATTTTCATAAAACAGAAAAAATCATGGAATGATTTTAATTAAATTTGCAAAAAAAAATTAATAATTTTTAAAAAAATACACGATGGTTTTTGACCTTGACATGATTACAAAATTTTACAGTTGTTATTCTCAGAAAGTAGCAGCAACACGTAAAGTAGTTAACCACCCTCTCACCCTTACAGAAAAAATTTTATATGCCCACTTATGGCGCGGGAATGCTGACGCAGCTTTTGAGAGAGGAAAAGACTATGTAGATTTTGCGCCGGATAGAGTGGCTATGCAGGATGCAACTGCTCAAATGGCGTTGCTGCAATTCATGCAATCGGGAAGAATCAAAGTTTCTGTTCCATCCACTGTTCATTGCGATCATTTGATACAAGCTGAAGTGGGTGCCACACCCGATCTTACAAGAGCTAAATCACAAAATAAGGAAGTATATGATTTCTTAGCTTCTGTTTCTGATAAATATGGAATTGGATTCTGGAAACCGGGTGCGGGAATTATCCACCAGGTAGTTTTAGAAAATTATGCATTTCCCGGAGGGATGATGATTGGTACAGACTCACATACCGTAAACGCAGGCGGATTGGGTATTATAGCAATTGGCGTAGGCGGTGCAGATGCCTGTGACGTGATGGCAGGATTACCGTGGGAATTAAAATTTCCAAAATTGATCGGTATAAAACTCACAGGAAAACTAAAAGGATGGACGTCTGCAAAAGACATTATTTTAAAAGTAGCCGGCATCCTTACCGTGAAAGGAGGAACAGGCGCTATTGTTGAATATTTTGGTGAAGGCGCTACTTCATTATCATGCACGGGGAAAGGAACCATCTGCAACATGGGAGCAGAGATCGGCGCTACCACTTCTATATTTGGCTATGATCAAAAAATGGCAGCATATTTAAAAGGAACCGGCAGAGCAGAAGTAGCAGCGTTAGCCGATAAAGTTCACGAAGATCTTACAGGTGATAATGAAGTATATGAAAATCCCGAAAAATATTTTGACCAGGTAATTGAAATCAATTTGTCCGAATTAGAACCACATATCAACGGACCTTTCACTCCTGACCTGGCGTGGCCGATTTCAAAATTTGCAGAAGCAGTTAAGAAAAATAACTGGCCGGAAGAACTGGAAGTAGGATTGATAGGCTCCTGCACCAATTCTTCTTATGAAGATATTACACGCGCAGCTTCTGTAGCGCAGCAAGCAACAGAAAATGGCATTAAAACAAAATCAGAATTTACTATTACACCAGGTTCAGAACAAGTACGATTTACTGTAGCAAGAGATGGCTATTTAGATATTTTTGAAAAAATGGGTGGCGTGGTTTTGGCAAATGCCTGTGGGCCATGTATAGGTCAATGGGCGCGACATTCCAAAGACCCTAATAAGAAAAATTCGATCCTGACTTCTTATAACAGGAATTTTGCAAAAAGAAATGATGGCAATGCGAACACGCATGCATTTGTGGCTTCGCCCGAAATTACCACCGCGCTTGCGATTGCAGGTTCTCTCACTTTTAATCCGCTTACAGATTATTTAGCTAATGATAAAGGTGAAAAAGTAAAACTAAAGGAACCCCAGGGAATTGAAATGCCTGTAAAAGGTTTTGCCGTTGACGATGCGGGATTCCAGGCGCCGGCAGAAGATGGAAGCAAGATAGAAGTGATTGTTTCTCCAACGTCTGATCGCTTACAATTGCTGGAACCCTTTCCTGCATGGACAGAAAATGATTTGAAGAATTTAAAATTATTAATCAAGGCCAAAGGAAAATGCACTACTGATCATATTTCTATGGCAGGTCCGTGGTTAAAATACCGCGGCCATCTGGATAATATCAGTAATAATCTTTTGATAGGCGCAATAAATTTCTTTAATGAAAAAACAAACCTGGTAAAAAATCAACTGACCGGAAATTATGGTCCATTACCGGAAACACAAAGAGCATATAAAGCTGCAGGCATAGGTTCTGTAATTGTAGCCGATGAAAATTATGGCGAAGGTTCATCACGTGAACATGCAGCGATGGAACCACGCCATCTGGGAGTGAAAGCCGTGATCGTAAAATCATTTGCACGCATACACGAAACCAATTTAAAGAAACAGGGATTGCTGGGTATAACATTTGCAGACAAAAAAGATTATGATAAAGTATTGGAAGATGACGTGATTGATATTTACGGAGTTGACGATTTTAAAGTAGATAGCCCATTGAGGGTTCATCTTACTCATAAAGACAAAACTACGGATTCTTTTTTCGTAAACCATACTTACAATGAACAACAGATAGAATGGTACAAAGCCGGTGGAGCACTGAATATTATCAGAAGAGAGTTTGAAGAAAGTAAAAATTAATTTGAATTTTTAATAGACTGAAAAGCGAAACTTGTAAAGGTTTCTCTTTTTTATTTGTAGGATTTTTATAAGATACGAGTCTAAATTTTTAATTTCCGAAGCAGAAAAAAAATTGTTGATTTTAAAACTCTACAACATAAAGGCTATCATCTTAAAACAGTAAGCCTTTTTTTACGAATTAAAAGAAATACATTTTACAGCAAATAAGGAAATAATTGAAATTTTTATTTTAAACTCATTAGTTTCGGGTTTCGGAAACTTATAACAGCACTTTTTATAATTCCACACATCTCATCATGGTATATTCACTACCTTTAAGCCACTATGAAAATGAAAGTATTTTGCACGAGAGTGATTCCGGAAATCGGTTTACAATTATTAAAAGGAGCCGGGATAGAAGTGCTGCAATGGAAAGAAGATAGAGAATTAACCCCGCAGGAATTAATTGAAAATTGTAAACCATGTAACGCAATGATATCGGCGGGTTACAATAAAATCGATGCTTCTTTTTTAAATGCATGCAGCCATTTGAAAGTTATTTCGCTTCATTCTGTTGGTTTCGACAATGTGGATATTGCTGAAGCTACCCGGCTGAAAATACCAATAGGTAATACACCGGGAGTAGTAAGTAAGGCCACTGCAGATACCGCGTTTTTATTAATGCTTGCCGTATCGCGAAAGGCTTTTTTTCAGCACCTGAGGATTATCAATGGCGATTGGAAATTTTTTGAGCCAACTGCCAATCTGGGTATAGAGTTACGCGGCAAGACCCTTGGTATTTATGGTTTAGGAAAAATAGGTTTTGAGATGGCGAAACTTTGTGTAGCCGCTTACGATATGAAGGCCATTTATCACAACAGAAATCATAATACGGAAGCAGAAAAAGAATTGAAGGCGCAATGGGTTTCATTTGAAGAACTCATAAAAAGAAGTGATGTTCTCTCAGTTCATTCTAATTTATCTGATGAAACCAAAGGAAAATTCAATCAATCTGTTTTTGAAAAAATGAAACCCTCCGCCATTTTTATAAATACTTCAAGAGGA